>JACCDK011174787.1_pt1 | contig 10789 bp, 8 predicted proteins | sample 7445871 | NCBI WGS metagenome assembly JACCDK01 (sample SAMN15323436, study PRJNA562643) | freshwater metagenome | isolation source: river surface water | place: USA:Blue River Watershed | collected 2017-08-15
TAACTAATCAAAAAGCATTGTAAAACAATGATTTATCGCTATTGAAAGCATGACTAACTAAGCCCCTATTGGCATTGTCTTATGGCACGCTGTTGAGTTCTCAAGGTACGGATGCGCACTGCTTCTCAGAATTTCTCCTGATTTTCAGGGCAGATCGCCAAACTTAGTGCATGCATACAGGCAAGGTCAAACCGGCCTAAATGAGTTACTAGATCTGGCTGACGCTCAATTTCTTGAGCATCTGTGCCTACTGTCCGGCCTAAATCGTCCGTTCCCAGCAAGGAGCGTAACTATACATACGCCCCAGGGACTGGTCAAATCGGGTTAGTCAGATGTCGGATAAAGCTGTAAATCGGTCAAAACTGCGAATTATCCACGCCCGCTGGCGTTTTTTGAGGCTTTTACTGGCTCTAGGATAATTCGACAGCGGCGAGATCTCTCTTGCCTTTTCGCAAAACCGCATATTTCCCGCATAAAAAGTCGGATTTTGAAGGCCTGAAATCCTCTCCCGAAATCTTCAGATTATTGAGATATGCGCCACCTTCTTTGACGATGCGTCGCGCCGCTGATTTCGAGTCCACGACCCCAGTTGCTGCTAGAAGATCTACCCACGTAGGGATTTCTTCTGATGCAGAAATAGTTGTTCGTGGAAGTTCTGCCAATGCAGATGCAAGTGTTGCTTCATCAAGCTCTGAAAGCTCTCCTTGACCAAACAATGCACGTGCAGCAGCTTCTACGCGCTGTGTTGTTTCTTCCGAGTGCACAAGTGAAGTTAATTCACGAGCCAGTGCGCGATGTGCTTCACGTAAACCTGGATTCTCATGGTGTGATTTTTCAAGTTCGATAATCTCTTCTTGAGATTTGAAGGAGAAGACCTTTAGAAAATTAATGACATCCTTATCATCTGAGTTCAACCAGAACTGGAAGAAAGCATAAGGCGATGTCATTTCGGGATCTAACCAAACCGATCCGCCAGCGGTCTTTCCAAACTTAGTTCCATCCGCCTTCATCAAGAGCGGCACTGTTAATGCATGACCACTTCCCTGTTCAACGCGTCGAATCAGATCAAGACCTGCAACGATATTTCCCCACTGATCAGAGCCTCCCACCTGCAAGGTACAGTTATTGCGACGGTAGAGCTCTAAGAAGTCATACGATTGAAGAACTTGATATGAAAACTCTGTATATGAAATTCCGCCACCCTCTAGCCGGGCAGAGACGGAGTCCTTTGAAAGCATTTGATTAACACTGAAGTGCTTTCCAATATCCCGCAAGAATTCAATCGCACTTAGTGGTGATGTCCAATTTAAAGTATTTACCACTTTTTCTAGATTTTTTGGTGCATCAAAATCTAGAAATGCAGAAACCTGCTTACGAATTCGGCTTACCCAACCTTCGACGATCTCTGTGCTGTTAAGTGTGCGCTCCTCATTCTTTCCGCTGGGGTCTCCGACCAAACCTGTTGCACCGCCTACTAATGCGATCGGGTTGTGACCTGCTAATTGAAAGCGACGCAGTACAAGCAGAACAACGAGGTTTCCAGCGTGCAATGAAGGCGCGGTTGGGTCAAAACCCACATACAAGGTTGTCGGCTTCTTGAGCGCCTCTAAGAGCGCTGCTTCATCAGTTGATTGGGCCAATAAGCCACGCCAGCGTAGATCTTCAATCAGGTTCATGCGCTCATCATCTCTGAAAATGCCTTGTGCTTGCTGGCTATTTCCTGTTGGGTTTTTGTATTAACTTGCAAAGCATCCTTGATCTGTTGTGCAACCAATGCGGGTGCAGTTCCACCCGATGTTGTTCTGGAGTTAAGTGCGCCATGAACTGTAAGTACTTCACGCACTCCCCCATCTAGCTCTGGGTGAATCGTTGCAAACTCTTCATCTGTTAATTGATGCAGCTGGCGATCCGTTTCTTCGCAGATCGCAACACACTTTCCTGCAGCTTCATGTGCGTGCGCAAATGGCACATTCTTTTTAGCTAGGTAATCGGCAATCTCAGTTGCAAGAGAAAAGCCCGTTGGTGCGGCTAACGCCATTTTTTCTCGATCAAAATCAGTAGTTGCAATCATTCCAGTTACAGCAGGAAGTACCAACAGCAATGTGTCGATGCTGTCAAAGAGTGGTTCCTTGTCCTCTTGTAAATCACGATTGTAAGCAAATGGAAGACCCTTAAGCATTGTTAAAACAGTTACAAGATTTCCAACTAGGCGTCCAGATTTTCCTCGTGCAAGCTCTGCCATATCTGGATTCTTTTTCTGAGGCATAATCGAGGAGCCAGTTGAGTACGCATCTGCGACCTTGGCCCAAGCAAACTCTTGCGAAGACCAAATCGTCCATTCCTCGCCGATTCGAGATAAATGATTTCCGATCATGGCAAAGATAAAGAGCGCCTCTGCGACATAGTCACGATCACTGACCGCATCAATGCTGTTAGCAAATGTTGACTCAAAACCTAAATTCTTCGCGGTGAAGGCTGGCTCTAATGCAAGTGATGAACCAGCAAGGGCGCCAGCTCCAAGAGAGCTAACAGATGTACGTGCCAACCAATCATTGATTCGATCTAAATCACGGGCAAAGGCATGGGCATGCTTTGCTAACTCATGACCAAATGAGACGGGTTGTGCATGTTGAATATGTGTAAATCCTGGCGCGGGATCGTTGATGTACTCAGATGCTTTTTCAAGGATCGCGGTTTGCATTGCGGTCAGCAATTCGGCGATCTCAAGCATGTGGTCGATAGAGAAGAGTCGAAGATCTGTAGTGACCTGATCATTACGGGATCGTCCGGCCCTTAGCGCTCCCCCTACAGCACCCAACTTTTCCGTAAGGCCACGTTCAAGAGCGCTATGGACATCCTCATCTGTTTCAATAGCTGTAAAGCTTCCCGTGGAAACCTCATGAGTCAGCTCTTTGAGCGCTTTGAGAATTACATCCGCATCCATGGGTGCAATTAATCCACTTTTCTTCAAGATCGCCAGGTGGGCCATCGAAGAACGAAGATCATATGGAGCCAAACGCCAATCAAAGTGCACGCTTCTGGACAGGGCAAAGACTGATTCCTCAGGACCTTGCGCAAAACGTCCGCCCCACAGAGCCATTACTTCCTCTTCCCATCACCTTGTGCGTAAGCGAGCAATTCTTTCGCTAAATGTGCTCCACCAGTGGCTTTCTTCGATACCAAAATAATCGTGTCGTCACCTGCGATGGTTCCGATAACGCCGGTTAGCCCGGCATGGTCCAAGGAGCTGGCGAGAAATTGTGCAGCCCCCGGTGGAGTATGGATAACAGCCAAGTTAGCGCTGTGATCGACAGAGAGAATTAGCTTCGAAGGCAGTGGAGTGCTGCGAACTATCGCATCATCTGAACTTTCGCGGATTTGATAGGTACTTTCACCATCCTTGTTCCGTGCACGAACCGCACCAATCTCTTCTAAATCTCTACTGGCGGTTGCCTGGGTGACGGCATAACCCGCCTTCTTTAATAACCTGACTAGATCGGATTGCGAATGAACCAATCCCGCTTGAATTAAAGAGATCGCTTTTGCTCTACGAGCCGAAACTGATTGAGCGTTACTTGGCATCTGTGATCACCTTCTTGAAAATTGAAATGAATTTATTGATCTGAAGATCGGTAACTATTAATGCTGGCGCGATACGGATTGTTACTTCATTAGCCGCATTAACAAGTACTCCGGCTTCGCGCATTGCTGTTGCTACATCAGATGCTTTTTGGGATTGGAGCTCAATTCCGATGAGCAAACCTGCGCCTCGTACCTCTTTAACTCCAGGAATCATCGCAATCTCTTGCATAAGATTATTTCCCTGCAGTTCAACTTTTTTTAAAATCTTTTTGGATTCAATAAAGTTGATCGCAGCTAAACCTGCGGCGGTAGTAACTGGGTTGCCACCAAAAGTGGAGCCATGATCACCGGGTTGGAATAGTTCGGATGCTTTACCCAGAGCGATCATCGCTCCTAATGGCAATCCGCCTCCTAAGCCTTTAGCCAAGGTAATGACATCGGGTGTGATTCCTGAATACTCGTATCCAAACCAATCACCAGTTCGACCCATACCAGTTTGAACCGCATCAATAACTAGGAGCGCGCCCTTTTCATCACACAGCTGGCGAAGCTGCTGTAAATAATCCGATGGAGGAACTACAACTCCGGCTTCTCCCATGATCGGTTCGATGATCACCATCGCTGTTTTTCTTGTAACCGCTTTACGCATCGCATCGATATCACCATAAGGAACATGCTTTACACCCTTAACAAGGGGTAGAAAGGGTTCACGTTTTGATGGCTGACCGGTAAGGGAAAGAGCGCCCATGGTTCGTCCATGGAATGCACCTTGTGCAGCAACCACCTTGATTTTGCCTGTTCTGCGAGAGAGTTTAAAGGCGGCTTCATTGGCTTCGGCTCCAGATTGGCAGAAGAAAACCTTTGCGCCTTTATCTCCTGTTAATGAAGTTAACTTTTCAGCTAATTCGACGGCAACAGGATGAGCATAAAAATTACTGACATGACTAAGCGTAGATACCTGCTTGGTTACCGCTTTCACGATTGAAGGATGCGCATGGCCCAAAATATTTGTAGCTATACCTCCTAGAAAATCTAAGTACTTTTTGCCATCAGCATCTGTAACGACAATCCCATTCCCTTTAACTAAGGCGATTGTGGGTATGCCGTAATTATTCTGAACCGATGCGCTCCAACGCTTTAGGATCTTTTTATTTGTCATGCAACAACCAACGTTCCGCCTCTACCAGCTAACGCTGATGCAAAGCTATCTGGATCTGTACCGTCAATAATTCGTACCGCCTTAGCACCAAAAGACAAGGCTTCTAAAGCTGCTTGAACTTTGGGAGCCATTCCTTCGGCAAACCCACCTTTAATGGATTCAAGTTCGTCGGCATGAATGAGATCAATGAGTGAACTTTTGTCTGGCCAATTGCGATAAATCCCTGCAACATCTGTCATCACGATTAAGGCAGATGCCTGCAGCGATGCCGCAATCGCAGCCGCCGCAAAATCTGCGTTCACATTTAATCCTGTCTTTAGATCTTCATCAGAGGAAATAGGTGCTACTACAGGCACAAAACCAGCTTCCAACAGCTCCAACAGTTGTGATGGGTTAACTGATTGGACATCACCAACGAAACCAAGCTCCGCTGGTGTTCCATCAATCAAGGTTGTGCGGCGCTTGGCAACTACCGTGGGAAGCGATCTGGCAGAGATCGCCTTTGCGGAAATTCCCGATTTACTTAAAGTAGTCGCTACTTCTTGTCCCACTTGGTTAACTAAAACATCTTCTACGACATCAAATATCTCCTGGGTGGTAACTCTGAATCCGCCTATCCAATCACTTGTGATCGACTTGGCTTTCAGGGCCGCATCGATTTGCGGTCCCCCACCATGAACAACTACGACCTTTTCCCCTTCAGCCAGGGCGGCGGAGATGGCTTTTGCAAAGTTTCCATTTTCATCCTTCATGGCATGCCCGCCAAATTTAACGACGATCATGTTGAGTACGCAGAATTCTCGTGCACATAATCATGGGTAAGGTCATTAGTCATAATGGTGGCCGAAGCTGACCCAACCTTCAGATCAATCTCAATTTCAACTAGCCGATTGGCAAAATTAACTAAGCCCTTGTCAGCATCAGGTGCGCTATTTGTGCACACCTGAAATCCGTTGAGCTTTACATCAATAGTGAATGGATCCATGTGGGCATCAGCTGTACCAACCGCAGCTAATACGCGACCCCAGTTAGGATCTCCGCCAAAGATCGCCGCTTTCAAAAGATTATTTCGGGCACATGCACGTCCCACTTCTACGGCATCCTTTTCGGAAGAGGCGTTCAAAACTTTAATTGCAACTGATTTAGTGGATCCTTCTGCATCAGCGATTAATTGTTCCGCTAAAGATCCACAGACTGTCATTAACATCGCTTCTAGATCAGCGTCAGTAACCTCTACCCCACTAGCACCCGATGCCATAAACAGAACCGTGTCATTGGTGGATGTGCAACCATCCGAATCAATACGGTTATAGGTGCGATCAGTAACACGCTGGAAGATATCTTGGGCATTCTGAGAAACAACCGCATCTGTCATCACGACTGAAAGCATCGTTGCTAGAGCTGGAGCAAGCATTCCCGCCCCTTTAGCAATTCCTGTAAACTCTGCTCCGTTGAGACCAGCTGTTGCAATCTTTGGCACTGAATCAGTTGTCATGATTGCCCTGGCACTTGTCTCTAAACCTTCGTTGTCCATGACAGGCGCAATTGAATCAAGACCAGCAATAATCTTTGGCATCGGCAGAAGTTCACCGATCAATCCAGTTGAACAAACTACTACTTCGCCAGATGACACATTAAGTAATTGACCAACATGTTCAGCTGTCTTATGGGTGTCAGCAAAACCTTGAGGACCTGTACAAGCATTAGCGCCTCCGCTGTTCAGAACCACTGCTCTGACTGTTCCGCCCTTTGCTACTTGGCGAGACCAAATGACAGGCGCTGCTACAACTTTGTTTGTAGTAAAAACAGCGGCCGCGGTGAACTTTGGGCCCTGGTTTTCGATCAGGGTTAGATCAAGAGCCCCTGTGCTCTTTAACCCAGCTGCAGTTGATGCAGATCGAAATCCTTGAGGAAGTTTCATGCGCCTATCCCGTCAAGTGCTAGGCCACTGATTTCCGATAATCCGCAGATTAGATTTGCATTTTGAATTGCTTGACCTGCAGCACCTTTACCCAAATTGTCGATCGCCACAGACACAACCAAGCGATTGGAGTGCTCATCTACAGCCACTTGGATTTGAACCTTGTTGCTACCCGTCACCGCACTTGTCTTTGGCATCTGGCCAATCGGCAATAAATCAATGAAGAACTCTTCTGCATAATGCTTTGAATACAGTTCATGTGCTTGTTGAGTTGTCATAGTGGTTGTTAACTTGGCAGTGATTGTGGAAAGAATTCCTCTAGACATAGGGGCCAAAATAGGTGTGAAGGAGATCTTGACCTCTTTTTGTGCGACCGCTGAAAGAGATTGCTCAATTTCCGGGGTGTGTTGATGGACACCGCCAAATTTGTAGGATGAGAGTGATCCCATTACCTCGCTTGCAATCAAATTAATCTTTGCGCTGCGACCTGCACCAGTGGTGCCAGAGGCGGCCACCACGACAATGTCGGATGAATCAATTACTGAAATAGCAGGTGCGATACCTAGTGCGATCGAGGTTGCATAACAACCCGGATTAGCAACTCTGCTCTCTTTCTTAATCCCCTCACGTTGGGTGGGAGCAAGCTCTGGCATTCCATAGACCCAAGAACCTGCGTGCTTCCCGCCGTAATACTTTTCCCATTGAGTGGGATCCTCTAATCGGTAATCCGCGCCTAAATCCACGATCTTTATATTGGTTGGAAGCTTTGCAATCAAAGCGGCTGATTCGCCATGCGGTAGTGCGAGAAAAACAAGTTCGATACCTTCAAAGTTTATTGAATCTACCGAGACAAATTCACGACCCGCATAGCTCTGGAGTTGCGGGTGAACAGATGTGACCTGCTCCCCTGCATTTGAGTGCGCGCTAACAACTGTGACTTCAAAATGTGGGTGGGTGGCAAGCAGCCTAAGTAACTCTCCACCTGCATACCCACTTGCCCCAATGACCGCTGTTTTCATAGGTCAAGCGTAAGGGATTATCTATAATTATGCAATCTAATGCATAATTATGCGGTACGGACAATAGCTCCGTACTTTGCTGCAGCCACAGCGGTTGCCGCCTCACGCATCGCAGAAACCTCTTCGCCTGTAAGGGTGCGATCTGCTGCACGAAATACCAAGGTGAAGGCCAATGAGATTTTTCCATCACCGATCTTGTCATAGCGATCAAAAAGGGTGATTGATTCCAGCAGATCCCCTGCTCCTTCACGCAACGCACCTTCAAGATCTGCTGCGCTTACCTTTGCATCAACAACCAGCGCTACATCCTGTACCGCAGCTGGCATTGTTCCCACCGTTGTTGGGCGTACAAGCTGAGACTCTGGAAGTGCGTTAAGCGCAACTGCAAATGCGACGGAGCGTTCAGGAAGACCATATGCGGCAATGATGCGAGGGTGAAGCTCTCCCGCATGAGCAACGGCTTTTCCATTAACAATTAATTCGGCGCAACGTCCCGGGTGCCAAGGAGCAAGATCAGAACGTGCCACCGACCATTCGAGGTTACAAAGCGCCAAGACATCTTGAGCAAATGCGATCGCATCCTGCCAGTTGTAGGCACGCGCCTTGCCCTGCCAGTTTTCATTCTCTACCTTGCCAACGAGCAAACCTGCTACGTGATACCCCTGCATCGGAACACTTGCAAAGATCTCATCAATAACCTTTTGATCCGGGCGCTGTGAAAGATCAGGTGAAATCGCTGGGACTAACTTCTGAGAGCTACGGAAGATTGAACCCATTTCAAAGATCGCAAAATCCTTGGCTCCGCGACTGATATTGCGTTGTGCAACCTCAATCAAACCTGGCACTAGATGAACACGCATCAGAGGAAACTCCTCTGACATTGGATTGGCTACCTTGTAGGTTGAAGCTCGTTCTCCGACAAAGCCCATCGCATCAATAGTTGCCTGATTAGTAAATGGAAAGGTCTGAACCTCTGCCAAACCACGGCTTGCGAGCATCATCGCAACTGCGCGACGACGCTTTTGATTTGGTGTCAAAGATGCATGTAATGGACGTGGAGGAAGCACGGATGGAATCTTGTCGTATCCGATCATGCGGGCAACCTCTTCGGTGAAGTCGGCAGCGGTTAAAAGATCGGCTCGCCATGATGGTGGGTCAATGGTGAAGCTCTTCTCATCCACATCGCAACCTACAACGCGCAACAACTCGGCAACTTTTTGAGAAGGAATATCAAAACCAAGAATCTTTGAAACATATGTGGGATCGATTGTCACCGGTGGTGCATAGATCGGTTCGCCATCAACAACGGTGGCGACATGCTGTGCTGAGCTGTGGGCGGTGAGCAGTTGAACAAATCGAGCTGAAGCAAACTCCGCCAATGATGGATCAACGCTGCGTTCGAGACGTCGAGAGGCCTCTGAAGAAAGTTTGTGGCGACGTGAGTTCTTGGCAATACAGACCGGACAAAAGTGAACCGCTTCAAGTGCGATATCAGTTGTACTTTCTGTAATCTCAGAGGACAAACCACCCATTGTTCCTGCAAGCGCCAAGGGCTGATCATCATCGCAAACCATTAAATCATCTGGATGAAGCTGACGCTCTTGGCCATCTAGAGTGACAAACTTTTGTGCCGAACCGGCGCGTTTGATCGATAAGCCACCCTTGATCTTTGATTTATCAAAGGCGTGCAAAGGTTGGCCAAGTTCGAGCATTACATAGTTAGTTACATCGACTACTAATGAGATCGAGCGCATTCCCATTTTTTCAATGCGACGTCGCATCCAAATCGGTGTTGTCGCTTTAGGATCAAAGTTGGAAAGGGTGCGTAAGTAAAAAACCGAGGCGGATGATTTATCAACGATCTTGGCTGATACACCTTTACCAGTTTCTTCAAACTTTAAGGTGCGCAAGGCATCAACTGGATCTTTGAACTTAAGATCTAAAGAGCCCGCAACCTCACGAGCGATTCCTCGAATGCTTAAGGCATAACCACGATCAGGGTTAACCGCAACATCAAAAATGACATCATTAATCTGCAGAACTTCGATCGCATCTGCGCCAATCGTTACTTCACCTTCAGCAAAAACCATAATGCCAGCGTGATCATCGCTAATTCCGAGTTCGCGAGCAGAGCAAATCATTCCATTAGAAGTTTTACCGTAGGTTTCACGTGCACCGATTTTGAAATCGCCAGGTAGAACAGCTCCTGGCAGTGCAGCTACAACCAAATCCCCCACCGCAAAGTTTGTTGCGCCGCAAATTACATAGCGAGTTTCACCCTCGCCACAGTCCAGGCCAACATAGCGAATAGCCTTTTTAAACTCAGTGATCTCTTCGATCGATAAAACCTTTGCAAACTTTAATGGCCCAGTTAAATCAGCACCCTGATGAATAATCTCTTCGACCTCAAAACCAACACGAATAAGGCCATCTGAGATCTGTTCAGCTGAAACAGAAGCTGGGATCTCAACAAATTCTTTGATCCACGATAACGGAGCGCGCATTACAGGCCAACTCCAAACTGTCGAGTAAAACGGAGATCGCCTTCAACGATGTCATGCATATCTGTGATGCCATGGCGCACCATAAGGGTTCGTTCTAATCCCATTCCAAAGGCAAAGCCGCCATAAAGATCTGTATCAATTCCGCATGCGGCAAGAACCTTTGGATTCACCATCCCGCAACCGCCCCACTCGATCCAACGATTATTGAAGTAGATATCTACCTCTGCACTTGGTTCGGTGAATGGGAAAAATGATGGACGCAAACGGGTAGTTACATCTGGGCCAAACATGTGGCGCGCAAAGTTATCTAAAGTTCCCTTGAGGTGGGCCATGGTGATTCCCTTATCGATAACCAGACCTTCAACCTGATGGAACACAGGACTATGAGTTGCATCTAACTCATCTGCACGGAAGGTACGTCCTGGACAAACAACGTAAATTGGTGGTTGCTGGGTGAGCATTGTGCGAATCTGAACTGGTGAAGTATGTGTACGTAACACCATTCCTGATTCAACTGGCTCGATGAAAAATGTATCTTGCATCGTGCGGGCTGGGTGATCTGCCGGAATATTGAGCGCATCAAAGTTGAGCCATCCCGATTCAA
>JACCDK011446990.1_pt1 | contig 10779 bp, 4 predicted proteins | sample 7445871 | NCBI WGS metagenome assembly JACCDK01 (sample SAMN15323436, study PRJNA562643) | freshwater metagenome | isolation source: river surface water | place: USA:Blue River Watershed | collected 2017-08-15
GAAGTGGGTGAGGCCATCGCTTACGGGCTACCTAAGGTGAGCCAAAAGGAGGTAGATGAATCCAATGACTACTTTGCTGCCCTCGTATCCCAATACCTCCACCTTCCTATTCCCGAACTGTATCAGCAGGTCAAAGCGAGTTACGGACAGCTAGCCCAGGCGGGCAATCCTGTAGCGCAATACAACCACGAGCGGCTGTACTATACAACCCACTAACTTGGTAACTTTAGAGAGACTCCTATTTCAGATAGTACTGGCAATGAATGTTGCTGTGATATTGCCTACTTGAATGAAAATATGGTCTGTATCCTTTAAAAGTCTATAGAATGGTATTATTCATTCCACCATGTTTAGCAGACATAAATTAAAAAAACAAAAAATTGTTTTCTTTAGAACTAACTCTTTCTTGGATTTTTAACACCTAAAGGAGTCATTTATTGGAAACCCAAATTGGGATTTTAACATAAAAATGCTAGTTTCAAATAATTTAATTGCTTCAAAAACTTAAAAAATCGAATCTAATGCCTGTAAAAATTTTTCTATCAAGAAATTTCGATCACACGCATGAGCGTGTATTATTTGATGAATTTTGTAAAAAACTTTTTAGCGCATTTCATAATTCAACTGAACACTATCTATGTATTGGGAATCTTCATGTTGGGGGTAGAGAATTAGATGCAATTTTTATAAAAAAAGATTCAATTTCTGTAATTGAATTTAAAAACTACGGGGGAACACTAACTTTTCATGAAAATGGTGATTGGCCCATAACCACAATGCAAAATGGAATAGCCAATACAATTTCAGTTAGAGGAGGATCAAATGAAAACCCTTACCAACAGGTCCGTCAGAATAAATTTGCCCTTTTAAATACCCTTAATCTTTTTGGAAATTTTCAAAACACCAATCTTGGTCATATTTCAGGAATCGTATTATTCTCGCAACCTCTTGAATTCGACCCCTTTTCGATTACTCCTAAAGTTGCCAGTTGGTTCCACATTACAGATTTAGATCATACTATTGAAAAACTAAATCAGTTAACAAGTACAGGAATTAATCTTACAAATCAAGAAATCAGAGGATTTCAACAGCTATTTAATTTAGGGGATGAAAATGAAGTTCAAACCCCTGAAGAATTCCAATTAGAGGATCCTCTGGACTATGAAGAAAATATTGATGTCCAAGAGGATTTAGTGAATGAAGAAATTCAAGATGCCGGTTTTTTGGAAATTGAGCGATCCATTGAAGAAATTATTGAGAGTTGCGGATTTAATATAGCCCATAGGAATGTTTTACCAGAAAGGCATTCACAAACCAATCCCATAATTGAGCTCAATCTATCATCTGGTGCCAATAATTATTTAAATCAAGCGGTAGGAGGGGAAATTTACTTGCACCAATTTCAAGCATTGGAATTATTGCGAATAAATGGGGGTGAGATAAACAATGTCTGTTTAGCAACATCCACCAGTTCCGGAAAAAGTTTAGTTTTCTACACTCATGCAATTGAGATACTTTCAATAAATCCAACCGCTAAAATTATTGCTATTTATCCTCTTAAAGCACTTGGATACCAACAAGAGGAAAAATGGAACACAGCAATAGAATTGTCTGGAATGAATATTTCGGTGGGAAGAATAGATGGTACAGTACCTGTTGGGCAGCGAAATGGGATTCTAAACACTTGTAGTATTTTGATAGCAACCCCTGATGTGGTTCATTCATGGATGTTGTCCAGCCTTAATCAAACTTCTGTAAAATCGTTCTTTCGAAATCTTGCTCTGGTAATATTAGATGAAGTACATGTGTATAGGGGGGTTTTTGGCTCCAACTCAGCGTACCTATTCAGAAGAATTAACTATGCATGTGAAAATCTAAAGTTAAATGGAGCAAATCCTGTCCAGTATTTATGTGCTTCTGCAACGATAAACAATCCTGAAGAATTTCTTGAAAACTTGACTGGACTAAATTTCCAAATAATAGATCAGGAATTTGAAACATCACCAAAGCACCAAATTGATGTTGTCTTATTAAATGCCTCAGAACCAGGAGATCCCTACTATAGATTAGCAAACTTTATAAATGAAGTATCAAGAATTCCAGATAATAGGTCCATCACTTTCATTGATAATCGTAAAGCAGTTGGGCAAATCGCTGTAATTGCAAATCAGCTTGAGCAGAATCTTGTATACCCCTACCGTTCTGGATACGAATCTGCAGACAGAATTCAAATTCAACAAAATTTAGAAAATGGTACTTTAAATGGGGTGATTTCAACAAGTGCCTTAGAAATGGGAATTGATATTGGTCACCTGAATATTGGAATTCTTTATGGCGTACCATCCTCTCAAACCAGTTTTATGCAACGAATTGGAAGAATTGGTAGACACCAGGCTGGATTTGTTTTTATAGTTAATGATAATAGCATCCGCTCGGAAAGGATTTTTAAAAACCCTCAAAATTTATTCAATATCCCTCCAGCAGATACTGCACTTTATTTGGATAATGAATTCATTCAATACATTCACGCACTTTGTTTAGTGGGCTTGCATGGATCTTCAGAATTAGCTGCGTTAGGAAATCAAAATCTTGAAAATAGCCAAGTCGCTTTTCCAGATGGGTTTATCAATCTTTGTAATCGAGTGAAAAACTCAAACGAAGCTCAGCATTTAAAAATTTTGAGCCCAACTGGAACAGAAGTTCCTCATTATAATTTTCCTCTACGAGACATCGAAAAACAATTCAAACTTGAATTGGCGGAGGGACAAGACAGAACCTCGTTGGGTGATATTACCAAAAGTCAGCAAATGCGGGAAGCATACCCTGGGGCAGTTTACTTTCATCTTTTGAATCGATATAGGGTCACCGCAATTGGGAATAGTATAATTACCCTAAAGAATGAAGCACATTACATCACTAGGCCAATTCTTCAAATTCAACCCTATCCAAATATCCAGGATGGTCTGATTTCAGGTAAAAAGTTTTCAACAACATCCATATTGGAGTGCCACTTAGATGTTTATGAAAAAATTTTTGGATACTACCAAAAGATTTCAAATCAAGATGAAAAGGTCTTCAATTACCCAAATAAATATTTTAACGGCAGAACTTATTCTAGAAGAATTGTAACAACAGGTGTTTTAATTAGTAAGGGACCACTAGCTAATGTTAGCTCAATTCAAAAAATTGAGGCAATAGCTAACATTTTCTTCAATGTATTTTTGACCAATATTCCATTTGAATCAACAGATCTTAGCTTCTGTATTGGCTCATTTAATGAATTGAACCATGGAGGATTATTTAATGCAGGTGACAACTACATCTGTATTTTTGACAAGACATATGGCAGTTTGAGACTCACCTCTAGGTTAATGAATCAAACCATTCTTTTGACTAGTATTAACTCAGCTCTCGAGTGGTTGGAAACTGCTGAGTTTGTGTTCACCAAGGACGGGGATGAAGTAGCAATTGATGATGAGATTAGGTCATTTTTTCATGAATTGAGAGAGCAGTTTTTGGGAGCTGAAAATCCGCTAAGGCTAGAGGAAGATCAAGCAACCAATAGAGTGCCGATTCTTTCTTTGAACCAAGTGATAAAGATGACTAATGAGGATATTGAATATCTCATAGATCATGTGTATGCTCAGCAAATTAATGGGGTAGCCACTATCCTTTATGAATTAAAAAATGCTGCAACTGGTGAAGAGATACTGGGAATACCTCAGTCTGCTCTGGAAGTCACTCCAGAGCACCGAATTGTGCAATATGATCTTAGCCGAAATAGAATAATTACAGATTAATGGCAAAAATCATCACCAACGAAGCCGGAAATAAACTGGCTACCGAATTAAAAGAATTGATCCAACCGGGTTCAGACTTGAGTCTGATCGTGGATCAGTTTAGTATTTATGCTTTTATGTTTTTGAGCGACAAGTTCAAAGACATTAATTCTCTACGAATTCTCTGGACAAATCAACAGGAAGAAAAGGTGCGGCAGATTTTTGGAACAACTGATGAGATGGAATTCAAAAATCAGTTTCTTCTGCGTTTTGCAGCGGAAACTTGTGCTCAGTTTTTTAATGAAAAAGTTAAAATCAAAAATGGCACAACTGATGAAAAACTTTTGGTTGGAAATGGTCATTCTAGCTTTAGCGTTGATTTCAAGTCTAATGGGTTTAATTGTGAAAATTTGGGACTTGTCAAATCCTCTAAAAAAAGGCGAGTGGAGCTAAAAACTCTACCAGATGACGAAGAAATCATCCATGAATATCAAGATATTTTTGAGGAAGAGTGGAATGAAGCTGCAAAAGACCTAAAAGAGGATCTCTTAAAAGAACTGGAGCGTGCTTACAAGGATTACAGCCCTGAGTTTTTGTATCAGTTTACTTTGAGTCGCATCTTTGAAGGGGTAGATGAAGTAAGTGCCGATCAAAATGAAATCAGCCAGATCGGCTTGACCAACTCCAAAATCTGGAATGAACTCAAACCGTTCCAGCAGGATGGGGTCCTTGGGGCAATCCATAAGATCAAAAAATACAATGGTTGTATATTGGCAGATAGTGTGGGTTTGGGTAAGACCTACGAGGCCTTGGGTGTAATCAAGTACTTTTTGTGCCGAGATGGCAATGCTCGTGTTTTAGTGCTTTGTCCTAAAAAGCTTAGAGAAAACTGGAGAATTTTTTCGGTTAATGAATCAGAAAACTACTTCCATGAAGATAGTCTTCGATATGATTTGCTTAGCCATACTGACCTTTCCAGAAATCAAGGGTTAGTAGGCGATCTTAATCTGGAGAAGATTAACTGGGGGAATTATGACTTAGTGGTAATTGATGAAAGCCATAACTTCCGAAATGACAATTCCCGATACAAAAAGCTAATGGAGGAAGTAATCTCCAAAGGACTTAAGACAAAAGTATTGTTGCTATCTGCTACTCCTGTCAACAATAAAATGAATGACCTGAAGCATCAAATCTATGTGCTGACGGAAAACAGAGATGACGCTTTTGATACTGAAGGGATTCCTTCAATCGCCAAATTGATGACGGGGGTCCAGCGGGAATTCAACAACTGGATAGAAGGGGATAGAAATCCAGATCAATTACTTGAAGCGCTGAGTACTAAGCATCCCAAATACTTTGACCTTTTAGACAAAGTGAGTATCGCCCGTTGTAGAAGGCATATTCGGAGCTTTTATGGAGAAAACATACATTTCCCCGAACGCCTACAGCCAGATAACACGCCTGTAGCGGGTAACATTGCTGGTGCCCTTAGCGATATAGAAGCCTTGGTGGAAGAAATGAATCGTCTCAATTTGGGATTGTATGCTCCAATTACTTATCTACGCTCAGATAACGGAATTCCAGAAAAATATGCGGAGAAATATGATAACAGACTTTCTGAAGGAAAAATTTTCAAGCAAGCAGATAGAGAGAAAAGCTTAATTTATTTGATGCGCGTTAATCTTCTCAAGCGGTTGGAGAGCTCCTCTAGCTCCCTTGGCTTGACCATCAAATCAATCCTTGATAAAATTGACGATGTTCTACATCGAATTGAGCGTACCCAAGGGTATTTAGAGGATTTTAATGAAATCCCTGCCGAGTTAGAAGACCTAAGAGAGGATCTTAGTGTCGGTAAAAAAGTTCGAATTGAAATCCAGGATATGGATTTAATCAAATGGAAAAATGATCTTGAAAATGATAAGACCATTCTTGAATCCATCCTAAGAAAAGTCCAGGCAGAAGGCCCTACAACTGACCCTAAACTGAATCTATTGAAGGAAAAAATCACTGAGAAAACCCAAAACCCAATCAATCTGGAAAATAAAAAAGTCTTAATTTTTACAGCTTTTGCCGATACCGCCTCTTATTTGTATGACCATATAGGAGATTGGGCTCAAAGGGAATTTGGACTCTATACAGCCCTGGTTACTGGGGGAGCTGCAGCTGATAAAACCAATCTACCGAGGGTACAAAATGGAAGAGGGGGATATTACAAAACTGACTTCAATTATTTGTTGACCAATTTTTCTCCTGTCTCCAAGCGAAGAGAAACCACCTATCCTAATTGCCAAGAACAAATCGATATTCTCATTGCTACGGACTGCGTATCAGAAGGCCAAAACCTACAGGATTGCGACTACCTGATCAATTACGACATTCATTGGAATCCTGTTCGTATCGTTCAGCGATTTGGGAGAATAGACCGAATGGGCTCTACTAATCAATGTATCCAAATGGTTAATTTCTGGCCTATGGATGATCTGGATACTTACATCAAGCTCCGAGGGAGAGTAGAAGGCCGTGCGGTGATGGTGGATATGGCGGGCACTGGTGGTGATAATGTGATTACGGAAGAGGTACAAGAGCTAGACGCCTTGGAAGAAACCGACAATTACCGAGTCAAACAACTTCAAGAACTGAAAAATAACAAGGACGTTGAGATCGATGACTTGGGTGGTGGGCTTTCTATTTCTGATTTTACTTACAACGATTTCAAATCTGACCTCCACCGATATTTGAAGGAAAATCAGGATGCTGCTATCAAAACACCTGAGGGTATTCACACCATCCTTCAAATCCCAGCTTCCGAAGAAGCTATTGAGGAAGGTGTGATATTCTGCATCAAACAGCGGGATAAAAATACATTTCTTCTCACTTATTTGAATAAGCAAGGCGAAGTGGTAATGAATTACAATCGAAGAAAGAAAATCCTGGATATCTGTAAAAAGCTTTGTTTGAACAATGCCAAGGTAGATGAAAGTCTAGCCAAGCAATTGGCGAAAGAAACCAAGCAATATTCGGATATGCGTACCTATCGGGAGCTTTTCCAAAAAGCCATCGAAGGTGTGATTGGGAAAAGTACAGAGGAAGGAGAACGCACACTCTATCAAGTAGGAGGTACCGTACCTGCAGCTGGATTATCTGCCACGCCTGAGAATTATGAACTAGTTAGCTTCTTTATCATTAGACGATGAGACTAGTAGATTATTTGAAGTGGCCCATAGCCTCTGTTTTCTCAATCAAAATGACCAAAAAAGTCCTCAAGGAAGTCCAGTCGGATGCGAATCAAGGTCTTTTGGACAGCATAGAAAAGATGACTTGGACAGGATCACTAAAGCCTCAGCACCTAAAGATTCCAGCATTTATTAATGAAGAATATTGTTACGATGAAGTGGAGTTCATCGAAGTCGAACTACGAGAAAAGGCAGTGGCAGATCGTGTAGCTCGACTTTTACAAAAAACCATTCCCTATCCCTTGGTACTTGGGTTTATTTATAAAGAAGAATTCTGCTTTCAGCTAGCAGAGAAGACGATACATCAGCAACAAAAGGATAAACGAAAAGTAAATCAGGATATGTTTTACTTTTCGGAGTGGATGGATGGGGAGAAGCTCAGTGAGCAGCAAAAAAACTATCTCAACAATCTATCCTTAGACAAAGTAGGTGGTACCCACCTCAAGGAGTATTTTGACAAGCTGATGCGTCATATCCATGATGAAAAAAGACAAAATCAGCTTGCGCTCCTAGCGCTGGAGAAAAAAGCCGCAACCATCAAAAACGAATACGCACGAGAAAAAAACGCCGCTAGAAGGGCTGAACTGCACTCTCGAGCCCGCACACTAGCCGAACAAATCAAAGCCTTAAAATCACGATTAAATAACAACTAACGATATGGAAAAAATCACCAAAGACCATCCCCTGAGCGGAAGTCAGGATATTCTGGCCGATAACATTCAGAAACTCAAAGAAATTTTTCCTGAAGTATTCAGTGAAGGAGGTGTGGATTTTGAAAAACTACAACTACTACTTGGTGATCTGATCACACCTAATGATGAATTGTACGGACTAAACTGGTGGGGAAAGAATGAGGCCATCAAAGAGTCCATGAAACGATCACTCGGGACCCTACGCCCCGACAAGGAAAGTAGCAAGAACTGGGAAAAAACTGAAAATATATACATCGAAGGAGACAACCTGGAAGTACTCAAGCTCCTCCAAAAAAGTTATACTGGAAAGATCAAAATGATCTACATCGATCCCCCTTACAATACTGGGAAGGACTTTGTCTACAAGGATAACTACAAAGACAACCTGAAGAACTACCTCGAGCAAACTGGTCAGGTAGATAGCGAGGGCGTGAAACAATCCACCAATACCAAAGAAGATGGAAGGTATCACTCCAATTGGTTAAACATGATGTATCCTCGTTTGAAATTGGCTAGAAATTTACTGACTGAGGACGGGGTGGTTTTTATTTCAATTGATGATAATGAATTACATAGTTTAGTCTCTATTTGTGAAGAGATTTTTGGAGACTCTAATCTTGTTAGTAATGTTATTTGGAGGAAAAAATATGGAATACAGAATGACGCTAAACATTTCTCAATTAGTCACGAATACATTGTAGTTGTAGGTAAGAACAAGCCATTATTTATTCCTAACCTACTAGAAAGAGGGGAGGAACAAAATAACCGATATAAAAACCCTGATGATGACGCAAGGGGACCTTGGAAATCAGGAGATTTGAGTGTTGGAAGAATAACCGAAAAAGATATTTATGAAATTACAACGCCATCAGGTAGAAAAGTAATGCCACCAGAGGGCACTTCTTGGAGAATTTCAAAAGAAAAATTTGAGGAGTATAAGAATGATAATAGAATATGGTTTGGAGAAAGCGGAGGTAATGTGCCTTCAATAAAAAGATTCCTCTCTGAAGTTAAACAGGGTATAACTCCAACGACCTTTTGGGATTATGATGAAGTCGGTCATACAGACGGGTCAAACAAAGCTTTAAAAAGGCTATTCGGAGAAAAGGCTTTTTTTGATTACCCAAAGCCAGTTGAATTAATAAAAAAGGCTTTAAAAATCGGCATTTCTGAAGGGATAGTTCTTGACTTTTTTGCAGGATCTGGAACAACAGCTCATGCCACTTTAGAATTAAATTCATTAGATGGTGGAAATAGAAAATTTATAACTGTTCAATTACCTGAAACACTCGAAGAATCTTCTGAAGCATACAAAAATGGTTTCTCTACGATTTCTGATATTACTCAAAAAAGAATAGATCTGGCAGGAAGTAAGGTTATTGAGGAGAAAAAAGAAGAGCTAGAGCAATTAAAATCCAAAACCAGCCTGATTCAAACAGAAGAGGAGAAAGCTAAAGTTCAGGAGTTGGAAGAGATTATTGCCAAACTAGATATAGGCTTCAAAGTATTCAAGTTAGACAGCTCCAACATTGAGGCTTGGGATACCGAGATGCCTGAGACCGTACAGGGAATCCAGACCCGATTGGAAGAAAGCAGAAACCATCTGAAAAAAGGCAGAACAGAAGAAGACTTGCTCTATGAATTGCTGCTCAAGCAGGGGCTTTTATTGACTTCTCCGATCGAGGAGCGGGCTATTGCCGAAGCCAAGGTGTTTAATGTCAACCATGGCGAATTGTTTATCTGCATGAATGCACCGATCACCATGGATGTAGTCGAAGGAATCGGAGCTTGGGGTAAGGAGAGCATAATAGATGCTATAGTGGACTTAAAACCTGTAGTCGTATTTAAGGATGAGGCATTTGGAAAAGATGATTCCTTCAAGACCAATGCAGAGTTACGGTTGAAAAATGAATTTGGTTTTGCTAAAGTAAACACCCTGTAAGCCATGCAGTTCCATTTTAATCAAAGTCTCGCCTATCAGCTGGAAGCGATTCAGTCTGTAATAGATCTTTTCCAAGGAGCTAACCGTTACGATTCAGTTTTTTCAGTGGCAAGAGCGAAGAAGGATGATGACTTTCAAGTCGAAATGTTTAGTTATACTGAAAAGATTAAAACAGGATACGGCAACGATCTGGTAATCTCTGAAAACCGTCTTCTTGAAAACCTACAGGAGGTTCAAGCAAAAAATTCCGTGGGGATTAGCGATAGTTTGCGGAGAAGTGACTTGCAATATTCCATAGAGATGGAGACTGGAACAGGTAAAACCTATGTATATCTTCGAACCATCTTTGAATTGAATAAAGTGCATGGCTTTACGAAGTTTATCATCGTAGTGCCTTCTGTAGCTATCCGTGAAGGGGTGAAAGCCACCATTCGTCATACCCGTGAGCACTTTGGGGGACTCTATGACAATGTGATCTTTCGGGATTTTGTGTATAGCAGTAAAGAAGTTTCTCAGATTCGAAGCTTCGCAGTAAATGCCTCCATCGAAATCATGATCATCAATATCGATGCTTTTAATAGCCAAGATAATGTGATCAATAAACCTCACTACGAGACGGGGGGTATTCCACTGAAAGTTATTCAGAATGTCAATCCCATCGTGATTCTGGATGAACCACAAGAGATGGAAAGTGATAATGCTAAACGGAGTATCAAGGACCTGAATCCCCTTGCCGTCTTACGCTATTCTGCCACCCACATCAATCGGGTCAATTTGATCTATCGCTTCTCTGCCTATGATGCCTACGAGCAGGGATTTGTAAAGCAAATAGAAGTTGCTGGGATGCAGGCTATCAATGATGCCACTGAAGCTTTTATAAGATTCCATAGCTACGACGCAAAAAAACAGGATATCCGACTGGAGTTGGATGTGCAAAAACCAAATGGGAAAGTTGAGCGTAAGGTAGTCAAGTGTGAAATAGGAGATTCCTTAGAAGACCTAACTAGAAGAGAGGTATATCGGGATTATACCCTTGGCGAAATTTCAGTAGTCAATAAACGCTGGCAATTAAGTTTCACAACAAAGTTGGAGAGGATATTTCTAGGAGAAACCTTAGGTGGATTGAGTCAAGA
>JACCDK010004398.1_pt1 | contig 10777 bp, 10 predicted proteins | sample 7445871 | NCBI WGS metagenome assembly JACCDK01 (sample SAMN15323436, study PRJNA562643) | freshwater metagenome | isolation source: river surface water | place: USA:Blue River Watershed | collected 2017-08-15
CCCCCACATCTGCCATGTTTCCACCAGCGAGCGCCACACATCGACGATCAGATCAACTCCTCGCCCTGCCCCATCCGCGGCTCCACGAGATAACATCTGCCAATCACCCGCCACCGGCAGCAGTGCTGCCAGACCAGCAACGACCGCAATCGTTAAAAACAAAACACTGAGCCGAATCATCCTGCCAGAAACCTATGAATGGTTTGATTACTGAAGACCACCGAGCCAGAGACATCTTTCACGTGGAGCTCAACATGATCGGCGGCTAGGCCAAATTGAACGTCGCCCCGAAATCCGAGCACAATTGCCCAGTTCGGAGAGCTCGGCACACCGTCTTTTACGGCATCCAATGGCAATACCTCGCTTTGCGGCGGGACCATTAAGACCGGCTCCGCGAGCACGATAGGGCACCCCTCTGCACTGACCAACGTCACGTGTTTCGCCACCCTAACGAGCGGGGAACAGCCCAATACCTTAGCGACACAGTCACGGGGCACGGCATAGTCTTTGCCCGCGCGCTGCAATCGTATAAATGAGTCTAACGCCATTGACTAAGAGACTTTTTCGTCGAGCAATCGCCGCAGATTCCCTTTGGCGTCACGAGTAAAGTAATGACGACGCTCAACCTGATGCCCATCGAGGACAGTCACCACGAGAGGCCAATTCTCTTCCACGAAGAACACGCCGCCATTACGAGCCGAGGGAACCACGCGCGCGAATTCTTTTCCCGTCTTAGCGGCACTCTCACGCCAATCGTCAGGCGACATCCAATCCACCCGTGGGACCACCACGATCTGCGTTTCGTTATACCGGATGTACCGCCGAAGCTTTTGAAGATCCTTGTTAGATACCGCAAGGCATCCATCTGATGCCCGTGGCGGTCGAACATGCGTGGTGGAGGGAACACCGTGAATCCAAATACCGCTGCCCGTACGCCCAGTATGATTATCGTAAGCGTTGGGGTAGTCCAGCGTCATGGCAAACTTTCCGAGAAAACCGTCCTTCCGAGGATTCTGAATCTCGAACTGAATGCGATACACCCCCAAAGGAGTTTTTTGATCCCCCTCGCGTGACTTATCCGCCCCCAAAAGGCCAATCGTTGTGTAGAAGTCGTCCAACAATACGGGCTGTCCATTACGGCTTGTAAACACGTATATTCGAGATCGACTCACGTCCGCCAAAAGCACCGGAACCTTTTTATCAGCGGACTTTGGCATTACCACGAGATTACGCGGAAATAACCCAGTCGGAATAACGTCCAGTCGAACTTGAGCCTCCTCAAGAAGTTCACTGTCCTGACCATTAATCTCAAATGGCTTGCCCGATAAGGCCGCCAAAGAGTGCGCTTTGATCCAATGGGCGAGCCGAGACTTTGGTTCACTTTTGATCGCCAACGATGCAAAAACCGAAGAACGATCAAGATCTCCAGCGACCAACGCCTCGGTCGCCTTGCGTAGCTCACTGTCCGCTGCACGGGATACAGGCCAAAACGACTGCGCCATCACAAATACAACTAGCCCCGCAACGCGTCGCAAACCCATCAGCGTCCCTCCTCCCGGAGAATCTTCCACACGCCAGACTCCTTGACCCACACCGAGGTCTTCACAGAGTTCAATTTGGTGGTGCCCGCCTCGTATCTCTGACGAAATCTAATTTCTACCTGATCGGCGGATATCGCCTTGATCTTGATATCGGAAACCTGAACCACGATCGGGTCCGGCCGCGTTACCCGAGGTTTGCGATGGGCTACCCAAGCGTCTCGGCTCGCAAACTGCTGGGGTTGGAATCGATTCGAGTAGGAATCCAGGTACCGGTTGAAGTCCTTGTCCGACCAGGCCTTAGCCCAAGCACGTAATGCGGCAGCAAGTTCGACCTCCTCAGAGCCCGCGACAGCACGGGCCGCTCCGGTCTTGTCCGATTTGTCCGCAGACGACTTATCCAGTTTCGCTGACGAAGGCGCTTCAGGCTTCGCTGACGAAGGCGCTTCAGGCTTCGCCGGCGAAGATCTCGCCGGGCTCTCCTCAGACTTCTTCGTGACGGTCGACTCCGCTTTGGCATTGACCACCGGCGGGGTTTGCGCGGGCGGAAGTTCTACGGCAGTCGCCACCTTTCTCGGCTCGACCTGCGCCACCGAGACGGTGGGCGCTTTGGCGCCAACCTCCCCCCCCTTCAGCGCCAGCTGCGGACCCGGCGGCTTTCTTCCGAGGGCCTTCGCATAAGAGATCGCCGCTTGCTGACTAAGAATTTCACGCAGATTCTCAAATGCCACAGCAGTATCCGGATTTTTCAACAGCGCGCTCTCAAGAACCTCGCGGGCCTGCTCTAGCTTACCCATCTGGGCCAATGCCTGAGCGTATTGATTGGAGAGTTCGATATCGTCCGGCACCTTTTTGAACCAAGGTTCCAGCAACTTGGCGGCGCGCTGAGGATTTTTTTCCCTTAAGGCCTCGGCAGCGCGCTGTCGATCACGTTGAACCTCCTCAGAGCCCTCGCGGGACACTGCCGCACTGGTCGGACACAACATCAGCGCCAAAATTAAGGTGGGGACGATACGTCTTTTTGTCATAGGCGCTAGTTTACTAGGCGTTCGGCCATGATTTTCGGCCCATCTGACGTGCGGCGCCAGACGAGCTCCTTGAGATCCGTGCTCTGATAACCGTCGGAGCGATAAACCTGCCGAAATCGCACGGTAATCTCTCCGGGTCCGGACTCCCTGTAATCGACGTCCTGGACCTCCACTTCGATGAACGACGCCTGGGCGATCCTGAGACGCCTCACTCCCAGATGCCGCTCCAGGCCCTCAAACCCCGTATCGTACAGGGCAGCATAAGGCTCTATCCGCCGGTCACGCCAAAACCGAACCCACTCAGACAGGGCAAGTTCCACCTGGCCACGAAATCCAACCGAGGCATCTGAGACAGACTCTGGGGTAGGTTCGATTTTGCTCTCTGCCATGCCGGCAACGCGGCCGGAGCCGGGTAACCCCTCCTCAATCCGGTCAAGGGCCAACCAAAACGCTAGGGCTAGGCCCAAGACACCGAGGACCGGGATGGCCCAGCGTCGTCGCCCAAACCCACCGGACGACTCGGGAGCGGCAAGACTGGGCAAAAGTGCGGGCGATGAGGACTCTACAAGCGCTAAGCCAGGGCGGCTCACCGGCCGATACCAGTCCTCATCTCGCCAAGCCTCGGCCACTTCCTTGTCCAAACCGAGTTCCTTGGCGACCATCTCCACCGCCTTACGGCAGTATGTTAGCGAGTGAAATGAACGGCCCGTTCCGGCCTCTATATCCAGAACGTGATTTCGAGCAACGCCCGCTGCTCGGGCGAGGGCATTGACCTCCATGCCCCGCTCCTCGCGGGCTCGGCGCAGCATGATGGATACGGCGTTCGGTTCAGGCATGAGGGGTCTCGCGGGGCCAAATGGTGTTGCCCCCGCTCACTTTATCAATGTCGCGCAGGATCGCCTCATGGGCGGCCCGCTCCTGAGGGCTGGCCCGGCGCACGATGATCTTGGATGGATCAATTGCATAGGCCGGATCCAGATCGAGATCATCGTCCTGGGCAATGGCCAGGGTGTCCTGACCCCGGGTCATGGCCATGTACACATCGGCCAGTAAACGGGCATCGAGCAAGGCCCCGTGCAGCACGCGATGATCATTCGGAATGGTGTAGCGCTGGCATAACGCATCCAGAGAGTTACGTTGCCCCGGATGCAACTCGCGGGCCATGCTCAAGGAGTCGGTGATCTTGGCCACATGCGTGGCCAACGGAGGCTGGCGCAGGCGCTGGAGTTCTTGGTCAATAAACCCGCGGTCAAACTCTGCGTTATGAATCACCAGCTCCGCGCCTGCCACAAACCCCAGAAACTCGTGCACGACATCGGCAAACCGTGGTTTGTCTTTCAGTTGGTCCCAGGTCAGTCCGTGGACTTGGGTGGCGCCCTCATCCACCTCGCGTTCCGGGTTCAGGTAGGTGTGAAACCGCCGCTCCGTCACACGACGGTCCACGCACTCGATGCACCCGATCTCAATCAGTCGATGCCCCTCCTCCACTTTCAACCCCGTGGTCTCGGTGTCAAGCATGACCAGTCGCATACCCGTCCTTTTTCCGAAAACGATCGAATCCCACAATGACCGATGGCAACACAAACAAAGTGAGCACGGTGCCCAGCGTCATGCCGCCGACGATCACCCAGCCGATCTGGGCACGGCTTTCCGCACCCGCCCCACGTGCCAGGGCCAATGGTACCGCCCCGAGCACCATGGCTCCGGTCGTCATCAGAATGGGCCGAAGTCGCAACACGGACGCTTCGATCACCGCCTCCCGCAGGGCGTGACCCTGGGCCTTGAGCTGGTTGGTGAATTCCACAATCAGAATGCCATGCTTGGTGATCAGGCCCACCAGGGTGATGAGGCCGATCTGGCTATACACATTCAGCGTGCCGCCGGTCAACAGGAGTGCCAGCAGGGCACCCGTGATGGACAAAGGCACAGTCAGCATGATCATCACCGGATCTTTGAATGACTCAAATTGGGCCGCCAAGACCAGATAGATAAAAAACAACGCCAATACGAAGGTCACGCCAAGACTGCCCGAAGCCCGCACGAACTCCCGCATCGACCCGGATAGATCGGTGGCATACCCGGCCGTTAAATGCCGCGCGGCCGAACCCTCCAGAAACGCCAATGCCTCGCCCTGGGTATAGCCCGGCGCCAGGTTCGCCGTGATGGTGATGGCACGCCGCTGTCCGAAATGATTCAGCTGACGTGGTGCGATGGTTTCCTTCACGCTCACCAGCGCCGACAACGGCACCATTTGGGCCGAACGATTGCGCACGAAAATCTTATTGATGTCCTCGGGCGTGTTGCGGCTCTCTGCCTCCATCTGAACAATCACATCGTACTGATCGCCCTCCCGCTTAAAACGGGTCACCTGCCGACCGCCCATCATGGTCTCGATGGCTCGGCCGATGGCTTCGACCGACACGCCCATATCCGCGGCGCGTTCGCGATTCACCGCGATCGACAGTTCTGGTTTATTGAGCCGCAGGTCCGTGTCCACCCCAACAAATCCTGGGTTTTTCACCGCGTCGGCCACGATCAAGCCAACCGTTCTGCCCATCTCGACGTACGAGTCCGATGACGTGACCACAAAACCGACCGGTCGTTCGCGCACCGACTGGCCCAACGATGGCGGTGCGTTCGGAAAGGCGAGCACGCCCGGGATAGCGGCCATCTTGGGCTGAATGTCTTTAATGATCTCTAAGGTGCGCCGGTCACGTTGCGACCAGTCCACGGTGCGCAAAAACGCCACGGCCTGATCCACGGTCGGGTTTCCCGATACGACAAACACCCGATCCACCTCCGCCACGCCGCGGGCGATATCTTCGATCTGGCGGGCATATGACTCCGTGTAGTCGAGCGACGCCCCATCCGGGCCACTGATGGCCGTGAAAATCACGCCGCGATCCTCGATCGGCGACAGCTCCTGCTTCATCATCGACAGCAACACCACGCTGGCACCGGCCACCACCACGAATACGATCGCCACAGCCTTGCCCCGCGCCATGGTGGCGTTTAATCCGCGACGATAGGCATTGGTGAGCCGCTCCAACGCCTGTTCAATCCCGTTGTAGAAACGTCCGTGTTGGGTCTCGTGACGCAACAACCGCGAACACATCATGGGCGACAGTGTGAGCGCGACAAATCCCGACACGATGACCGCACCGGCCAGCGTCAGTGCGAACTCCACGAATAAACGGCCAATGCGACCCGTGGTGAAGGCCACCGGCGCATACACGGCGGCCAGGGTCAGGGTCATGGCCACCACGGCAAAGCCAATTTCTTTTGCGCCCTGAAATGCCGCCTGCAGTGGCTTCATGCCATCTTCAATATGGCGATAGATATTTTCCAGCACAACGATGGCGTCATCCACCACCAATCCGATGGCCAAGACCAAGGCCAACAAAGTGAGTGTATTCACCGAAAATCCAGCCGCCCACATGATCGCAAACGCACCGATCAGGGACACGGGAATCGTGACCAAGGGAATGATGGCGGCGCGCACCGAGCGCAGAAAAAAGAAAATCACGATGGCCACCAGCACGATGGCCTCGACAATCGTGGTGAATACCGCCTGAATGGATTTATCGATGAATACCGTGGAGTCATAGCTCACGGTGACCTGCACGCCCTCGGACCGCAGTTCCTCATTGAGAACCGGCACCAGCGCGCGAACGGCCTGGGCCAGGGTGAGTGGATTGGCCGTGGCCTGTCGGATCACGCCCAAGGCCACTGCATTTTCACCATTGAATCGCACGCTGCTGCGCGCGCTCGCCGCATCAAGCTCTACCCGGCCAAGATCGCGAATCCGCACGGGATACCCGGCGGCCTGCTTGACCACGATATCGCCAAACTCGCGAGCGGTATTCAGGTCCGTGCGCGCGGTCACCGTGAACTCGCGCTGCTGGCTCTCGACACGGCCGGCCGGCAGTTCAATGTTTTGCTGACCGATGGCGGATTCGACATCGGCCGGCGTGAGTCCATAGGCGGCCAATCGATCCCGATCAATCCAGATGCGCATGGCGTATTTACGCTCGCCGTTGATGCGCACATCGGCCGCACCGGGCAGCACTTGAAGACGGGGCTTGACGATGCGATTGGCAATATCACTGACATCCAACGGCGAGCGGGTGGCGCTCGAGAACGCCAGCCAGATAATCGGATTGGCATCGGCTTCCACTTTGGCAATGACCGGTTCATCCACCGTTTTCGGCAGTTTGGCCCGCACGCGAGACACCCGATCACGGACATCGGCCGCGGCCGAGTCGGGATCTTTTTCCAGGCGAAAGGTCACCGTGATCTGGGATTGTTCGGCACGGGAAATGGAGGTGATGACATCCACAGCATCGATGCCCGCGATCGAATCTTCCAGTGGCTTGGTGACCTGGGTCTCAATCACTTCGGCCGAAGCGCCCGCGTAGGTCGTTGTCACCGTGACCACGGGGGTATCGATCCGTGGATACTCCCGCACCGACAAGCGGGTGTACGACACGGCACCGATCAGCAACACGATCAGTGACAACACCGTGGCAAATACCGGTCGTTTAATGCAGATTTCCGAGATCACCATCGCTGTGATGCCATCGCCACGCGATGATCAGGGTGCTTTCTTGTTCATCGTCGTTGGGGCTCCGCCCGCTGGCGGGGGCGCCACGGGCGAGCCTCCCGCCGCACCGGTCGCTGCACCGGTCGCCGCCCCCGCGGTCGCGTCGACCGACTTGACCGGCACCTGCGACCCACGGATCTTGATCTGGCCGGCCGTGACCACACGTTCGTCTTTGGCCAACCCTTCCAAGATCTCCACCACCGCTTTCTGATCGACCTGGGTGCGCAATCCAACCCGCACCGGCGTGATCACCGCAACGCCATCGGTGACCTTGAACACCGAGACCTTGCCCTGGCTGGTCACCAGGGCCTCTTCCGGGATGATCACGGCATTGGTTCGGGTCTCCAACACCAGACGCACGCGAACAAACATGCCCGGCTTCAACCGTTTGGAAACATCGCGCAGCTCTGCACGCAGCAACAAGGAACGGCCCGATGCATCCACGGCGGCATCAATGGCCGTCACCCGCGCGGGAAACACGACCCCCGGGAAAGCATCGGACTCAAGCTGGACCGTCTGATCCACCCGCAGGCGCCCGGAGAGTTGTTCGGGAACGCGAAAATCGGCCTTCATCGAACTGATGTCTTCGATATTGACCAGGTCTGCGCCTTCCTTGATGTAATCGCCGACACTGATCTGCCGAATACCGATCACACCGCTGAAGGGCGCGCGCAAGGTCATCTTATCGAGGGTCGCCTGCGCCAAGGCGAGTTTGGCTTGGGCAATCTGCTCCGAGGCCTGGGCATCGTCCAATGCCGCCGCCGACAAAAACTTTTTCCCGAACAATTCCTGGGTGCGCTTTAATTTCGCAGACGCCAGGTCACGCTCGGCGCGGGCCTGCTGCACTTGCGCCTGCTGAATGCCGGCATCAAACACAATCAGCTCATCGCCTTTCATCACTCGGGCGCCATCGGAAAATGAAATGCGGGCCACACGGCCCGAGATCTCGGACTTGACCATGACGGATTCCGCCGCCCGTAAGCTGCCAATCGCGGTGACGGCATCCTGAATCGTGGCCACGCGGGACACCGCAGTATCCACCACCACCGGCCCCCCGGCCGCCTTGGGCGCGGGAAGATTGCCGGCGTTGAACCGGATCGCCGCCAGACTGGTGATGACCAACCCCGCCAAGGCCAGCACCAGAATCAGAGTACGACGGGAGTTGAATGCAGTTCTCATGAAGGGGCCGATGCCGCGTGTCCCGATAGGGTAATCGATTCAACGCCCCGATTCGCCAGCGCATCCGCACGCTCATTACCGGGATGACCCTGATGGCCGCGTACCCACTCCCAGTCCACCTGATGCCGGACAAGCTCGTGATCCAAGGTCTGCCAGAGGTCCTGATTGGCCACGGGCTTACCCGCCGCGGTCTTCCAGTTTTTGCGCTTCCACCCAAGCATCCACTCTTGGACGCCTTTTTGCACGTATTGACTGTCCGTCACGATGCGCACATGACAGGCGCGGTTCAAGGCCCGCAAGGCCTCGATCACGGCGGTCAATTCCATGCGATTGTTCGTGGTGCTGGCGGCCCCCCCGAAGAGTTCACGCTCCGCACCGCCGTATTCCAACACCGCGCCCCATCCCCCCGGGCCCGGATTGCCCTTGCAGGCCCCATCGGTATGAATGATCACCACCGAATCCGACGATTTAGGACTCATGGAACGACTCCCTGGGGTTGGACTGGGCGCGAGGCAACCCTGCCGTTGTGACCGACGAGGACGCGGCCGCGGTCCGCTGACCGGCCACCGCACGTCGCTCACGCCATCTCGGACCGATCAATTGAAGGTGATGCACACGCTTGACCGCCATTAAAAAATAAACGCCACCCGCCATGGGCCACCACCGACGTCCCGCCGGATCCATCCAGCGCAATCGCTGACGCCAGCGCTCCGAGTCCAGAGGCGCAAAGTAAGCCCCGTAGGCACTTGCCCCTCCGGCACCAAGATCGAAATTTAATAATTTAAGCCAATCCTTCAACCGAGGCAGTGCAATCCAGGCATGGCCCGAGGGCGGAAAGCGTGCCACGCACCGGGACGAACGCCGCAGACGCCACAGACTGAAGGGGTTAAACCCCGTCACCACAATGCGGCCTTCCGGCAGCAATACCCGTTGTGCTTCCCGTAATAAATGGTGTGGGTCCCGGGCCACCTCCAAGGCGTGCGAGAGCACCAACAGATCCAGGCTCTCGGTCTGAAACGGCAAATCAGCGATACTGCTGACCAGTCCGCTCGGACGGCTCAGATCGGCGCTATCCTTGGCACTCTCCCCGCTCGCCGGATCGACCGCCGAACTGGGCCATACCAGCCGCGCGCGGCACTGCATGCGATTGTTGCGAAGCGCGTCAATGGGAGACGGGCTGATCTGCACGGCATGCACGCCAAAGACGTCCTGCAGCATGGCGTCGAGCCAAGACTGCTCTTCGTGGAGCAGCGCCGCCCCTAAGGGCGTCTGGCCCCACGCCCCCCAATCATGAAAGGGATTAAGTAATGGTGTCGGTAGTTCCTGCATTTCAGGACAACTATATCTGGATCATCCGCCAAAACGACCGTTCCGCCGCCGTGGTGGTGGATCCCGGAGAGGCGTCCGGCGTGATCGCGTGGCTTGATGAGCACAGTTGCGCACTGGCCGCCATTCTGGTGACCCATCACCACGCCGACCACACGGGAGGCATTGCCGATCTGATGGCCCACGCCATGGAACACCATCCGGAGCGTCCCCTCCCGATCATCGGCCCCGCGCGCGCACGCATCCCCGAGATCACGAACGAAGTGCGCGAGGGTGATCGCGTTCCGATCGATGCATTGAACATTACGTTGAGCGTGCTTGATGTGCCGGGTCATACACGCGACCACATCGCGTTTTATACGGAAGATGATCTCAACGGGACCGGCCAGCCCTCGGTGTTCTGTGGTGACACGCTCTTTGCAGCCGGCTGCGGACGCCTGTTTGAGGGCACGCCCGAGCAGATGTGGGCATCGCTTCAAAAACTCGCCGCACTCCCGGAGGGCACGCAGGTTTATTGTGCGCACGAATACACGCTATCGAACCTGGTATTTGCCCATCATGCACTGCCCGAACATGCCGCGATTGCGGATCGGCTCGAACGCGTACGGCGTCTTCGTGCCGAAGGCCGCATGACCGTTCCCACCACGATGCAGGAGGAGCAGCGCACCAACCCGTTCTTACTGTGTGGCGATGTCCGCGGGTTTGCCACCATGCGGGAACGCAAAGACCGGTTTCGCGGATAATGCCGGCCATGCGCAACCCTTTGCGATCACCACTGGCGCTGTGCGCACTCCTTCTGCTGGTCAGTGGCTGTGCCGGTCTGCCCTCGCCGACATCGTCCGGCAGTCCGGGCGGTGGTGCCGCATCCACCCCCGGTGCACCCGCCCCTCGTGCCAGCTCCGCGAGCCCACCGTCTGCCTCGCCCAAGAGTGCGGCCATCACGACCGGACCACGCGCCGCATCCGAGCCGGTATTACAGACACCGCGTTTCACCAATCTGATCGATCGGATTCAATCGGGCTTTGCCATGCCGGAGCTGGATTCCCCCCTGGTGACGCAGCATGAACGATGGATCGTCCGCAATCCGGAATACCTGAACCGCG
>JACCDK011742519.1_pt1 | contig 10775 bp, 10 predicted proteins | sample 7445871 | NCBI WGS metagenome assembly JACCDK01 (sample SAMN15323436, study PRJNA562643) | freshwater metagenome | isolation source: river surface water | place: USA:Blue River Watershed | collected 2017-08-15
AACCAAAACAAACCCTCTGTCTGTTTGATCCAAAATACAACTAAACCTAAAATGAGTGTTGTAACAATTACCAACCCCCTTCCTTCCTTGTGAATGGTCATATGCGATAAATTAAATAAACAAAAGTATAAGCCATTGGCATGGCCATTAAGTATCCATCAAATCGATCTAATACACCACCATGCCCTGGTATTAAAACACCAGAATCTTTGACATTAGCAGTTCTCTTCAGAAGAGATTCAATCAAATCCCCGACGGTGCCAAATATGGAAATGATTAATGACAAAAACACCCAATGAGATGTAGTCATTAAATACAAATCATCCTGAATCAAGTCTAGTTGACTAAAACCCAATCCACATAGAACAGTAGCCAATAATCCTCCAACAAATCCTTCCCATGTTTTTTTGGGAGAAACCCTTTCAAATAATTTCGTTTTACCCAAGGATCTTCCCACGAAATAAGCGCCTGAATCATTGACCCATAACATAGCAAAGAACGTTATAGGTAACCATGGTGTATATTGACCTGGAAGAAAAGCATAAGAACTCACCAAAGACATCGGCAGTGCAACATAGACCCAGCCCATTAATACTCTTGCAAAATCCATTGCAAAATGAGGGCGTAGGACTACCAACTCTAAGGTCATCAGAAAAACAAAAACAGGAAGCAAAAACACCAAATCCTGGTACGTCAACACTTCAGAACCAATCAAAAAAAAGAATATGTAAAAGGTCACTCCCAACACTATTCCTCCCCAAGCCCGATGGGATGAAGCTCCCGTCAATTGATAAAATTCATGAGACCCTACAAAAACCCAAAGCAAGAATAACACGGCTGTAGCTGTTGGTCCCCAAAGAAAGGCACCAATCATTGTCAAGCCAAAAAACAAACCCGTTATGGATCTTATAACAAGGTTACTCATTGCTGCTTTCTGCTTGTTCTCCGGATTGATCCTCTGACTTGATTTCATCCTCTGTAATGTCTGAATCTTCGCCTTGTGTTATTTCAGCTGTTACTGTATCAGCATGTTCCTTGGCCATTGCATTTTCATCCGATTTAGCCTCTTCATCCCATGGTCGCTGACCTAGGACTTCAATTAAATCATCTTTAAAAATAACCTCTTTCTCCAAAAGCTTACCTGCCAATTTATCCAATTGTTCTTTGTGTGAACTCAACAACTCCTTGGCCTTGATATAGGTCTCCTCAATAATCTTACTTACCTCTTCATCAATGATTCTTGCAGTTTCGTTGCTATAAGGCTTTTGAAACTGAGAGTCACCGGTGCTATCGTAATAACTGCGGTTACCTATTTTCTCATTCAATCCATAAATACTTACCATAGCATAAGCCTGTTTGGTAACCTTCTCTAAGTCAGATAATGCCCCTGTTGAAATTTTCCCAAAAGCAATTTCTTCAGCTGCACGGCCGCCAAGAGCAGCGCACATGTCATCTAATATCTGCTCTGTAGTCGTTATTTGACGCTCCTCAGGCAAATACCATGCTGCTCCAAGTGATCTTCCTCGAGGTACAATGGTTACTTTGACCAGAGGTGAAGCATAACGCAATAACCAGCTAACCAAAGCATGTCCACTCTCATGGTAAGCAATGGTTTTTTTCTCTTCAACAGAAATAATCTTGTTTTTCTTTTCTAATCCACCAATGATGCGATCTACAGCATCTAAAAAATCCTGCTTACCCACCTCAGTATGGCCTTTTCTTGCTGCTATCAGCGCAGCTTCGTTACAAACGTTGGCGATATCAGCTCCGCTAAAACCTGGTGTTTGTTTGGCTAAGAATTCAACATCCAACTCAGTCCCTTTTTTAATATTGGCCAAATGCACATTGAAGATCTGAACACGCTCTTTGACATCCGGCATGTCTACATAAATTTGACGATCAAATCTTCCAGCGCGCAATAATGCCTTGTCTAATATGTCTGCGCGGTTGGTTGCCGCTAAAATAATAACTCCTGAATTTGTGCCAAATCCATCCATTTCAGTAAGCAACTGATTAAGGGTATTCTCTCGTTCATCGTTGCTTCCAAAATTCAAATTCTTACTTCTGGCTCTTCCTATCGCATCAATTTCATCAATAAAGATAATGGCTGGGGCTTTCTCCTTAGCTTGACGAAATAAGTCACGTACGCGACTTGCCCCCACTCCCACAAACATTTCGACGAAATCACTTCCAGAAAGCGAGAAAAAAGGAACTTGCGCCTCACCGGCAACAGCTTTGGCCAATAACGTCTTTCCTGTACCTGGGGATCCTACAAGCAATGCACCTTTTGGAATTTTTGCACCCAACTCCGTATATTTCTTGGGGTTTTTCAAAAACTCAACAATTTCTTGAATCTCTTCTTTGGCACCTTCAAGACCAGCCACATCATTAAAGGTGACCTGAGTTCCCTTCCCTTTCTCAAAAAGTGTGGCCTTTGATTTTCCAATGTTAAAGATTTGACCGCCACCACCGCCACCACCGCCCATACGACGCATGATGAGTACCCATCCTAAGATCATTACACCTAACATGATAATCCACCAGATTAAACCCTGTGCGGTTTCATTGGGTGGTTGATAGCGAACTACAAAACCATTCTTCTCCCCTGTACCTTGAATCTCCTTCACAAACTCATCTCCCGGAGGAATATTAAACCAATAATCCGCATTTCTCGAAAAACGAGACATGTTGTTATTTGAACCAATTTCATTTTTTAGGGAATCCTGCCCTTTTGCATTGAGATAAATCATGGCTGTATTGCCATCATATTCCAATTTTTCAATCAGATGCTTATCGGCAAATTGTTTGAATCTTGCAAAATCCGTTTCTCTTCCATCACTAGAACTGTTGAAAAACATTGTTCCAATGAGTATAGCAGCAATAACACCATAGACCCAATAGAAATTGACATTCTTGGGAGCTTCTGGCATCTTTGGCTTTGCTTTTTTGTTTTTATCTGTCGCCATTTAGTATTTTTTATTCTTCTATTCTTGTAAACTTGGCATCGCCCCACAACTGTTCAAGGTTGTAGAAAGAACGGGTTTCTTCATCAAAAATGTGAACCAACACAGTGAAATAATCCATTAAAATCCATTTGGCATTTCTCTTTCCTTCAATGCGTCTTGGGCTATCATTCAGATTTTCTTCTGTGAACCGGTCTACTGAATTGCTGATGGCCTCTACTTGCGTGGAGCTATTTCCTGTAGCAATAACAAAGTAGTTGGCCACTGCTGACTCAATTTCTCTCAAATCCATCACCACAATATTGGTAGCCTTCACCTCTTGCATTCCTTGTACGATGACATCAATGAGCTGCTCATCACCCGCCTTTTTTACTTTCTTCGCCATAATCTAATTTGTGCAAATGTACAATCTTCCACGCCTCAAAAATGTGGTTTATCTTCGCCTTTCATGGAAATTAACCGCATTTCACTTTTTGAGATAGACTCTACGAACAACTATGCCTCCAATTTAATGAAATCGGAAACATTGCCGCATGGTACTGTCATAACGGCGCAGTTTCAAACCAAAGGCAGAGGGCAACGTGAAAATTCATGGGAAGGATCATCTCATCAAAATTTGGCTGCGACATGGGTTTTTCATTTTGATCACTTAAAGGTTGCCAATGGGTTCATTTACAATCAGGCCATTGCCCTTGCACTTCGTCAAAGTATCCATGACTGGATCAATCAAGAAGTTTTCATCAAATGGCCCAATGATATCATTGTGAACGATAAAAAAATTGCTGGAATTCTCATTGAAAATTATATTCTAGGGGATGATATTAAATCATCTCTGTGTGGAATTGGAGTCAATATTTTTCAAACTCAGTTTTCATTTCCTCAAGCTACATCGCTCATGTTAGCGGGATCAGATATTGCTTCCACTGATTCATTTCTCGAAACACTCCATGAAAATTTACTCGAAAAACTAGAAGAATTAAAGCTGCACCCTTCTTTAATAAGAGAACAATACCTTCTCCACCTTTACCGCGCAAAAGACCTCATTGCATTAAAACACAACGAGCAAGTAACTCGTGGTTACATTCAGGGTGTTGATGAATGGGGGAGATTAATCTTCTCCATCGAAAACAGCATCCATCTTTTTCAATCTGGCGAGGTTCAATGGATTTGGGAATAAAAAAAAGGACCTCACGGTCCTTTTCAAATACTTTTATTGTTTACTTCTCTTTGTGACCTGCCACAACTGTTACACATCCCTGACGAACGATGGTTCCTCCCGAGTCAGGCACTCGAACACGCACTTTCAATTGCTGTGTATTGGCCATTCTAAAGTCAAAACTTGATTTATTGGTTGCCGTTTTATTGGTATATAATAACTCATCGTTGGTATCCAAAACTTCAAACTCAACTTCAGGCAATACTGGATGCGCCATCACAACCAAACGATAATCTTTACCGCCATAAAAAGTCATGAGCACTTCAGCTTCATCACCTTCCATGAAAAGTGCTGCGTTATAGTTTTCATTTTGAATATAACCAGATAGATTGGGTAATACTCTGTTCTTAGTAAAGGCTCTGCATTGCGCGCTCGCAGCTGATGCCAACATCACACTGAGAGCAAGTGAGAAAAATATTTTCTTCATTGGAATAATCATTAAGAGGTGTACTTGGTTCTAATCTTTTTCACTGTTTCAGAAAGGGCCTTCAAGGTGTCGTCTTTTACGGCTGTTTTTGCACCGTTTCCGATAACCATTACACCATCTTCCGCTTTGGTAGTTGTTGTTTTTTGAGATGACATCTCCACTTGACTCAACACTTTTTGAATTTCCAAAAGATCATTCTTCATTTCGTTCAATACTGGTTTTGAATCAAAGCTTGAATAGTAATTCAAAAGATTTTCCAAGACCAATTTTTGCTCACCAATTCTGGTTTTCAGTGCATCTCCCTTCGCCTTTTGGGCATATTGAAGGCTCAAGTGCAAAGCCTCTAACCAACCACCTGAAATGACCAATGCCGATATCTCTATGCGATTATTTTCCTTCAAATAACCATTCAAGTCACCATAAGCAGCGGTAACAATTTTAAGTATGCTATCGCGGTTGTCTTGATTCTCCGCTAACTTGGTTACCACTGAATCGTTGATTCCTCCATCGATTGACATTGCAGTGGCCAATTTCTTGGCAGCAGCAAAGTAAATCATGCTTTCTTGCTTCTGATCAAAGATAGAGGCGTAGCTCAGGTCAGCACCATAAATACCCAGATTGATGGCCTGTTTAGCTTCACCGATGTATTTATCCACGTTCTCAACAGGATTCAACATTTTCTTGTCATAGGCATAACCTTCTTTTTTTATCAAAGAAGCCATCTCAATAGGAGAAGGAATATTGAAAAATATTTTCTTCAATTGCTCAATGCGCGCTTGATCCATGGAATCCTTTTTGGCATCCATTGGTGGTTGTTGCTGTGCGCTTTGTTGACATCCTCCGCAGGAGGTGAACTGCAAAGCCGAAATGGCCAATCCGCTCAATACAACAAAACCAATCAATCTTTTCTTCATACGGGAATATTTAGGTTTGGTCTTAAAACGCTATAAATGTAAAATAGTTTCATCAAATAAGCAACCTTTAATTGTCTATGGCCTCAAATGTTGAATATTTTTTATCATTCCACTCCATTTTGCCCTCTCCAAAGGAGTTCCTTTTGTCAATTTCTTGAACTCCTCTTCTGTTGTTTGCATCCAATCTTTTTGCGACTTGCTCAGGATTGTTTCATTGGGTTGAAATCGACCCTCATCGTGCGACTTCGCAAATCTATTCCATGGACAAACATCTTGACAAATATCACAACCAAAAGCCCAATCACTCCATTGACCTTTATAGGATTGAGGTATGGAATCTTTTAGTTCAATGGTGAAATAAGAGATACACTTGCTTCCATCTACTACATGCGGTTGAACAATGGCCTCAGTAGGACACGCATCGATGCATTTTGTGCAAGTTCCGCAATGTTCCGTAGTGGGCCCATCCTGCTCCAATGCTACATCAATGATTAATTCCGCCAAGAAAAAAAAAGATCCAACTTGCTTTTGAATCAGATTTGCGTTCTTTCCTATCCAACCCAGCCCTGACTTAGCTGCCCAAGCCTTTTCTAAAATCGGAGCGCTGTCCACAAAGCATCTTCCATCTACCTTCCCCCAATTGGCTTCCATGGTATTCAGTAATATTTTCAATTTGTCTTTAATAACAAAGTGATAATCTTCTCCGTAAGCATACTTAGCTATTTTCACATCAGCTGCTTGTAGGGTTTCTTGAGGGAAATAATTGTACAATAAACTAACAACTGATTGGCTTCCACTCACTAATTTTCTTGTATCTAGCCGCTCATCAAAATAACGTTCCATATAAGTCATCTTTCCATGATGACCATTTTTCAACCAAGATTCCAGACGCGGAGCTTCTTCTTCTAAAAAACCCGATGCGCTAATTCCACAACCTAAAAATCCCAGGTCTTTTGCCCAACCCTTTAATTGTTGGCTCCGCCGCTGCGCAATGAGGTTCATAACTAAAACAACTGTCCTGGGTTTCTCTTCGCCCCCTTTCCAAGATGAGAATAAGTTTTGTCTGTAATCTGTCTTCCTCTCGGTGTTCTGATTAGAAATCCTTCTTGGATAAGAAAAGGTTCATAAACTTCTTCAATTGTTCCTGAGTCCTCTCCTACAGCTGTGGCTATAGTTGTTAGCCCCACTGGACCTCCATTGAACTTATCCATTAAACAAGTTAAAATCTTGTTGTCCATTTCATCCAATCCGAAAGTGTCAACATTAAGAGCACTTAGCGCGGTTTGCGTAATATCCAAAGCAATGGTTCCATCTCCTTTGATCTGGGCAAAGTCTCTAACCCTTCTTAAAAGTGCATTGGCAATCCTTGGCGTACCACGGCTTCTTCTGGCCATTTCAAAAGCGGCTGTTTCATGAATAGGTATTCCCAATATTCCTGCGCTACGCTCAACAATGTCAGTCAATATCTTTGCATCGTAATAAGACAGCCGAGCATTTATTCCAAACCTCGCCCTCAATGGGGATGTCAGTAAACCTGATCGTGTTGTCGCTCCCACCAGCGTAAATGGATTCAACGCTATTTGAACCGTTCTAGCATTGGGGCCCGTGTCAATGACCAAATCTATTTTAAAATCCTCCATAGCTGAGTATAAATATTCTTCAACTACTGGACTCAAACGGTGAATTTCATCAATGAATAATATATCATTGGGCTCAAGATTGGTGAGCAACCCAGCCAAATCAGCCGGTTTATCTAACACGGGACCTGAAGTAGTTTTTATCCCAACACCCATTTCATTGGCGATGATATTGGCTAATGTCGTTTTACCCAAACCGGGAGGTCCATGAAGGAGTACATGATCCAAACTCTCCTCCCGCAATTTTGCGGCAGAAACAAAAATTTGAAGATTCTCAAGAACTTGACGCTGCCCTGTAAAATCATCAAACATTTTTGGCCTCAAGGCTCTCTCAAAATCGCGATCACCGCCATTTTCCGCTTGCTCACGGATATCAAATTCCGACATATTGACAAAGTTAAGCTAATCCTTTAAGATTCTATCTTGATATCTCTCCCACAAATCTTCAAACAATATTCTAGCCTTGAAAACATACAATGGAGCATAAAAGTTTTGATCGATTGAATGATTATTCCTTAGCATTATGCGATAGCCATACCCCATACCCACTGCTATCCAAGGAGAAAACTTATATTCTATCGATATGGAAGGCTCGTACAAAACGACCATACCTTCCTTCCATTTCACATTCTCATCACCTTCCTTCCAATGTAAAAAAGACTTTCCACACCCCAGCTGGACGGGTATCGTACCAATCCAATTATTTTTGTTATAAAAAACAAATTCCCCAAAAAGAGATATATACCGCATTTTCAAGGGAACCATCTTTTCCTCTTGAGGTAAGTATTCCTCAATCCCTCTTCCCATCCAATGATAACCAAACCCTAAAGTCAATCGTTTATTAAAAATAAGACCTGCTTTCAAAGCCTGTATACCAATACTCCTGCCTGTCATAAAGGAATTGTAACTTGTCCAATAAAAAGTAGGTTGAGGTCGAACAGACAGATGGACTATTAATGTGTCACTCAATGCATACCCTTGAGCATTGGCTCTCAAAAATGTAAATATCAGTGAGCAAAAACAAAAAATCCGCAAAACAATGTTGCGGATTTTTGTTTTAACAGTCAAATCTTTAGTGTGCGTGTTCACCAGCTTTCAAGGGAACAATTTGAGAAACAAAATCCTCTTCATGCTCGGGGTTTGAATAATCATAAGCCCAACGATGAACTTCTGGAAGTGCTCCAGGCCAGTTACCGTGAATGTGAGCTACTGGAGTAGTCCATTCCAATGTGTTTGAACTCCAAGGATTTTGAGTAGCCTTTTGGCCATACCAAATACTATGGAAGAAATTGAAGATGAACAACAATTGGGCCGCGCCACCGATGATCGCAAAAGTAGAAATCAAAGGATTTAGATCCATCACTGCGTCCAAGTAATCAAATTCAGAGTAATCATAATAACGACGGGGTGCACCGGCAATACCGACAAAGTGCATTGGGAAAAACACACCAAAACCACAAATCATCGTCAACCAGAAATGTGCATAACCCAATTTAGAATTCATCATTCTACCATACATTTTGGGGAACCAATGATAGACACCACCTAGCATACCAAATATCGCGGACATACCCATTACAATGTGGAAGTGAGCAACTACAAAATAAGTGTCGTGAACGTTCACGTCCAAAGCAGAGTCAGCCAAGATGATACCCGTCAATCCACCTGTTACGAAAGTGCTAACCAAACCAACAGAGAACATCATGGCAGGGGTAAATTTGATATTTCCTTGCCACAAAGTTGTAATATAATTAAACGCTTTTACTGCAGAGGGAATTGCAATCAACAAAGTGGTGAAAACAAAGACGGAACCGATGAAAGGATTCATTCCTGTAACATACATATGGTGACCCCATACGATGAAAGAAAGGAAACCAATGGCTAAGATTGAACCAACCATCGCTTTATAACCAAAAATGGGTTTTCGAGAGTTGGTTGCAATGATTTCAGATGAAATCCCCAATGCAGGTAACAATACGATGTACACTTCAGGGTGACCCAAGAACCAGAATAAATGCTGGAACAAAATAGGTGATCCTCCTGTCACATCCAATGCCTCACCTTGGATGAAAATATCAGACAAATAGAATGCTGTACCCATGGTACGGTCCATGATCAATAGAACCACGCAAGACACCAATACTGGGAATGACAATACACCCAATATTGCTGTCACCAACAATGCCCAAATGGTCAATGGAAGACGGGTCATTTTCATTCCTTTGGTTCTCAAATTGATGATGGTTACAATGTAATTCAAACCACCCAACAAAGATGATGCGACGAAAAGAACCATTGAAATCAACCACAAGGTCATACCCGTACCCGAACCTGGCATAGCCTGAGGAAGGGCAGATAATGGAGGATAAATTGTCCAACCACCTGATGCAGCACCTCCTTCCACAAATAGGGAAGCCACCATGATTAAACTGGATACCAAGAAAAACCAATAAGACAACATATTCATGAATCCAGAAGCCATATCTCGGGCACCAATTTGCAATGGAATCAATAAGTTGGCAAACGTTCCAGACAAACCTCCTGTCAAAACAAAAAATACCATTATAGTACCGTGAATGGTTACCATAGCCAAATAAGCATTTTTATCCAAAATGCCATCCGGAGCCCATTTATCTCCTAGAAAGGCGTTTAGAATACCAAACTTTTCTCCTGGCCATCCCAATTGAAGGCGGAAGAAAATAGACAACATTACTGCGATGACTCCCATGAAAATAGCAGTAACCAAAAACTGCTTGGAGATCATCTTATGATCTTGAGAAAAGATATATTTCGAGATAAAGCTTTCCTCGTGATGTCCGTGATCGTGTGAATGTGCTCCCATTTCTCTCTGTCTATTTTTTAATTAATTGATGCCATTGTTTTAGTAGTATCCGCTGCAGGCGTAGCAGGGGCCTCTTCTTTCTTCTCGTTCTTGTCTCCACCGAAAGACTTTTGCTCTGCTAACCAAGCGGCATAATCTTCAGGGGTATCTACTACAACTGTCATTTTCATGTTGAAATGCGCAGCGCCACAAACTTTGTTGCACAATAAAATGTAGTCAAATTTATCGTTACCCAACTTCTGTCTCATTTCAGCAGTAGTAATGGTTGGCTTCATTTTGAAACGAGTTGGCACACCAGGTACGCAATTCATTTGAGCTCTGAAATGAGGCATGTAAGCTGAGTGAATAACGTCTTGCGAACGGAAAACAAACTCAATCTCTTGACCCACAGGAATGTGGAACTCCCCTTTTACCAATTTATCATCTGCACCCGCTTTCCATTGGCTGATACCGTTCAATTCATTTTCTTTCAAATCCAAAATGCGTTGCTTGTGGCGCTTCAATTTGTACAACTGATCTTCCAAACTTTCTTTATAGCTATCGGGCATTGTTCCTTCTGCCACTCCATTGGCGATCGCCTTTTCAGTTTCAGCAATGTTGTGGTCGATTTCAGCCAATTTAGCGGCAACACCCTCTTCTGTTACCAAACCCAAACCATTGGTTGTTCCGATCAAATTAAAATCAGCAGCACCAAAAACCTTGTTTTCTCCGGGGTAACGAGCTGTCCAGTCAAACTGCTTAGAATACAACTCAATTTGCATCGCTTCTGGAGAAGC
>JACCDK011013055.1_pt1 | contig 10774 bp, 10 predicted proteins | sample 7445871 | NCBI WGS metagenome assembly JACCDK01 (sample SAMN15323436, study PRJNA562643) | freshwater metagenome | isolation source: river surface water | place: USA:Blue River Watershed | collected 2017-08-15
CGCGCAGTTCAAAGATTGCCTTGGTCGAGCGAAAGCGTGCTCGCACCTCTCCGGTTACCTCTGGAAAACCATCTGGCGAATGCAGGCGCCACTTGCCATAGATTCCAAGGTGAATTCGCAGGGTGAGATCGTTATCAAATTCGAGAAACAGTTGCTTGCCTATTGCCCTTGCGCGAGTCATCGTGCGACCCGAAATCAGTGTTGCGTCTTGACTAAATCTGCCCTGCGGTGAATCTACAAATACTTTCTCGCCAACAAACAAGCGAGTGAAATCGTTCGCGTTTCGATGAACGGTATGACCCTCTGGCAATTACGAGACTTCTCCGCTTTGCTCGAAATCGGCAATCTTCGCGATTCTGCGAACGTGACGCTCGTCGAAGCTAAATGGCTCGGCAATAAAAATCTCGATTAGCTTTAGCACCTCGTCGCGACTGTGCTGCCTAGCTCCAACCGCAACAACGTTTGCATTGTTGTGCTCGCGGGCAAGTTTTGCGGTCGACTCGTTCCAAACCAGAGCCGCGCGAATGCCCTGAACTTTATTAGCAGCAATCTGCTCGCCGTTTCCTGAACCGCCTAAAACAATTCCCAGAGCTTCGATTTGCGCCTGTTCGTCGCGAACAACGGCGAGCGCGGCATTGATGCAGAAAGCCGGATAGTCGTCTAGCGGATCGTATTCTGACGGGCCGTGATCGAACACTTCGTGACCTTGGCCGCGCAGTTGTTCAATCAAGAAGTGGCTCAGCTCTAGACCGGCGTGATCTGTGGCAATGTGAATTCGCATTTTGCTACCTCGCTCGCTCTGCTCGCAACAACCATAGATAAGTAAGAAGAGCGCCTACCAGGCACGAGAAAAATGTGACCAGAGCCATACCCGCAATTACCGCCTGCGCGTTTGCTCTGTCTTGAAGCGTGCCAGTTGAAGAGTCGCCAATCGAGCTAATGAATAGGCTGCTCAGAACGCTGGTGACCATTGCCGAAACGGCGATGTTGGTTAGCAAGCGAAAAGCCTTTGACTTGCCGCGCACAAAAAGCCCAATCACGGCCCAAAACGTGAAGGCGGGCAATAAGAAGGTAGCCGCAGAGTTCGAAAGCATGGCAAAGCCAACTTCTATGTTCATGCTCGAAAACGCGAAGGTGAGCAAAACGCCCAGAATCGCTATTGCCAGCACGGCCGAGGCCTCGGTGAGCGGGGATGGCTTCAAGTTCATAAAGACTAGGCTAATTGACGAAATCGCCAAACAACACAGGAGTCAAATTGCCAGGAGAAAACCTCACTCGCCTCGAAGCGTCAGACCGCGCCAAACTGCTCAAGGTTCACAGCTATGAAGTTGAATTAGACCTAACGCAGGGCGACGAGACCTTTGCTTCGAAGACCACCGTGCTGTTTGCGGCCCACGAGGTTGGGGCCAGCACTTTTATTGACGCCATCACGGCCAAGGTTCGCAGCATCACCCTAAATGGCGAGTCACTCGATGTGGCCAAGCACTCAGATGGCATTCGCATCGAATTGCCCAACCTGCAGAGTGAGAACGAACTTGTAGTAGACGCCGATGCGTTCTACATGAACACCGGTGAGGGTCTGCACAGATTCGTTGATCCGGTTGATAACGAGGTTTACCTATACACGCAGTTTGAGGTGCCCGACTCGCGGCGCATGTTTGCAGTTTTCGAACAGCCTGATCTCAAAGCACTCTTTACCTTCATCGTCACAGCGCCAGAAAACTGGAAGGTCGTCTCGAATCAGCCGAGCCCGGCTGCGGTTTCTCTCGGCGGCGGCAAGGCGAAATGGCACTTTGCGCCTACTCCAAAAATCTCTAGTTACATCACCGCGCTAATCGCGGGTCCATACGTCGAGACCCGCTCGCAACTTACATCGTCTGATGGCCGCACGATTCCGCTTGGCGTCTTCTGCCGCGCGTCGCTTGCCCCCTTCATGGATGCCGACTACATCTTCGACAAGACTCGCGAAGGATTCACGTTCTTCGAAAAGCAATTCGATGTTCCATATCCGTTCGAGAAGTACGACCAGCTTTTTGTGCCAGAGTTCAACGCTGGCGCTATGGAGAACGCTGGCGCAGTTACTTTCACCGAGTCTTATGTCTTTAGGTCAAAGGTTTCAGACGCAACCAAAGAGCGTCGCGTTGTGACGATCTTGCACGAGCTCGCGCACATGTGGTTCGGCGACCTGGTCACCATGAAGTGGTGGAACGACCTCTGGTTGAACGAGTCGTTTGCCGAATACGCCTCGACCCTTGCGACAGCAGAGGCAACCGAGTGGCACGGCGCCTGGACTACCTTCGCGGCGCTAGAGAAGTCATGGGCATACCGCCAAGACCAGTTGCCTTCAACTCACCCGATTGTTGCCGAGATAAATGACCTCGAAGACGTTCAGGTGAACTTCGACGGAATCACCTACGCCAAGGGAGCATCTGTTCTAAAGCAGTTGGTGGCCTGGGTTGGCCAAGACAAGTTCATGGCTGGTGTTAGCGCTTACTTCAAGAAGCACGCATACCAGAACACCGAATTGGTCGACCTGCTTCGCGAGCTCGAGGCGCAGTCTGGCCGTGACCTGCAGAGCTGGTCGAAGAACTGGCTTGAAACAGCCGGCGTGAACACGCTTCGCCCCGACTTCGAGACCGACGCGGCGGGTGTGATAACCAGCTTCGCGGTTTTGCAGACCGCTATCGCCGAGCACCCAACCATTCGCCCGCACCGCATGGTGATTGGTTTCTACAACCTCGAAGGTGGCTCGCTGGTTCGCGTGCACAGACTCGAGCTAGATGTTGACGGCGATCGCACTGAGGTAGCCGCCCTAGTTGGCCTAACTCAGCCAGACCTAATTCTGTTGAACGACGAAGACCTTGCCTACGCAAAGATTCGTCTCGACGAGCGTTCGCTAAAAACCGCCGTCGACCACCTCAGCAAATTTGACGACTCACTGGCTCGCACGATCGTTTGGGGTGCCGCCTGGGATGCGACTCGCGATGCCGAAACCAGCCCTCGCGAGTTTGTGAAGTTGGTATTGAACAACATCGCAACAGAAACTGAGTCGACGACAATTCTTACCTTGCTTCGTCAGCTGGTTACCACCGGACACATGTATGTTGCCGAGTCGCACCGAGAAGAGGTGCTCGCAGAGATTGGCGACGGATTGCTTTCGATTGCGCGTAAAGCTGCGGCCGGAAGCGACATCCAGTTGCAACTGATTAAGTTCTACCCGCAGTTTGCTCGCACAAAAGAGCAGCTCGACGCGCTCGAGGCTCTGCTATCGGGAGCCGAAAAGCTCGCTGGGCTAGAAGTTGACGCCGACCTGCGCTGGGATCTGCTGACGGGTCTCGTGGTTGCCGGTCGTGCCGGTGCTGCAGAGATCGATGCCGAACTCGAACGCGACAACACGGCCAACGGCCAAAAAGCCGCAGCCGGCGCGCGAGCAGCGATTCCAACTGCTGAAGCCAAGCAGCAGGCTTGGGCAACTCTGGTTGACAGCAAAGATCTTTCAAACGCGCTGGTCAACTCGGCGAGCCTTGGCTTTGGCCGCGTTCACGATCTTTCGCTACTCGAGCCGTTTGTGAACCGCTATTTCGAGAACGCACTTCACGTTTGGAAGATGCACACCTTCAAGATTGCCGAATACCTAATGATTAACCTGTATCCGGTTTATCTAGCGAACGAAGCGCTTGCCACCAAGACTCGCGAGTGGATCGCCAAACCAGAAATCAAAGAGATTCCGGCACTGCGTCGAATCATGATTGAGAATCTGGCTGCGGTTGATCGTGCACTTGCGGCTCAGAAGCGCGACGAGTTGAGCTAAAGATGCAAGACCTAGCGAACTGGTGGCCGGAGTTCTGGCAACAGTGGCAAACGCCGATTCGAATTCTCGCAATTCTGCTCGGCACACTAATCGCTAGGTGGATTCTTCTCGCCTCGGTTCGTCGCGTGCTAAACCAGGTTGAGAACGGCACCAACGGCAAACTGAATCTCCAAGACGCAAAGCAGTCGAGCCAGTCTCCTATTGCCAAAGCTCGGGTAATTCAGCGGTCTCGAACACTTGCTTCTGTGCTTTCGAATCTGATCACCTGGTCGCTACTGCTATTCGCGGTCGGCGCTGTGCTCAGCGAATTGGGTGTTGCGGTAGGTGCTCTCGTGGCAAGCGCCGGAATTCTTGGCGCCGCACTGGGTTTCGGTGCGCAGAGCTTGGTGAAAGACCTGATCAACGGTTTATTCATAATCTTCGAAGACCAGTTCGGAGTCGGAGACAGCGTTGATCTTGGTGAGGCACGGGGTGTAATCGAGAACGTTGGATTGCGCGTGACCCAGGTTCGCGATGTCAACGGCGTGCTCTGGTATGTGCGCAACGGCGAAATCATTCGAGTTGGCAACCACTCTCAAGGATGGTCGCGAGTGATTCTCGACATTCCATTGAGCTACAAGGTCAACATCGAGAAGGCCCGTGAAGTGATTCTCGAAGCTGCAAAGGAATTGGTGAAAGACTCGAGATTTGCCAAGCGCATGCTTGGTCAGCCAGAAATTTGGGGCATCGAGTCGATTACCGCAGACCAGGTAGTAATGCGATTGGTGCAGCAGGTTGGCCCGCAAGATGCCGATGATGTTGCTCGCGAGCTCAGATTGCGCGTCAAGAAGAAACTCGACGCCGCCAAGATAACGCTCGCATCAGACAAGAATTCGATCTTCGTTGAAGTGCCTGGCAAGGCAAAAAAGTAAGTGTCGCACGAGAACGAATTTGAAGACGCCGAGCGCGTTGAGACAGTTCGCATAAAAGGCCTCGGCGGTGAACTCGATATCTCGGGAAATTTCTATGAGCGGGTTGGCGGAAGCCAAACTTTCGAACGGTTAGTCGCCAAATTCTATGAAGGTGTTGCGCAAGATGAAGTTCTGCGCCCAATGTATCCAGAAGAAGATCTAGGCCCAGCAGCAGATCGACTTCGCATGTTTCTCGAACAGTATTGGGGCGGGCCGACCACCTATCAAGAGCAGCGCGGCCATCCGAGGCTGAAAATGCGACACGCGCCGTTCAAGATAAACCCGCTTGCCCGCGAGCGTTGGCTTCTTCACATGCGCGCCGCTGTCGATTCGATTGGGCTGCCGCAGTTGCTTGAGGCCGAACTCTGGGGTTATCTAGACCGCGCGGCGACAGCCATGCTCAACACCTTCGAAGAGTGACTTCGCACTAAGCGACCCTTGCGGCTTCGCGCGCGATAACGTGCCCGAACTCGGTGCTCAGGCGAACCCAGTTCTCGGCAAAGTAAATCGCGACCTGCTCGTTCTCGGTCATGAAGCCGAGCCCGGCGGCCACGAATGCCGCGCCGGTGGGAATGCGGGTGTCGCTCTCGATTCCCCTACCCCAGATTTCTCCACGGATGCGTGCCGCGATTGGCCCGCCGACCGAAGTCGGCAGAGTGTCCGCGACCTCCTGAATTCCGGCTCTCGCAATTGCGGTGAGTTCTGGTTCTTCGATTACTCCGCCGGCAACCCAGCCAGAGCGCGGCGGTGATATTCCAGCCCAGGCCGCGCGCTGGCCGGCTTCGGGAACCTCGATGCGAAATTCTGTCGTGCCGCTTTCGAGCACTCGAGCAAGCCGGTCGAGCACCGCGGTAATCGAAACCAGGCGATCTACTTCGGCTTCGCCGGCAAGTTCGGTGGTGCGTAAACCGATAACCGTCAGACCGCCATCGAGCAGTGAGCCCGAGAAAAGCGGAGCAACATAAGCTGCTAGCACATTTCCGTAAGCCCGCAGGCGAACCAAGCCGTCTGGGTCAAGTCGCTTAGCCCTCGAGAGGTAAGACTGCAAATCTTTTGCCGACTGTTCATCAATTAGTACGAAGTCTTTATTCATCGTTATCTAAACTACCTTTTGCGCCCATCTTTCAGCACCAGTTCGGAGAATCATGTCAGTTCCAATTCCAGAAAACCCATTGGACGATCTGCTCAGAACCCTGAACCTAACCAAGCTTTCTTCATCGCCAAGCGGTGAAGACATTTTTGAAGGTCCGTCACAGTGGATGCCTCACGGCCGTGTTTATGGCGGACAAGTTTTGGCGCAGAGTCTCGTGGCGGCAACGCAGACTGTTGAAACCGATGGCATTAGAAATGTGCATTCTTTGCATGGATACTTCTTGCGTCCGGGAGACATCGACCTGCCGATTAAGTTTTCAGTAGACCGACTTCGCGATGGAAGAAGTTTTAGCACCCGCCGTGTGCAGGCATTTCAAAATGACCAACCGATTTTTTCGATGATTGCCTCGTTTCAAGACACCGATCCGGGCCTCGATCACCAGGATGCGTTTCCTCAAGATATTCCTGACCCCGAGTCCCTGCCGACCGCGGCATCTCTGCTTGGCGAGAGCGAGCATCCCGTGGTTCAGTACTGGGCTAAGGCAAGGCCATTTGACATGCGTCACGTGACCGCACCAATTTTCTTCAAGGTCGAAGGTGAGCAGGTTGCGCACCAAGCTGTTTGGATCAAGTCGCTTGGCCAGTTGCCTGACGACATGCAGATTCACCGAGCTGCGATGGCCTATGCCAGCGATTACACGATTCTCGAGAGCATTTATCGCAGGCATGGAATCGCTTGGGCTCATCGCGGGCTAAAGTCGGCAAGTCTCGATCACGCCATGTGGTTTCACCGCGACGGTCGAGCCGACGAGTGGATGCTTTACATTCAGGAGTCGCCAAGCGCACAGGGCGGCAGGGGTCTGTCGCTCGGTCGAATCTTCAATCGCAACGGCGTTTTGCTGGCAACAGTTGCCCAAGAGGGCATGGTTCGCGTTCCCGAATTTGGCGAGTAGCAACCCACATAGTTGCTCGCAACGGCTGCATGGCCAGCCAGCAGATTAGTCGCGAGTCAGGCGGCGATAGGTAGAACGGTGCGGCTTGGCTGCTTCTGCGCCGAGACGTTCGACCTTGTTCTCTTCGTATGAGTCGAAGTTGCCCTCGAACCAATACCAGTTGGCTGGGTCGTCGTCGGTTCCTTCGTAGGCCAAAATGTGCGTGGCAACTCTGTCGAGAAACCAGCGATCGTGAGTGATGACAACGGCACAACCCGGAAACTCAAGCAGTGCGTTCTCGAGGCTCGAAAGCGTTTCGACATCGAGGTCGTTGGTTGGCTCGTCGAGAAGCAAAAGGTTTCCGCCTTGCTTCAAGGTAAGCGCTAGGTTCAATCGGTTTCTCTCACCGCCCGACAGAACGCCCGCGGGCTTCTGCTGATCTGCGCCCTTGAATCCGAAGGCAGCAACATAGGCGCGCGATGGAATTTCGGTGTTACCGACCATCATGAAATCAAGACCGTCAGAAACAACCTCAAAGAGAGTTTTATTCGGGTCGATGCCGGCGCGTGATTGGTCTACGTATGAGATTTTGACGGTCTCTCCGATTTTCAATTCACCGCCGTCTAGTGTCTCTAGACCGACGATGCTCTTGAACAGGGTTGACTTTCCAACACCGTTAGGGCCGATGACCCCAACTATTCCGTTTCGTGGCAGTGAGAAACTGAGACCATCTACGAGAACTCGATCGCCGAAACCCTTTTTGATGTTCTTGGCTTCAAGCACGATGTTTCCAAGTCGCGGACCAACCGGAATTTGAATTTCTTCGAAATCAAGTTTTCTATCGCGATCGGCGGCAGCGGCCATCTCTTCATACTTGGCCAAACGCGCCTTTGACTTGGTCTGGCGCGCCTTCGAGTTTGAACGCACCCACTCGAGTTCTTCGGTGAGGCGTTTAGCGAGTTTGGCGTCTTTCTTGCCCTGAACTTCTAGTCGCTCTCGCTTCTTCTCTAGATAGGTCGAGTAGTTGCCCTCGTATGGGTAAGCGCGCCCGCGGTCGAGCTCGAGAATCCACTCGGCCACATTGTCGAGAAAGTATCGGTCGTGAGTCACGGCTAGCACCGCGCCCGGATATTTTGCCAAGTGTTGCTCAAGCCACAAAACTGACTCGGCATCGAGGTGGTTTGTCGGCTCGTCGAGCAAAAGAAGATCTGGCTTCTCTAGTAGCAACTTGCAAAGCGCCACTCGCCTGCGCTCTCCACCAGAAAGATGAGTCACCGGAGTGTCGCCTGGTGGACAGCGCAGCGCATCCATGGCTTGCTCGAGTTGGCTATCGAGATCCCAGGCGTCGAGGTGATCGATCTGCTCTTGCAAGACACCCATCTCGGCAAGCAGCGTGTCGAAATCTGCATCGGGTTCGGCCATCTGCGCCGAAATCTCGTTAAAGCGGTTGAGCTTGGCCTTGGTTTCTTTAACCGCGAGTTCGACGTTTCCAAGAACAGTCAGATTCTCGTCTAGCGGTGGCTCCTGAAGCAAGATTCCAACTGTGGCATCGGTTGCGAGACGAGCTTCACCGTTGCTAGGGGTGTCGATTCCAGCCATGATCTTTAGAACGGTTGATTTACCCGCGCCGTTTGGGCCAACCACACCGATTTTGGCGCCGGGATAGAAGGCCAAAGTTACGTCATCAAGAATGACCTTGTCGCCATGCGCCTTGCGCGCCTTGATCATCTGATAGATGAATTCAGCCAAAGTAGTTGTCTCTTTCAATAGATGGCGCTCTCTCGCGCCGCATGCTGTCGGAAAGAGTTTATCCGACCAATTTTGGCTACATCTTGAGCACTGAGAATGCATGCTTGGCGAGAGAGCACCAACCCCCGTTTCGATTCGAGTCTCGAAATAGAGGTGTGGCGCTGAACCGGCAGGCAGAGGGGGTCGCCTGCCGGCCCAGCAGTCTGTGGCTATTTGGCGGCGACCAACTCTTCGTCGTCTTCGCTCTCGCTATCGCTATCGCCATCGTCTTCGGGCTCTGGCTCGCGCACCAAGACGGTTCTGGTGAACACGGCCGTGCCCCAGGTGAGGTCGTGCCCTAGAGCCTCGGCCTCGACTTCGACAGACGTGCCCGCCCGCTCGCCGTTATCCCAGTCACGAACTCTCAGCTTTCCTGTCACCAAGACGCGTTCACCCTTTGAAACAGACCCGGCGGAGTTAATCGCTAGCTGGCGAAACGCGGTAACCGTGAACCAATTGGTTTCACCGTCGACCCACTTGTTAGCCGTGCGATCGAATCTGCGGTGCGAAGCCGCCATTCGAAAAGATGTGATTGGCAAACCATCTTGGGTTACCAGGTGGCGCGGGGTTGTTGCTACAAGCCCTGAAACAGTAACAATCTCTGACAACTTCTACCTCTCTCTAGGCGATCACTCGATCGCTAGTAAGAGATTGGCTGAGAGAAGTTAAGTGTGGTGAATGAAAACGAAATCTGTGGATAAGTCAGCGAGATTAGCCGCGCTTGAAAACTGTTTACTAGCGCAGATACTCGGTGAACTTGGCGCGAACTTTCGCCATCTTTGGCGCGACGACAGCATTGCAATAACCCTGATTCGGATTCTTCGCAAAGAAGTCTTGATGATATTCCTCGCCCATCCAGAAGGTTTCAACCCCAACTATTTCGGTGACAATTGCCGGGCCCCATAATTCGATTGCACGATCGCGCGCGGCTTCGAACATTTCGCGCTGCTCCTCGTTTTCATAGAACATCGCTGAGCGATACTGAGTTCCGATGTCATTGCCCTGTCGATTCAATTGGGTCGGATCGTGCAGCGTGAAGAACATGTCGAGAATCACCTCTGCCGGAACAACGGCCTCGTCGAAGATTACCCGTGCTACTTCGACGTGTCCGGTGTTTCCGTCGCAAACCTGTTCATAGCTCGGATTCGCTACCGCGCCACCCATGTAACCGACTTCGACATCGATTACACCTTTGAACTGCATGTATGTGCTGTCGAGACACCAGAAGCAACCGCCACCCAAAACGAAACTATTCATTTCACTAGCCTAGGCTTTTGCAATGAGCCAAAATCAAAAGCACCCCACTCTGGGAGCCATTTTGGCTATTTCTAGTTCGCTGTTGTTTGGCCTAAACGCCAGCAGCACCAAAGTTCTTATAGATAGCGGCATAACCGCAGAGCAGCTCACTTTCATGCGCTCCGGAGCGGTGGCTCTGCTTGCGGGCCTGGTTCTGGTTGCCACTAAGCCAAAGTCGTTCAAAATCACCTTGCGAGAAGTGCCGGTTTTCTTGGCATTCGGAGTTGTGGGCGTTGGTTTGATGCAATGGGCCTACAGCAACGCGGTGGCTAACCTGCAGGTTGGCGTGGCCCTGCTCATCGAATACACGGCAATCGTGATTGTTCCGATTGCCACATACGTGTTGTTCAAAGAAAAAGTGCGCGGTCGCATTTGGATTGCAGTTGCCCTAGTGCTCGGAGGTTTGGCAATTGTGGCTAGACCCTGGTCGACGGGTTTGAACCCCGAGGGTGTGACCTACGGTTTCATGGCGGCGATTTTCTTGAGCGCCTACTTCATCATGGGCGAGAGAATTCAGCGAACGAGAGATGCACTCTCGACCATGTTTTATGCATTCACAATAGCCAGCGCGTTCTGGGCTATCACCATGAGCTTTCAGCAGCTCAAAGCCATCGACTTCTCTCGCACTTTGAATCTCACCCAAAACCTGAGCGCAATAAGTTTGCCCACCTGGGGGCTGCTGCTCTTCGTAATGATCTTTGGCTCGTTTGTGCCAATGCTGCTGACCTTTTTGGCAATGCGTCACCTGACCGCAAGCAAAGTGGGAATAGCGAGCACCTCTGAAACTGTTTTCGCTTTTGTGTTCGGCTATCTGTGGCTTAGTCAGGTGGTTGACCTGCCGCAAGCAATTGGTGGTGTACTTGTAATTGTTGGAATTGTTGTGGCACAAACGGCGAGGAGCAAAC
>JACCDK010610878.1_pt1 | contig 10771 bp, 21 predicted proteins | sample 7445871 | NCBI WGS metagenome assembly JACCDK01 (sample SAMN15323436, study PRJNA562643) | freshwater metagenome | isolation source: river surface water | place: USA:Blue River Watershed | collected 2017-08-15
CCCTGAAGAACCTGCTCCAATGGAAGCACCTAAAAAGAATTATTTTTGGTGGTATGTTGGTGGAGCTTTAGCAATTTATTTAATTTTGAAAAGGAAAAAGAAACAATAATGGAACAAAATATAACTCCTCAAGCAGCTCCTGCTCCAATGGTGCCTCCTCCTACTGCAGCTCCTGCAGCAGCTCCGATGGCAGCTCCTCCTACTGCGACTCCTGCATTTGAAGATGGGGGTGCAGTTGTAACAAAAGGTGGTGGAATAAAAGAATGGTTTAGCGATATTAACATTGTTGATGTTGCTGTAAGTGCTGTTATTGTAGGTGCAGTATTATATACTGTTCATTATTATAAATTTATGATGATGTTAGAAAAATCAGGTTATGCTGATTTGAGTGCAAGAGTAGCAAAATTACAAAGTGCAATGGATGCTCAAAAGGCTGAAATGAACGCTGCAGGTAGCGGTAAGTTGGATAGACAACGAAGAAGACCTGTAATGAGATTAGGTTAAAAACAAAACCATAAAAATATATGTTAGATTCAATTTCATGGGGAAATCCTCTCCAAAAGCATTTGCCGTATCTTGAAAAGGATAATTTAACCTTCCTTGAGAAGTATTATCCTGATTTAATCAAGTATACTTTCCCAAAAAATACCTCAAAAGCTACAAGGGAAGAGTTGAATCAGCTTGTAGATAATATTGAAATAGCTAAGTCTAACCCTGACCATCTTAAACGCTACAAAGCTTATGACCAATCTTTAGTCAAAACTTTTGGCGATGTAATTATTGACCAAAATTTAGGCGAAAAGGGTGCAGACTTAGTAGATAAGCTATTTGACGATACGGTACCTTTAATTTTAAAGCTTAAATTCTTTTTCCAAAGGCCAAGGCCATATCAATTGGCTTATGCTTATAAATTAAGACTTTTCCCATTTTCTTCTCCAAGTTCAGATTCTCCATCATATCCATCAGGCCATACTTTGCAATCGGCCTTAATTTGTTATGTATTAGGAAACCATTTCCCTGAAAAATTTGATTATTTCCAAAATTTAGCAAAAGATATAGAATATAGTAGATTGTTTTTAGGTTTACATTACCAATCAGACAACGACTTTGCTCTATATATGTTTGACTTGATTATAAGAGATAAGGAATTTAAGGCGAAATATGGTTTATAATGCAGTTACAACTCAAAGACGGAAAAGTTTCATGGAAACAAGGTTGGGCTGAAATAGATAACAAACGCTGCTATTTTAAAAGCCGTTGGGAATATAGATATGCCCTTTATTTAGATTTAATGAAAAGACACAATCATATTATTGATTGGTTTTATGAGCCTAAAATATTTTATTTTGAAGGAATTAAAAGAGGTACTACAAACTATAAGCCCGATTTTAAAGTAGTATTTCCAAGTGGGAATGAAGAGTGGATTGAGGTTAAAGGCTATATGGATGCAAAGTCAGCAACCAAGATAAAAAGGATGGCGAAGTACTTTCCTGAAATAAAATTAAGAGTGGTCGGAAGTGAATGGTTTAAGTCAAATGCCTTAATGTTAAAAAAAGTTTTAAAAAATTGGTAAAAAAACTATAATTATATATATATTTACAATGTGTAAAATTGTGCAATGAACCAACAAAACGAAATAATATTACTTGAGGAGCTACTTTCTATAGTTAAAAACAAAGGCTATACAAAGACTATGAATATTCTCAAAAAGAATAATACAAGTCTTTACGAATTAGATAACCCATACGACAAGTTTGTTATAGAGCAAGTTAGTACTGCTTTTCAATTAGATTCAACCGAATTATTACAGAGTAGATATAGTAGAGGTAATATGAAATATGCTATTGGTTTCTCTGTTTATTACTTATATCAAAATAGAACATTAGGTTACATAGGCAAAAATATATTCAAAGACAAAAACTTAACTCTTTTATCAAGATATAGACAAATGATATTTGATTTAACAAAAAAAGATTTGCCTTATTACGATATGAAACAAGATTTAGATAAAATAATAGAAAATTTTAAATTTAAAAATAAAGTTAAATGAGTACTGAACAAAACATAGCCACAGAAGAAGTAAAACCAACCCCTGCTCCTTCCAACTATAATCCCTTTTTGCAGTCAGTTAATGAGAAGCCATATTCACAAATGAATGTTGGGGTTACTCAAGAGCAATTAAATGCTGCTATTCCTGAACCAACTTTTTCTCCACATACTATTGATTCAAATGAGAATCCATATAATATGTTAAATGGAGATGGTATACCTAGTGGTGGAGGTGCTCCAAAAAGAGAATCAGCTCCTTTTAATCCAATGATGAATGATGTTCCTGATGGAGACAAAAAGATGGGAGCACAGCACATGGCTAAATTGTTGGTAGATGGTTATGAGCAATTACATGTTTTTGGTAATAAAGCTTTACAAGTTCCTGAAAGAAAGATTAGAAAATTAGAGAAGGAAGGTTTGATTGATTTATCAATTCCTATTCCTTATGAATATGGTAAGACAATTACAGCAGGAGAATTTTTACAAGATTTTAACGAGCAAAATAAAGATGCTTTAACGGTATCAAAAGAATTTAAAAAAGAAGTTACTCCTGTATTAACTAGAGTGTTAGAAAAAAGAGGTGCAGGTTTAACAGATGAGCAATATTTAGGTTATTTAGTAGGAAAGGATTTGATTGTTAAGTTAGTTATTGTAGCACAATTGCGTACAACAATGAACGATATGATTAATGTAATTAAAGATTACACAGAAGCAACTAGAGCAGGTGGCGGAGTTCCTCCTCAGCCTCAAGCTCCTAATCCTCAGCCTCAAGCTCCAACGCCAACAGCTCCTCAGCCAATGTATCAAGAGCCTGACCATTCAGCACCTGATTTTAACTTCCAAGATAATGAAGTTGTAATGAACAGTACAGTGCAACAAATGAAAGTTCCAAATACAGGCAAGGCAAGAGTTATTGCACAAATTGAAAAAGAGAAAAAGTGGAAGAAAGATGCTGAAGCTGCAGGTGGAGGTTCTTCATACGAACAAGCAATGAGAGATAGAAAAAATAATGGCAAGAGAGGTAGAAAGAAAGCTAAAGACTATATACAAGAAGTTCAAATGGATGAAGAGCAAATTGCAGAAGCAATAATTTTGAATGAAACTGTTAATCAACCAAAGAAAGAAAAAGACCCTTACGCAGATTTAGATTAATATGAAAGTAAAAAGTCCATATTGGATTGATTTTAAAAAAACAATTATTTCTTTCATAAAAGTATTTGAGAAGGAGACTACTAAATTTGAGTTTCCAATTTATGAAGAGGAAGACTTCACAATGCTTGTAGAAGAGTGTGAGGTATTTCCTGTATTTACAAAGAAAGAGGATTTTTTAAAAGTAGAATATGACTTTAGCTTTTGTGAAACAGTTATAAGGACTTTAAGTTTTTCAAAATATTTAGATGCAGTTAGAATTGAAATAACTTTAAAAGAAAAACATTAATTATGGGTAGAGAACCAATGCTAATGGCTGCATGTGGAAAAAAGGGTGTAGGCAAAAGCTATCAGCACATGATTCTTATGAACCAATATGTTCAAGGGGATTATTATAATGGTGTAAAAGGTAGAAAGTGTCTTATCATGGATGTTAATGATGAATATGGTCATGGAACTTATTATGTACAAGCATTATCATTAAAAGATGTTCCTTTATTCTCAGTTCATCCTCATGTTGAAATAAGGAGAATTAGACCATTTCATCCAAATGGTACTAGAATGACTTTAGATGAATGGGCTCAAGCTTTATTCTATGTTTTGAATAGATTTAGAAATGGTTTATTGCTTATTGAGGATGTAAATAAATTTATTGGAGACCATTTACCAAATGATTTAGTTGGTTCAATTGCTACTAATAGACATATTGGTTTGGATATTATTTTATCCTATCAATCTTTAGGTCGTATTAATACAAAGATTTGGGGTAATCTAAATCAATTAAGATTCCATAAAAACAATGAGAGTGTTGAAAGACACGCATTAAAGTTTCCTGACAAAGCAGAATTTATGCGTATTGCAGAGATTATGGTAAATAATGAATATGCAAGAGGTAACTCAAGATTCTTTGTTTATGTAGATATGGATGAATCAAAGATTAGAGGAAATATAAGTGATGAGCTACGAGAGGAAGCATTGAGTCAATATATCAATGAGAACTATAATGCTTTACTTAAACCATTTTTAGTACAAAGAGATGGAAACAAAAAGAAATTCACAGCAGATACCGCTATAAAAGAGATAAAACAGAGGTTAACTTCGGCCTATTTTTAGCTTTTTGCCTGATTTTCAGGCCTATATACCCATCCAAACGACCCTTTTCTACGCCCACAGGAAGGGGTTTTTTTATTTTTCAATGAATTGTATACATACAAAAGTAGCTATATAAAAAAGTTACAAAAAAGTGATTAATTTATTTCTATTAATGCCTAGTAATTACCTAAATTTGATATGTCAATGCTGAATCTGTATTCACAATGACACATTCTTTAAAAACTAAATACTATTAAGATGAATTTCAAAGCAATCGCAGGACAATTATTGATTGTTGCAGGTGGTGTAGCTCTTTACATGTTGGCAGTTAAGCCTATGTTAGACAAAGCTAATGTAACTAAATAATCAAAGAAGTAAATTGAATTAAAACCCCAATTATTTAAAATTCAAAATTCATTAAAAATGAGTAGTATTCAACGCTATTTACAAATGGCAAACCGTCAAGTGAACGAGCAGTTCATTGGCGTAGATGGTTTCGTAGACGATGACATGTACTTTGCAGCAGGAGATAATTTCTTCGGTGCTGACGGTGCTGAGGCAGCTCCAATGGCAGCTCCTGCAGTTATGCGTTCTCAACCTTACATCTTAACAGTATCTAACGCTTCTAACGCTGCAGTTACTATTGATGTATTCGGAGCTTACATTTACTTGAACAACGCAGGTTTTTCAGGTGGTAGCTTAACAGTAAGCAATGTTACAATCACTTCAGGATTGTCAAATGTTACTTACTACAACTTATTGAACCAATCTTCTGTATCTCCATTCACAATTGGAAGTACTTTGATTTCTTCAGTAAACGGTACAACTAGCCAAGTGTTACAACCTTTAACACTTAGCACTTTAGATGCAAACGGTAACCAAGCAACTAAAATCTTAACTCCTGTTATTGACCCGTATCAACAACAAAGTGGTGTTATTGAATTGAAACAACCATTCCGTATTGACGGTTTCACTAAGTTGACTTTCAGCATTTATGCTTCAACTTCTGTTCAATTCCAATTCTACCCTTCTGATACAATCAACATCGCAAGAGGTTTAGGTGGTAACCCTGTATCTAAGCAATATGGTAGTCCAAAGATTATCAGACCTGCTGCTCGTTAATCCGAGAAGATTAGGAAAAATATAAGAAGAGGGCGTGAGTGTGATTTTATCTTACTCCGCCCTTTTTTTAATTAAAATTTAGTAAATTCGTGTTATGTCATTACCGAGAGTAAATATATTCAACTACACTGCTGCAGCAAACCCTTATTTCGTTAAGAGTTTAGCTCACAAGTATGGTTATGAATTTGATAAGGACCAAAGATTAGATACTGTTTTACAACAACTAGTAACTTATGAAGGGGAGCCTGTTATGATGGAAATAATTGAGAATAATCCTGACAAGGATTTATTTATGGATTATTTTGAAAAGAAGTATGGCACAAAAGAAGAAAAAAGTAATTCAAATGAATTAAGTGGTGCAAGACTACTTGATACATATATGAATTTCACAGGACAAATACAAGCTGCACAGCAAACTGCTGAAAATAAAATGTTGACTAAAGAAACTAGTGTTATGGTTCTTCTTGGTGCAGTTCTTATTTCATTCGCAATAATGTTTAAAAATAATAAATAATATGGCACTAAACGCATTAGAGACCGTAAGAGAACTAATTTCATACGCAATCGTAACAGACAAAAATGGTGTAGTAAAATTATTAGAAAGAAATGGTATTCAATTACCAAATAATCCTTCTGATAATGAAGTAACTATCGCTGTTTTGATGGCAAATCAAAAAAGTGGTGTTTTTAGAAATGAATTAAAGAAGTACTTAGGTGGCTTAGTCCCTGAAGTAGCTAATTATACATCTGAACTAAGTGGAGATATTGATTTCACAGGTACAGATGACTTTTCTTTTACTGCAGGAGGAGATGATGATTATTTTAATGCAACTGCGAAAGCACCTAAAGTAAAACCAACTGCAGTTCAAGCAAGAGCTTTAAGAGTAACTGATACAAACCCTACAGGTAAAACTAAAGTAGGTTTAGCTTTAGCTAGTGTTGGAACATTCTTCAAAGAAAATATTCTTACTAAAGATAATATCAATGCAGGAATTAATATTGGATTAACTAGTTTGGCAAATAAAACAAATGCAAAAGCAAATCAAGTTAGTGCAGAATCTGTTCAATTGCAAAACTATCAAGATACTTTAAGACAACAACTTCCAAACGCTGCTAAAAAATCTAATACCATGTTATATGTATGGATTGGAGTGGGCGTATTAGCTGTTGGTGTTTTAGGATTTGTATTATACAAACAATACAAAAAATAATGACTACTAATAAAAAAATATTATTAGTCGGAGGTGCTTTAGTATTAGCATATATTCTTTTAAAGAAGAAAAAAAATACTACAATTTCAGTAAGCGGAAAAGAGTCTATAGTTCCATTTGACCCAACAAGTGTTGAAAAAATGCCTTGGGTTGCGGTACCTGATGCTCTTCCTCAAATAAAAATTAATTAAAAATTAAAAACTACAATTATGTTAAAAGGTAAAAATTTGTATTATGTTTTAGGTATTGGTGCAGTTGCATACTACTTTTGGTGGATGAACAAAAAGAAAAAACAAGCTGTTTCAGCTCCTGCTGCTGCTGCAACTAACTTCACAGGAGATTTAGATGTTCCTCAGTATCAAAATGCTTCAGGTGTACCTAAATTTGGTAAATCAGCTATGTACCCAAGTGGTTTAAATAGAGTAGGTCAAAGATTAAGTGGTTTCTAATTAAAAAATACAAATATGTTAAAAGGTAAAAATTTATTGATTTTAGCAGGAGTTGCTGCTGTAGGTTATTACTTATGGAAGAAAAACCAATCAGCTAAAGTGGTTTCTGCAGGTCCATCAACTGCTGCTGTTAATTTTACAGGAGATTTGAATGTTCCTGAATATCAAAATGCAGGTGGAGATTTTTTATCACAAGACCAATTGCAAAGACTTCGCAGAATAGCAGCTAACAATCCTCAAAGAGCACAAAGAGTAGCAGCTAGAATGACTTCTCGTTTAAGATAAAAAATTAAATTATGACTAATACCAAAAAAATACTATTGTACGCAGGTGCGGTTGTTGTAGGGTATCATTTATGGAAATACTACAGTAAGCCTAAAAGCGTATTAGTTAAAGGTTCTGATGCTGATACCCCTGATAAGGTAGAATATAGCACAGGGAAAGAAGGTATGTTAGGTTCAGATGGCACTTTAGATACAATGATTAATTTAAAGAAGCCAATCTACATTAGACCTACAAACTCAATTCCTAATGTATATGATAGAGGCATTGGTCAATATGTAAATTGTAGCGGTGGTTATATGAACGCTATGGGCTTTCATGAGAATTTAGCTACAGCTTGTAATGCTCAAACAGTTAAAAAAATGGGTAATACAAGTATTGATTTACCTGTAATTCCACAAAACTAAAATATGAATAAAACAGTAAAATACCTTTTAATTTACGCTGCTGTGGCAGGTGGAGCTTATTTATTATATAAGCAATATCAAATCATGCAAGATAAATTAAAGAGTGAAGATTCTTTAAGAAAGTGGAACGCACAACATAATTAAAATATAACAATGGCAGAAGCAAAAGATATATTAGACAAGGTAAAACAATTAAAATCTAATTCTGATAGCATGGCCTTAAAGAAAATGAAAGGTACTGTTTCAGGAGCTATGATTGGAATGGGTGGAGGTTTACTTATTGGATTTACAAGAGGCTATAATCTAGTCTCTTCTGCATTTGTAGGTGCTTTAATTGGTGGAGTAATTTCTCAAATTCTTTTACCAAAATTGGATGATAGCAATGAATAAGAAATATATGAAATTAGCAGCTTTGGCTGCAATAGCTGTTGGAGGTTATTTAGTAATAAGAAATTTACTAGGTAAGTCTAGTGCTCCTACTACTGAAGCACCAACTCCAAACGAGCCAAGTAAAATTCTTACTCAAGACTTCCCAATTAAAAAAGGAAGTAAAGGAGAGAAAGTTAGAGAAATACAAACTCTTTTAGTGGGAATTGATACCAATGCTCTACCTAAATATGGTATTGATGGGGATTTCGGTTCAGAAACTGAAGCAGCTTTATTTAAGTATACTAAGAAAAAAAGTGTTGATAATCAAGATGATTTGTCAAACTTAATAGGTTTAAAAGATGCAGCTCAATCTTCAGCTTTGCAGGGTTCAATTGATGCAAATAGAAGTGTTGCTGCAAATCAAATTATTAATGATTGGAGACTTAATTCATCAAAGAGTATTTTTGCCAAAAATGAAGTGCAATATGCTATTGGTGGTTTAACTTTTAGTGGAGCAGAAACCAATTTAGCTACAAGAGTAGCAAAAGCAGGAAACAAAATAGTAAATGGATTTGAAATAAAAGACATGAGTATTTTGCCTAGTGGTTTCTTGAAAATTACCACTACAGGTGGTGGATTGAATGGCGGATTTATTAAAGTAAGTCCGTTTGCTATAGTTTTAAAATAAAACATTTAAAAAATAACCATAAAAATGGAAGAAGTAAATTTAGAAAAAAAGCTTACTGCCAACCAACTTTTTAAAGAATATAAAGATGAGGGTGGCACATTAAATTTTTCAGATTGGTTAACTAGAGAAAAAACAAAAGGTATTTTTCCTATTAATGCTAGTCTAAATGAAGAAGTTAGTAAGAAATTAACTCATTTAAAAGAAGAAGAAATGAATAAAACAGTTTTAGGATTTCCTGTAAGCACCTTGTTAATAGCAGGTGGAGTAATTATAGTAGCAATAGTTGCTGTTAATGTATTAAAAAAGAAAGCGTAATGAAAAAAGATAACTTTATTTGGTGGGTATTAGGTGGAGTTGGGGCTGTTGCTCTTTGGTATTATTATAAAAATAATAACAAAAAAACTATTACACAAGGGGATGTAGTTGCTGCTGTCATTCAAGAAGAGAATGATAAATATAGCACTCCATTTAAAGCTGAATATAATATAGTTATGCCTTCTGATTTAGTTTCAAAAAGAGTTAAAGAAAAGGCTGCTGTGTTAACTGCAGGTAGATTTGAAATTCAACCTGAAAGGGTGCAACCACCTTTATACATGTAATATGCAGTATAAATTGTGGACAAGATATGAACCTGTAATGGTAAAGGTAGTGGTAAAAACAAATGAGCCGCAACCGATTGTGTTAAAGGCATTTGACCCAACACAGGCCAATACGGTTTTTATGGAAAGAGAAAAGATGGTAGATGGAGTTCAAGAGTTGTTTGTGAGGATGCCATTATCCCCAAATTCAACTGCTCTAGCAATTTACAATAAAAAAAATGGCAACCTACCGAAAGGTCAGGATAGTTCTTTTGAAGTAGTGGAAATCAAGAAAGAAGATTTGGACATCACTTTGTCAAAAACAAAAATGGACAATTCTTTAGTTAGAAACTTTGTTGCTTTTGCTCAAAAGTTTGCATACAATGCAGGTTGGGTTCAAGCTCCAAAGGATTATATAAGCTCAGTAGGTGCTTTTAAAATTGAGTACTTACCTTATATTAGAAACAATAAAACAGGGGCTAAAATGGCTACTCCTGCTCGTATAAGTACCAAAAATGGTCGTATACAAGTATCTCAGGAAGCTTTTTTACCCTTTACTATTCCTATGAGAATGGCAATCTTATTACATGAGTTCAGCCATTATTATTTGAATAGTGATATTTCTAACGAAACCGAAGCTGATTTAAACGGACTTACAATTTATTTAGGATTGGGCTACCCTATCAAAGAGGCCTATTCTGCTTTCATAGATACCTTTATTGGTTATCCAACGGAGCAAAATAAAAGAAGATATGATATTATCAATAGGTTTATAAAAGACTATATTGAAGAATATAAAATAAAAGATGTCTACGCAGTAGGCGAATAAAAAATAAGTTATGGCAGAAAAAGGATTAATGAAAGTTTATACAGAGTTACCATCATGGGCGAAGGGTGTAGTAGTCGTTGGTGGACTTACTGTTGCTTATTTAGCTGTTACTAGCATACTGAAATCAATAAAAGCTAAGAAAACAGAAGCTGAATCTAAAGCTGAAATTAGTCAAGCCAATACTGAATTAAATACTCAAATTCAATCAGGCAAAGGTCCAACGATTGCGAGGAGTCAGGCTGAAGTTATGGCAAATGCAATAGTATCTGCTGCCAATGATTGTGGTACTAATGAAAAAAGCATTTATGCTCAATTTGACAAGGTAGCAAATCAGGCTGATATTTTATTATTAGTAGAAGTATTTGGATTAAGAAAGAAAGTTCGTTGTCCATTTAGCGATGACCCTAGAGAAAGTTTTTGGAGTGCAAATACGCCTCCAATGTCTCTAAGTGCAATGATTAATAGTGAGTTAGATGCAACACAAATTGCAACAATAAATAACAAATTAGCAAGTAAAGGTATAACTTATAAATTCTAATATATGGC
>JACCDK012141912.1_pt1 | contig 10764 bp, 10 predicted proteins | sample 7445871 | NCBI WGS metagenome assembly JACCDK01 (sample SAMN15323436, study PRJNA562643) | freshwater metagenome | isolation source: river surface water | place: USA:Blue River Watershed | collected 2017-08-15
TGTTCCCCTGGGAAGGACGGAAACCGTCAATAAATTTCCTTCCAAATATTTTTGGTTAATTGCGGTAATTTCCAGTTCACCTCTATTGCTTCTTTCAATGCTTTTTGCAATTTCCACAACATTTTGATCATAAAAGTACAAACCTGTGATGGCTAGATTACTTTTTGGCTGGGAAGGTTTTTCAGCAATTGAAATCGGGGTCCCGGAATGATCTAATTCGACGACTCCAAAATCCTCAGGATTAGCAACTTGATAAGAAAAGACTTGTGCGCCTATAACATCTTGATAACGTTGTAAATTTCTTCCGACTCCTCCTCCATGAAAAATATTATCCCCGAGAATTAAGCTAACTGAAGATTTCTCTAAATATCTCTCTGCCAGAAGAAATGATTCACCGATTCCATTGGGTTCTTTTTGAACAACATAATTTAGGTTTAATCCCCATTGATCGCCACTACCTAGTAGCGACTTGAAGGATTCCTGGTCTTTACCCGTTGTCACGATGATTATTTCTCGAATTCCCGCGAGAAGAAGGGTGGAGAGTGAATAATAGATTAAAGGTTTATCGTGAATTGGGAGTAATTGCTTGGAAACTCCTTTTGTGATTGGCCAAAGTCTTGTGCCCGTGCCGCCCGCCAAAATCAAACCTTTCATAAGCGTAGGGTAGCCTGTTAGCTGCTGAAATGGCTGATTTTGAATTCATGAGGTGGATAGTATGAAGGTGGTTGTTACTGGTGGTGCAGGTTTTATTGGTAGTACCTTTGTACGAGATCTGCTTGCAGGTAAATTTGCGGATTATGGGATGACCCCCTCAAAAGTCGTCGTAATTGACAAGCTCACTTATGCCGGATCATTGAGGAATTTAACTGAAGTCCTCAATGACAAGAGAATGGACTTCCATCAAGAAGACATTTCAAACACATCAGCCATGGCTTCGCTCACCAAAGATACAGACTTACTCATAAATTTTGCAGCAGAATCACATGTCGATCGATCGATTGAAAACGCTGACGATTTCATTCAAAGCAATATTGTTGGGGTGCAAAGTTTATTGAAATGTTCTCTATCAAATCAGGTTGGACGATTTCTTCAAGTGTCGACAGACGAAGTCTACGGAAGCATTTCAGAGGGATACTGGGATGAACGTTCCCCGTTACTCCCAAACTCTCCTTACTCCGCTTCAAAAGCAAGTGCTGACCTATTAGTGATTGCTAATCACAAAACGCATGGTCAAGATGTCATGATTTCTAGATGTTCAAATAATTATGGCCCCCATCAACATGAAGAAAAATTAATTCCGAAACTGATCACGCGGCTGTTAAACGGCCAGACTCTTCCGATTTATGGGGATGGATCAAATCAAAGAGAGTGGATACATGTAGATGATCATGTGAGAGCTTTAGCATATCTTTCAATGTTTGGAGAAAAAGGTGAAATCTACAACATTGGCTCAAAACATCATTTATCTAACTTAGACCTGTGCAAATTGCTTATTGAATTAACTAATGTGCAAGCCTCAAGAATAGAGTTTGTTCAGGACAGACCTGGGCATGATTTTCGCTATGCCCTGAATTCAAATAAGTTAAAGCGTCTTGGTTTTGAAGCTGAAAAAGACTTTACTGAAGGACTGCTCGAAACAATTGACTGGTACAAGAAAGACATTTAGGGTTGCATAAGTACCTAATCAAGATATAGCCAAGTTATTAAATGAGGTAATTGAATGAAAATAATCGGACTCATCCCAGCAAGAGGTGGAAGCAAGGGAATTCCGAGGAAAAATTTGTCTCCATTTGCAGATACAACTTTGCTTGGGCACAAGATTTCACAAGCACATTTGAGTGCATGCACAGAAGTTTGGGTCTCGTCTGAAGATGATGAAATAAAATCTGAGGCAAAGAAATGTGGGGCATCGGTAATTGATCGGCCAATGGACTTGAGCCTCGATGAATCAAGTACTGATTCAATGCTCAATCACGCCGTGCAATACCTTAGGTGCGATCCAAACGACATCATTGTGCTTCTGCAGGCCACTTCACCTTTAATTAAAATTGAATCGATTGACTCAACTATTCACACTCTGATTTCGAAGCAAGAGTTGAATTCTGTTATCACGGTAAGAGAATCACATCCATTCATGTGGTCTACGACAGACAACTCACTCTGGGAGCCAAAGGGTCACTCTAGAAAATCACGACCAAGAAGACAAGATTTACATCGATCTGGTTGGGAGACTGGTGGCTGTTACGCAATTCGAGGAGCGGCCATCTTAGAACAACAGGTCAGATATCCCTCTCCGACCGTATGCGTCGGGTTTACGCATCTTGAAGCGATTGATATTGACACTTTAGAAGACTTACGAACTAGTCAAGAAATTTTTGTAGCATTTAAAGCTAAGAGTTTCTAAATTTCTTGGATGAATTGCTCTGGGTTACAGACAATCATGTGATTCTTCAGATAGTCTTTTCTTATTAATCTAAGAATTGGAGTTGAAATGCGATCGGTCACCATAGGTTCCAAGTTGATTTCAGAATCATCGCCCACATACATGATCGCTGAAATAGGAATTAATCACAATGGTGATCTCAGTACAGCAAAAAAGTTAATTCTAGAGGCACAAAAAGCAGGGTTCGATGCAGTAAAGTTTCAAAAGCGAACCATAGACATTGTATTTTCGCAAGAAGAACTTGCCAGACCACGTGAAAACATTTTTGGGAAAACCAATGGCGATTTGAAATATGGACTAGAATTCTCTTTTGAGCAGTATCAAGAAATTGACCAATACTGTAAAGATCTGGGAATTGATTGGTTTGCATCTCCTTGGGATGTCGAGAGTCTCTATTTCTTAGAAAAGTTTAATGTGGTCGCTCATAAAGTTGCGTCGGCCTGCTTAACAGATGGAAAATTATTAAGTGCCATGAAAGAAAGTGGAAAGCCAGTGATCTTGTCAACTGGCATGAGTACCATTGAACAGATCCGAAAAGCATTGACATATTTAAGTATAGAAAAGACTATCCTCATGCATACAGTTTCTGTTTACCCTGCAAAAAATGAGCAGCTTAATTTGGGTTGGATACAAGATTTAAAGACACATTTCCCAGAACTTTTGATTGGCTATTCGGGTCATGAGCCAGGAGTAATTCCAAGCGTGATTGCTGTCGCAAAATATGGGGCTGTATGTGTTGAAAGGCACATAACTTTGGATCGTTCATTATGGGGATCGGATCAATCTGCCTCCCTGGAGCCAGATGGGATGTCTCGTGTTGTAAAGTACATAAGGAGTATTCCGATTGTTAGCGGCACTGGTCATAAGAGAGTCTTGGATGAAGAAGTTCCAATTCTAGAGAAACTAAGACGTGTCAAGGATTTCTAAGCCAAGAATTATCGCTGTTATTCCAGCACGTGGGGGATCTAAATCCATCCCCCGAAAGAACTTGATGACCCTCAAGGGTCATCCCCTAATTTCTTACTCAATTCAAACCGCGCTCCGTTGTTCTTTGATTGATGATGTTTTTGTGTCCACAGAAGACCGAGAAATCATGCAAGTAGCTAAGGAATACGGCGCAAAAGTAGTTGAACGACCCTTTGAGTATGCATTGGATGCATCTCGGGATGATGAATTACTCATACACCTAATCGAGCATCTCGAACCAAGCCTCAATGATGAGGATATTCTTGTTTTTTTGAGACCTACTCATCCCATTCGAAACCCTGAAACTGTTGATCGTGCCATCAGTTTATTTCTGGAGACACGGCATTTCGATTCACTTAGGTCCATGAAACTGTCACAAGAGATTCCATACAAAATGTTTGAAATCACACCAGATAAATCAGCAAAACCTATATTCAAGATATTGGACAATGGGGTGAAAGATCCAATAAATGCACCAAGGCAGCTATTGCCCATTACGTATTCCGGAGATGCCTACGTAGATGTATTTAAGGTTAAGACCGTTAAGAAATTTGGAAATACAACAGGAGAAAAGATTCTTCCGTTCGTCGTAAGTGAGTTTTCACAAGACATAGATACTTTTTACCACTTCGAGTTAATTGAGTCATTTATGAACAATGATCAGATGCCTTCCTGGTTCGAGTTTCCGATCCGCCAACTTTGACTATTTTCGTAAAACAAAAACAGTAAGTGGTCGCGGATGAGCTGAGATCAACAATCTGCCAGGAAATCTTATTGACATTTTCTTATCCATTAAGGCGCGAAATAACCCTCTCCTGGATGGAATTTTGATTTTAAATATTCTGTTTAACATTAGCAGGCCAACAATTCTTTTCACCATATGAAACTTTTCTACGCGTGGATGTAAAAAAACAATCGATTTGATCTCGAAACCTGCTGACTTAAAAGCCTCTTTCCATTCGATATCACGGTATTCGTGTTCACCATTGTCTCCACGTGTGAATGGCTTATCAGATGGAAATCCTTTCTTAATCAACCATTCTTTCTCATACTCATGATTGATCAACTCCTGTAGCGTTGAATCCTTGACAATGTCAGGCCACGATCTGTCAATTGATAATAAAAAGCCACCTTTTTTCAAAATTCTAAATGCCTCCCGGATGGGGGGGTGGAGAGAATCGGCATGGTGTAGAGCCTCGATTTGCAATATAAAATCTATACTTTCAGATTCAATCTCTATTTTGTCGAATGAGCTATGGCAAGGCATTATTTTTAAAGACTGATCGCCAAGAATTTCTTTAGCGGCTCGTTCTATGCCTTCTTCAACAAATGGCAAGCCCGCCTCCAAAGCAATGATTCCTTTAACTATATTGTTGCGGTCATTCACCAAAACCGCTGCGCTAAGTAATCCAATTCCTGAACCTAGCTCGAGACCAATACCATTAAATTCAGGCAGGATTCCAAGTTTAAAAATAGAGTCAAACATCGATTTGATTACTTCAAATGAAGGTGAACCTTCTAGAGCGGCTACTTCTGCTAAAGCTTCTTCTTGCAAACTCTTAGAAGTCGCTTGTTCCCGATTTTGTATCGCCCTGCTAGTCCTAATGTCATCTGAAACTTGGAAATTTAAATATGCGGGACGTTCTTGCCCCAATTCAAAAATTCCTAAGAGGTCATTCCGAGTCCACATATTTCCCAATCACAAAATGCTTCGCCCAAGAATGAAATTCTAGCATTTTTATGCTGAATTGTGACCTCATTCCATGTTTTTTGACTATCATTCTCCTACCTTCTATTCTTGTAAAGGCCAAAATATGCCAGAGCAAAACGATCGCACCTTAACAATTGGTCAATATAAAATAAGTGATGATTCAGATGCATTTGTGATTGCTGAAATCGGTCACAACCATCAAGGAAATGTTGAACTTTGCGAGAAAATGTTCCAAGCAGCCGCAAGAGCAGGTGCAAATGCCGTCAAGCTCCAGAAGCGTAATAACAAGAGTCTATACACCGAGGAATTCTATGATTCTCCGTACCTTAGTGAGAACTCTTTTGGAAAAACTTATGGGGAACACCGAGATTATCTCGAATTTGATAAGAGTGAATATGTGCATCTGAAGCAAGTTGCAAACGAATTAGGTTTAATATTTTTTGCTACTGCATTTGATCTGTCAAGCGCTGATTTTCTCTTTGAAATTGGTGTGCCAGTCGTGAAAATTGCTTCAGGAGATTTAAAAAGTGCACCTTTGATCTCCCACATTTCTAAATCGGGGATACCCATGATAATTAGCACAGGTGGCAGCACATTAGCGGAAATTCAAAGAGCTATGGAAGACGTCGACCCTTCTAATGTCGCACTATTGCAATGCACAGCAGCGTACCCTGCCGAGCCTTCTGATATGAATTTGAAAGTGATTGAACAATATAGGAATCAATTCCCAAAAACAACAATTGGCTTGTCATCGCATGACCGGGGTATTGCATTTCCCGTGGTCGCTTTTGCTTTAGGCGCAAGGGTAATCGAAAAACATTTCACTGTTGACAGGTCGTTAAAGGGGACCGATCATGCGTTCTCGCTTGAACCAACAGGCATGGAAAAAATGGTTCGAGATTTACGGCTTACGAGACTTGCTCTTGGAAATGGTAAGAAAGAAATCTACGAAAAAGAAAAAGAGCCTGTGCGCAAAATGAGTAAAATGTTGGTTTTTTCAAGAAGCCTTTCTGCCGGTCACGTCTTGTCTGCAGAAGATTTCTTGATGAAATCCCCAAATATTGGCATATCCCCTCAAGTGTTAAATGATTTAATTGGAAAACGTTTGACTCAAGATGTCATCCAGAATCAGATCTCCGAGATGAAGCATTTTGACTAGAAAGTTAGAAGTTTGAAAATCGCATTTTTTCAATATGCTTCTTCATCCATCCATGTGGGCGCTGCACTTGAGATTCTGAAAAAAGAATCTGCAAACAATCACAACTATTTTAGTTACTTGGGAAATGCAACTATATATCCCGGAAGAATGTCGCAATTTTATTCATCTCTTTCTACAAAATTTCCTAAGAAATTAATGAGTCTTGTCAGATTGGCTGATCCAAATGTAGTACTTAATTCAAAATTACAATATGACGAAGAATGGGTGGAGAATGCACTCGATTCTTTGATGGTGCAGATTAGCAAGATAAATTCAATCGATGGGTTAGCTAAGCTTTTTTATGATGGAGCAACACCTGGTGCAGCATTAGCCAATGAGTTGACCACGCTGACCAAGAATAGAGAATTTAGTTTTGATGGAAATGAGAAACTTGTCAAGTTTCTCATGAGGTCATATTTGGAGGTTTTTAGCTCAACATTCAAGTTTCTCCAAGTCAATGAAATAGAAAAAGTTTATATTTTTAATGGAAGATTTCTTCACGAAAGAGCAACGTGGGATGCTACTAAAGTAAGTTGCATCAATGCAGAATTGTTCGAAACAACGCGAAATAGATATCATCTTCGGGAGAAAGGTTTTCATGATCGAGTAAACAATCAAAATGAAATGAAAAAATTTTGGGATTCTTCTCCGTTGCCACTTGATTCAAAAATTGAAATCGGTTCTAGATACTTTGATCTGCTTAGGGGGTCATCCAATCCCTTTGTCAATGTTCAAGAATTCGATTCTAAGGAATTTTCTCCATACTTTGTCTATTTCTCTAATTCAGACGATGAGGCTGTGGGATTTTGGGAATCATGGAGTGAGAAATTGGGCTCTCAGATTCATGTCGTCGAAACACTTCAGAAATTTTTTGACGGGTGGAATGGAACAAAACTTATTGTTCGTCTTCATCCCAACTTGGTAAACAAGTCAGATTCTCAGAAACTCGAATGGAGCAAAATTGCTGATACAAGGAATTCACTTGTTATTCCTGCGGAGTCTGAGATTTCATCATATAAATTATTGGATGGTGCCCTTGGAGTCATGTCGTTTGGTAGCACCTTAGGTCTTGAGGCCGCTCACGCCAATAAGCCTTCTCTCCTACTGGCTGACTCAGGTTATGACCTTTTAGGAGTCTGCGATGTAGCTAGGGACTGGGAATATGTCTATGAATGGCTAACAACCGATTTCAACAAATCTCAATCTGAACTGACGCGTAGGAGGATCAATTCATGCATCCGTGGATTCTACCTCGAATGTGGAGGGAATGAATTTATGAATTCTAAACTTAGAGAAACTGGATGGGGTTCTTGGGAGGTTCAGAAGTTTATGGATCTAGAATTTAGCAGTTCTAAATTGGAAATATTACTTCGGAAACTTATCTTCAAAATCCGTTTCAAAAGGTTCCATAGAAAGACTCGCACCTGGCAATGAAGTCTTGTATTTTCACTTTTCGAAGTCAAGATTGGGCCCTGGCTACCACTGTTGAGATAATCATGCGTCATCTGTCTCTTGGCAATAAAATAGCTTGGGGATTTTGGATCGACAATTTGTCTTTTCCAAGAGAGCTGCCGATAACAGAGAAATTAACGAGTAACTACCTGAAAAAGAATATAACAAAGAAGAAACTGCCAGGTCATTTAAATCATGCTTTCTCGAGTGGACAGCTCGAAATGCTGGAATTGCCGCATAAGAACTCTTCAAAGCGCTCTACTCGTGCGACGAAAGTGGATGAGGCATGCTACCTCGAGTTAATATCCAGACTTAGAGATTCCGCACCAAACATTGATTCCTATGGAAGATTACATACACAACTAGAGACTAGTTATCTAGAGACTTATGAGGCTGTTTTTCAGATCTTAGAAACGGAAAAACCCGAGGTAGTTTATTTATATAACGGACGATTCCTTCAAGAGAGGGCGGTCGTTGATTGCTGTGCTGAGCTAGGAATTAGAGTTATCTTCTTCGAACGATTCAATCCAGAATGGAAAACAAAATATTTTTTGTTCGATAAGGGCACTCACTCCCCTGGGTATAGAAGTCAAATTATGGAAGAATTCGGAAAAGAAATGCTTCTTCGCGATTCCAGTAGGTTCCTCGCAGTGGGAGAAAAGTGGTTTAAAGATCGTGAACATGGTCTAACCCAAGGCTTCACAAAGTTTCAGGTGCAAGGTCCAGAAAGTATTGAAGTGGAAAATTTCGTGGTTTTTTTTCATTCCTCGGAGGACGAATTAATAACGACAGATCTGATATCCGCCAGCTGGGGGTCGCAAATAGAGGCCCTTGAAAAGTTAGCTCATGCCATTACTGAAATTCCGAATCTCAATCTCATTATTAGAATGCATCCAAATTTGAAGTACAAGTCCTCGAGGGAGATAGAACAATGGACAAGATTTGGTGAACATTTTCAACAAAAGTACACACAAGTCACTTATCTGAATCACGAAAGCAAAATAAATTCATATGAACTAATTAAGAAATCGAGTGGAGTCATAACAGTTGGATCGACAATCGGCGTAGAGGCGGCGTTTATGGGGAAAAAATCGATATTGATAGGCCGAGGATTTCATGAAGAGATGGATATAACTTTGAATCCGCGGGATAAGGAGAGCCTTTTGGATCATTTAACAGTAGTTTTAGATGCTAATGAGATTACAAATCGAAGAATTCAAGCAATTAAATATGCTGTATTCCACCAACTAGGGGGCCAAGAGTTTGCAAACATTAGGTTCAATCAATCTCAGATTGAAAAATATTCATGGGGTGATTTCGAATTCTCTCGACCTCCATATTTAAGAGCAATTTCACGAGTAGAATTCAAGTGTAGGAATATCCTGGAAGCCGTTTATGAAATGTTCGGAGGAATACGTGGACTTTAGAAACTACTGCGAAGAGTCACAATCCAACCTTGCCAAACTCGGAAACGAAGAATTTATTCGCTCATTTAATGATTCAATCGACATACTACTTGAATGTATAAATTCTGGCGGTAGGATTCTTGTTTGCGGAAATGGTGGATCTCACTCTGATGCACTACATTTTGCCGGAGAATTAGTAAACTTTTTCACAAAGCAACATCGTGCGTTGCCAGTGATCGCGCTTGGTACAAATGGAGCCGTTTCAACCGCTTGGAGCAATGACCATGCATTTGAGGAACAATTTGCAAGAGAAGTTGAAGCTTATGGGGATTCAAGTTCTGTGCTCATAGGCATTACAACAAGTGGCAAATCAAGAAATGTCAATCGTGCCATTGACAGAGCCCATTCTCTCGGCATGAAAACGATTGCCCTAACTAGCAAACGAGCAATTTCAAGTTTGTCAACCAACATTGATTGTTTTTTAGCAGTACCGGTAGAAGAAACTCATAAAATCCAAGAATGTCACATAGTCATTTACCATGCGATTTGTATTGCGATTGAAGAGGCTCAGTAACTACTTTTAAAAGAACTTGGTGTTAATATATAGAGCGTTTCCTGAAATCGCTCCTACTCGATCAATAACACACTTAAATCCTGCATTGCAAAGAAATAAACGAATCTCTCTCTCACTTGGCATGCCCACATATAATGGGACTTTAGAGATTTCTAGATGCAAAACTTTAACTTTTGAAGAAAAAACTTCTTGTGAGGAAGCAAGCACCTCGAGTTCTTTACCCTGAATATCGAGCCACAGTAAGTCAACTTCAAGATAGTCTGAGATCAAATTTTCTAAGGAAATTGTGCGCACTTCTTGGACATCTGAAAATTCAATCTCAGGAAAATATGTTTGGTGTTTGTCCGGGGGCAATAATGAACTTGAGCCCATGCCACCCAAGAAACCTTGGCTCCTACCGAGATACATGGTTGCAGTTCCGTCGGAACCAGACAAGGCTAAATTCAAAATCTCAACATTCTTGAAATCCGCAAAAAGATCTCTTAAGTACATGAATTGCTCATGCACAGGTTCTAAGCCGATAATTCTTGCACCCTGATATATTGTGGCAAACCGCATTGTATCGACACCATCCGCCGCTCCAGCTTCGAGAATTAATTGTGGGTTACTGACAAATTTTCCGATAACTGAAATATCAATTCTCGAATAATCTCTTTTTCTTGAAAGTATAAAAATCATAGTTTTCAAGGGATGTGTGAAGAAAAACTTGATTCTCAAAGCATTTCTAAGTCCTTTACCCATGATTCTTTCTTTCTTTCTGGAAAGCTTCCGCTGAACCAAAAAATGTTTGCTTTCCATTGGATAATTCAAGTACAAAGTCTGCAATTTCAAGGAGTTCGTCGGAGTGAGTTGAGATGATTATCGTTTTCGTATTCTTAATGGAACGAATGTAACCCAGCACCCTATCAAGATTTTCCTTATCCAGTGCACTTGTGGGCTCATCCATTAGAACCAAGTCGGAATCGAAGTAAATTGCTCTCGCAATTGAAATCCTCTGCCTTTCACCACCAGAAA
>JACCDK010867575.1_pt1 | contig 10750 bp, 7 predicted proteins | sample 7445871 | NCBI WGS metagenome assembly JACCDK01 (sample SAMN15323436, study PRJNA562643) | freshwater metagenome | isolation source: river surface water | place: USA:Blue River Watershed | collected 2017-08-15
AATCAACATTCACCTGCAACAAAAACCGGTCCAACTGCGCCTCGGGCAAGGGATAGGTGCCCTCCTGCTCGATGGGGTTTTGCGTGGCCAGCACATGGAACGGGCGGCCCAGCGGGCGGTGCTGCCCGGCAATAGTCACCTCTTTTTCTTGCATCGCCTGCAACAGCGCCGATTGCGTGCGCGGACTGGCGCGGTTGATCTCATCGGCCATCAAAAGCTGGCAAAACACCGGGCCTTCCAGAAAGCGAAAGCTGCGGCTGCCATCGGCGGCGGTTTCCAAGACTTCCGAACCCAGAATATCAGCTGGCATCAGATCAGGGGTGAACTGGATGCGGTTCGACTTCAGGCCCATCACGGTGGAGAGCGTATCGACCAGCATGGTCTTGCCAAGCCCCGGCAGACCGACCAACAGCGCATGGCCGCCACAGAGCATGGCCGCCAGAACCTGATCGACCACCGCCTCTTGCCCGATGAACCGCCGCGCGACCGAGGCCCGCGCCTCGCCCAGCCTGCTGCCCAAGGCTTCGATCTCGGCAACCAGCCCGGCAACCTGAGTTTGGGGTTCGGCCATGACATTCCTCCGCAAGCGTTTATATGTGCATATGACCGCAACATAGGGCCGGGCACAAATGGCAAAAGCCGAAGATGCACAATTCATCGTGAAACCCTCCGCCGATGGGCTGATGTCGGCGGTGTCGGGCGTCGCCAAAAAGGGGCCACCGCCGGTGCATCTTTGGAACCCGGATTTCTGCGGCGACATCGACATGCGCATCGCGCGGGATGGGACCTGGTTCTACCAAGGCACCCCGATTGGGCGCGCACCGATGGTGAAACTCTTCTCAACGATCCTCAAACTGGAAGACGGCAAGTATTATCTCGTCACCCCGGTGGAAAAGGTCGGCATCGTGGTCGAGGATGCGCCGCTGCATGCCGTAGATTTTGAGGCGGAGGGCGCGGGCAAAGACCAGACCCTGACCTTTTTCACAAAAACCGAAGATGAGGTGGTGGCAGGGGCCGACAACCCGATTCGGGTCGAGCGTGACGCGACAACGGGCGAGCCCTCGCCCTATGTCCACGTGCGTCGGGGGCTTTGGGCACGTATCGACCGCAAATCCTTTTACCGTCTGATTGATCTCGGCGCCCATGAAACGGTTGACGGGCAGGGCTGGTTTGGCCTCTGGTCCTCGGGTCGATTCTTTCCTGTCATCCCATCTGCGGATTTGTATTGAATGCCCCGTTTTGCCGCCAACCTGACCATGCTCTTTACCGAAGTTCCGATGCTGGATCGGCCGGGGCTGGCGGCACAGGCCGGGTTTGACGGGGTCGAGGTGCTGTTTCCCTATGACCATGCGGTGACTGATTGGCAGACCGCGCTGGCCGGGCTGCCCTTGGCGCTGGTGAACACGCCTCCGGGGGATTGGGTCTCGGGGGACCGCGGCTTTGCTGCGGTGCCGGGGCAGGAAACACGGTTTCGCGACAGCTTTCTGCGCGGCGCTGATCTGGCCAGCCGGCTGGGCGCAGCACGGCTGCATGTCATGGCCGGCGTAGCCAAAGGGCCGCAGGCCGAACAGGTGTTCGTCGAGAACCTCGCTTGGGCAGCAGCACAAGTGCCAGATCAGCGGCTGGTGATCGAGCCGCTGAACCCCGATGACATGCCGGGGTATTTCCTAAACGACTTCGATCAGGCCGCGCGAATTCTGGATGATCTGGGCTTGGCGCAGGTCGGCCTGCAGTTCGACCTGTGGCACGCCGCCCGGATCGAAGGGCACGCTCAAGCGGTCTGGGACCGTCATAAAGCGCAGGTCTCCCATATCCAGATCGCCGGCTTTCCCAGCCGCAACGAACCGGGCGGTGGTGGGTTCGATTTGACCGGCCTTTGCTCCGAAGTTGACGCCATGGGCTATGACGGCTGGATCGCCGCCGAATACCGCCCTGCCCGCGCCACTGTGCATGGGCTGGCCTGGCTGCAGGCCCTAAAAGCCCGCGCGCAGCCGATCGGCAGCTGACCGCGCGCAGTCGGCACGCCCAGCTTTTTTCACCCCAATTTCATCTTGGCCCAAATACTCCCGCCGGAGGCGTCCTCGGCCAGCCGCTGCGCAACGGTTCAAGACCTTTGGAGTGGCACGCGATCACGACAGCGCCGCCAACAGATCCATCGCGGTGATTTGATCGAACTGCACATGGCGCTGCATCATCGCCTCGGCCGCGTCCGCATCGCGTGCCTCGATCAGTTGGGCGATCTCGCGGTGTTCGCGGGCCGATTGGGCGATAGCCCCCGCATAGTGATAGCGCGCCCGGTAATAGGCCAAAAGCTTGCGTGCATTGGTCTTGATCATCTCGGTCAGGAACGGATTGCCCGCCGCCAGCGCCACGGTTTCGTGGAACCGCAGGTTCAACTGATAATAGCCGTCCGGATCGGAATCGCCCTTTTCAGCCGCATGGGCCTCGCAGGCCAGAACCGCTGCCTCAAGCCGTGCGGCCCATCCGGTGGACAGCCGCCGTGCCGCCAGACCCGCTGCCTGCCCTTCAAGTTTGGCATGCACCTCCAGAATGGCGAGGAACTCTTCCAGCGTGGGCCGAAACAGCGTAGCCCCTTTGCGGGGATGGCGGCGGATCAGGCCAACCGCCTCAAGCTGCAAAAGCGCCTCGCGCACCGGGGTGCGGGACACCGAGAACTCGGCGACCAGTGCGGCATCGTCGATCAGATCGCCCGGCTTCAACCGCCCGATGTCGATCCACTGCAAGATCGTTTCGATCAATGTCTCTGTCTGTCCAGCCATACCGCTGAAAAAGCCCGAAACGCCGGGCCAGTAAAGCAGAAATCACCTCCGGCACCCCAATTGGGCGTGACAGCCTGCCCCGACCCTCAAAGTACGCCTTCCAACCGCGCCATCTGACCAAGGACCTAGGCAGGGGTTCACGTGGCTAACTGTCGCCAAAAAGCCATAATAACCACATCATTTCTGACTAAATGTGACCAAATATGAGCTTTTTCGCAGTCAATACTAGAAATTGTGTTCGTTCCCGAATATTGATCGTGCCAAGCGGCCCGCAAACGACGGGCCCATAACAATATGCCGGGCACATCAGTTCGGTCTTGAGGCGGAGTGGTATTATGGTTGCAGCGATTGATTTCGCTGTCCGCGATTTTGCGGGCGGTTCCCAACTTGGCAGCGTGGCTGGTGAGGGTCAGGGCAATTTCATTCAGGTCGGTTCGGGCGACAGCATCTCGCTGAACCTGTCCAGAGCCTCAATCATCGGGTATGAAAAGCAGGGCAATGACCTTGTCATCCAGCTTGCCGATGGGCGCAGCATCCTGCTTTCAGGCTACTTCGACGAAGCCGCCGCAGGCCAAAACAAGCTTTACCTGTCTGACAACGGCACCATCACCGAGGTTCTGATTTCGAACACCGGCGATGGCGCGCTCTTTGCCGAATACGGCGCGGTACAAGGTTGGGATAAGTGGAGCCCACTCGATGATCTGCGCTTTGCGGATGCTGATGGCGTCGCGGGGGCCGTTGGTGCCTCGGACGAGCCCGCCGGTATGGCAGCTTTGGTGCCCGGCCTGATGGGCGGCGCCGGTGGCCTTGGTGCCGCAGCGGCAGTTGTTGGCGGCGCGGCCGTGATCGGCGGCGGTGGTGGCGGCGGCGGAAGCAACGGCGGCGGCACGGGCGGTGACGGCGGCGGTGACAATGATGATGATGACGACGACACTGGCGGCGATGATGATGATGATGATGATGATGATGATAATGACGACGACACCGGCGATGACGATGATGATGATGACGGCGATGATGATGGCGACGACGACACGCGCCGCCCGCCGACCGTTGACGCCCAAGACGCCGATCCGTTAACGACCAACACCACCAACCCTTCAATCACCGTGACCGGCACGGGCGAGCCCGGTGATCGGGTCAAGGTAACGATTGGCGGGGTGATCGAAGAGACGACAATCCGTCCAAACGGCACTTGGTCGGTGACCTACCCCTCTGACGGGTTGCCCGGCGATGGGTCACACAACGCCTCGGTGGTGGTGAGCCAACCGAATGGCGTGACGCACAACCTGACCGGACCGGGTTTCATCATCGATATGACGCCCCCGGCCGTGCAGACCAGCTTTGGCACGACCACGCAGAACGACATTGAAAACCTTGCAGAATATGCCAATGGCGTCAGCCTTGGCGGCACAGGGGAGGTGGGCGCCGAGATCAAGGTGGTCATCAACGGTCACACACAAACCACCACAGTCGGCCAAAACGGCCAATGGTCGGTCACCTTTGCCAAAACCCAGATCGCGGCTGGACAGTATTACGAACTGCCCGCCGTCATCACGGCCACCGACGCGCTGGGCAACAAGACGGTGCTGAACCAGACCATCGCCATCGACACCCTAGCCGAGGTGGATGTGACCGCCGGGCAGATCGGCGGCGATGATCGCATGACCCTGTCGGAACGCCGCAGCTTCAACCTGACCGGCACTGCGGATCCGGGGGCGACGGTGAAAGTCACGTTCGAAGGCCAATCCATCACTGTCACCGCCAATGGCGACGGCGCTTGGACTGCCCCCTTTGCCTTTGCCAACTTTGGCCTCACCACACGCACCGGCACGGTGCAGGTGCAAGCGACAGACACCGCTGGGAACACAGCCACCACCAGCCACACGATCCAGATCGACACCGAGGTGCAAAACTTCCGCCTGACTGCGGTGGATGACCTGACAAGCCTTGCAGCCGGCGCCGACGCGGTCAACGCGATGGAGGCGCTGAACGGCGTCACCATCACCGGGACCGTCGAACCCGGCTCCACTGTCACCGTGAAATGGGGCGATATGACTCTGCCCGCCAGCGCCGTGACCGTCGGCGCGAACGGGGTCTGGACGGCCACGGTTCCGGCATCAGCCATCCCGGCGGGCCAGACCTCAGTGCAAGTCACGGCGACCGCCCGTGACCAATATGACAACCTGTCCAGCACCCTCACTCAGAACGTCGCGATTGACCGCATCGTCACCCCGCTGACCCGTGGGGGCGGCCAAATTGGCGGCGATGGCTACATCAACGCCGCAGAGGCCGCCGCAGGGGTCACCCTCACCGGTACGGTGGAGGCCAACTCAACGGTCTGGGTCCGCGTCAACAATGGCGCTCCGATCGAGACGACCGCCACCGCCAACGGCACGTGGAGCATCACCGTTCCAAAAAACCGTCTGCCTGTGGGGGATGATGTCCCGGTCACCGTGCAAGTCTCGGCCCGGGATTGGGTCGGCAACGTCCGCCATCTGGACGCTGAAACCGTCCGGGTCGACACCGTCGCTCCGGCAGACCCGGTGCGCGTCGGAGATGCGGGGATGGGCAACCAGCTGATCGGTATCGCCACCGCTGTTTCGGCCGATGATTACACCTATCACACCGTCAACGCGGCGGGCACGGCAACTGAAATCACCCCGGCCTCCGAGTTCAGGGGCACGGTAGAGGTCGGCGGCCAGACCGTGAACGCCAACTGGGCCATGTTCGGCGCGGCCATCCCTGATGGGACCTACCTTGTCATCAACAACGAGGATGCGGCGGGCAACGAGTCCAGCACGCTTTACCTGCGCAACACCACCGGCGAAGTGGTGGTGGACCTGTCGCGCAGCGGGCTGCAGACCTTTGACTTCGGCACGATCGACCTGTCGGCAGCAGATGCCAACCTGACGATCACGCCCGCACAGGTTCTGGCGCTGACCGGGGCGGACAAGCAACTGACCGTGGTGGGTGGAACCGATGACATCGTCAATATCTCGGGTGTCACCAGCGTCGCGAATGCTCCAGACGGCTTCAAGCTTTACACGCTGGGTGCCAACGGGCCTTCGGTGCTGATCGACGAGGACATCCAAGTCAACGCAACCGGCGTCTGATCGCCGGCGGAGACAGGCATCATGCCCATGGACCGCATCATCGGGTCCGGCGCGGGGAGCAGACCCCCTGCCCGGACACTGGCCGCGCTTTGCCTGACGGCTGCCCTTCTCGGGGGCTGCGTCGGCTTCGGCGGCGAGGGCGGCTTTGCCAGCCGTGCCAACCAGACCCCCGCGGGGCTGGCGCAGGGGGGAGTGGACAGTCCGGCCGAGGGTGGGTCTGCCCTGATTTCCGATCTGCAAGCCCGCCGTTCGGTCCTGCCGCCCGGCGGGGCCTATGCCCGGGTCGCTGATGCGGTTCTCAAGGCCGATTCCGGCACTGCCGCGGCTGAATTGCGCATCGCGCGGCTGCGGTCCGAGGCGCGGGCCAAGAACTGGCTGCCCAAGCTTGGCCCCACGGTCAGCCTCACCTCGCTGAACGGGCTGGCGGCGGGCCTGTTGCTGGAACAGGCGCTGTTTGATCACGGCCGACGCAAGGCCGAACGCGCCTATGCCGCCGCCGATGTCGAAGTGGCCGCCGTCACGCTGTCGACCGATATCAATCAGCGCATCTATGAAGGCCTGACGCATTACATCCGCGCCGAGCGCGCCCGCGCCCAAGGGGCGCTGTCGACCAAAGCCTATGGCCGCATGGAGGGCTTTGCCGAGGTGATGCGTCAGCGCGTCAGCGGCGGCATGTCCGACAACACCGAACAGCAAGTCATCTCCCAGCACCTTGCCGAAATGCAGGCCACCGCCGCCACCGACCGCGAGGCCGAAATCTCGGCCATGGCCGAGTTGAACGCCATGTCAGCGCCGGGGCTTGCCGGGCTGCGCGGGATTGATCGGCTTGCCGTGCGAGGCCATCGCAGTGAACCGCTTTCAGTCGTCAAAACCCGCGGCGAGGGTGAACGCAGTATCGCCGAAAGCCACATCGCAAGGGCGGGGCTACTACCCGGTCTCAGCGCAAACGCAGACCTGACGGGCGATGGCTTGACCCCCGGCCTGCGGCTTGGTGGTGCAGGGCTTTTGGGCATGGGCACACGCGCAGAATTTGCCGCGCTCGACGCCACCGCCGATGTCGTCGCCCGCCGCAGCGCCGAGGCGGCCGAGAGCGCCGAACGGCGCATCGTCGCGCTGGAACGCCAGATCGCCCAGTTGGAAAGCCGTATGGCACAGGGCGCCACAGTGGTGGCCCAGACCGAAAGCAACCTGTCGCTGTTTGTCGAGCAGTACAAAGTCGGCCGCCGCAGCCTGCTGGAACTTGTCAGCCAATATGACAGCTTCGCCAGATTGGAGCGCGATCAAGTGGCGCTGCAGTACGAAATCGCTTTGCTCGAAATTGAAATCGCCCGCGACCGCGGCCTGCTTGTCGATGGGGCACGGCTGTGACGGATAAGGTTGTTGCCTTCGAGATGAACGCCACCAGCCGCGGGCCCGCCCTGCGGCCCGCCGCCCCAGACCGCCCCAGCACACCGCGCCACAGCAACCGCGCGCTGGCCCGCGCGCAGCTGGCCTCGGTTTATGCCGGGCTGATCGGCCATGATCTGGCCGTTGCAGATCTTGTCGAATCCTTGCAGCCCGACCCGACAACGGGCTCGCTTGGCTTGGCGGACCTCTCTGCGGCACTTGGGGCTTGCGGGCTGACGGCCACGCTTGAGCGGATCACGACGCTTAGCGAACGCCACCTGCCCGCCTTGGCCGAAATGACCTCGGGCCAGATCGTTCTGGTCCTGTCACGCGACGATGCTTGCGTGCAGATCTACGACACCACCTGCCCCGACATGCGCGCCGAAGTCCCCGCATCGGACTTTGCGCAGGTCTTTACCGGACGCGTCCTGCGCGCCAAGACCACCCTTGCCGAGCTGGAAAAGCGCCACGAGGTCAGCGCCCGCAAGCGCCATTGGTTCTGGTCGGAACTGCAGCATTACCGCCGCCAGATGCTTGAAGTCGCCGCCGCCAGCCTTGTGGCGAACCTTCTGGCGGTGTCAGTCTCGCTCTTTTCCATGCAGGTCTATGACCGCGTGATCCCCTATCAATCTCAGGCCACGCTTTGGGTTCTCGCCCTTGGTGCGCTTTTGGCCATCGGGCTGGAAGGCGCGTTGAAACTCGCCCGCTCTGGCCTGATGGACATCACGGGCAAACGTGTCGAGTTGACGGTGCAAAGCCGCCTCATGGGCAGGCTTTTGGGCATGAAAACCGGACCTGGGCAGACATCGCCCAGCCAAGTTTTCACCGCCATGCGCGAATTCTCTTCGGTGCGCGAGTTTTTCACCTCTTCGACAATCGGCACGCTGGCTGACTTGCCCTTTATCTTGATTTTCCTTGCCCTCGTCGCCTCGATCGGGGGCAATCTGGTCTGGGTCCTTGTGATCGGTGGCATCTTGATGGTGCTGCCGGGTTTTCTGTTGCAAAAGAAGATGATGGCGCTGACCGCCGCCAGCCAAGGTGCCAGCCAGAAATCCTCGCGCCTGCTGTATGAGGCGGTTTTCGAGGCCGAAACTGTCACCACCCAGCGCGGCGAAGATCGCATCAAACGCATCTGGAACGAGTTGACCGCGCTGTCCGCCGCCAACTCAGCCGATCAGCGCAAGATCACTGCCATTCTGGGCTATTGGGCCGCTGCCGTGCAGCAGGCAACCTATGTCGTGGCGGTGATCTTCGGGGCCTTCCTTGTCTTTGTCGGCGACTTCACCGTGGGCACCATCATCGCCATCGGCATCCTGACCGGGCGCACCCTTGGCCCGCTGGCCGGACTGTCTTCCACGCTGGCAAAATGGACCAATGTCAAATCCGCGCTCGAAGCGCTCGACGCCATCGCCAACGCCCGCCAGCATGAAGAGGAAGGCCGCCACTACCTGCGCCGCAGCCGCCTTGCAGGCGCCTATGAGCTGCGCAATCTGGAATTCCGCTATGACGCGCAATCCGCCCCGATCGTCGAGATTGGCGCCCTCGCCATTCCCCAAGGCCAGCACGTGGCGGTGCTTGGGGCCAATGGGTCGGGCAAATCCACCCTCTTGCGGGTTCTGGCCGGGCTTTATGAACCCGGCAAGGGCCGCATCCTGTTGGACGGCGTGGACATCGACCAGCTGCACCCCCGCGATCTGCGACGCAGCGTTGGCTATCTTGGTCAGGATGTGCGCCTGTTTGCCGGCACGCTGCGCGACAACCTGAACCTTACCCAACTTGAACGCGACGACACCCGGCTGTTCGACGCGCTGGATTTCTCAGGCCTCGGCCCCTTTGTGCGCAACCATCCGCGCGGGCTGGATCTGGAGATCAAGGAAATGGGCGAGGGCCTTTCGGTCGGCCAGCGCCAATCCATCGGCTGGGCGCGCATCTGGCTGCAAGACCCGGCGGTGGCGCTTTTGGACGAGCCAACCTCGGCGCTGGACCAAACCCTTGAAAACACGCTTGTGTCCCGCCTTGGCACTTGGCTGCAGGGCCGCACAGCCATCATCGCCACCCACCGCGTGCCGATCCTTCAACTGACCAGCCGCACGCTGATCTTGCAAAACGGCAAACTCGCCGTGGACGGGCCCCGCGATCAGGTTCTGGCCCATCTGGCCAAGGCTCAGGCAGGAGCCAAGGGATGACCGCACTGGATTATGAAGACGAACTTGTCGGGCGCAGCCGGGGCCCCAGCGTTGTGATCTGGGCCATCGCCGCGACCCTGGTCATCTTCATTATCTGGGCCGCCTTCGCTTGGGTGGACGAAATCGTGCGCGCGCCGGGGCAGGTTGTCTCGTCCTCACGACCGCAGATCATCCAGAACCTTGAAGGCGGCATTCTGGCCGAACTGAACGTTGCCGAAGGCGATATTGTCGAGGACGGCCAGATTCTCGCCCGGCTTTACGGCACCCAGTATCAGGCCACCGTGGATGAATTGGACGACCAGATCGCGGCGCTTGAAATCCGCCGCCTGCGGCTTGAGGCCGAGATGGCAGGCGAGGCCGATTTTGACCTGCCGCCTGATTTGGACGCCCGCGTGCCCGCCATTGCGGCGTCGGAGCGCGCGCTTCTGTCTGCGCGGCTGACCGAATATCAGGCCCGCGTCGAAGGGACCGAGGCCGTGGCCGAACAGACCGCCAAGGAACTGGAGCTGATCCAGCGTATGTTTGACCGCGAAATCGCCCCATTGATCGAGCTCACGCGCGCCAAAAAGGCCCATTCAGACGCCAAAAACAAGCTGAGCGAGGCGATCACAACCACTGAAAAGGAACGCGCGACCGACTATTCAAAAACCCAGGGAGAGCTGGCCTCCTTGCGCCAACAGCGCAAGTTGTCGCAAGACCAGCTGTCGCGCACCACCCTGTTGTCCCCCCTGCGCGGTGTGGTCAACAAGCTGTCGGTCACCACAATTGGCGGTGTGGTGCGCCCCGGCGAAGAAATTCTGCAGATCATTCCGTTGGACGAAGAGCTGTTCGTCGAGGCCAAGGTCAAACCCCGCGACATTGCCGCCGTCCGCATGGGCCAGACCGCCACGGTTAAGCTTTCGGCCTATGACTATACGATTTTCGGCAGCCTCAAAGGCACCGTGACCTTTGTCTCAGCCGATACCTTCAAGGACGAACACGCCCGCAACCCCGACGCCGAGGCGCATTACAAGGTGACGCTGGCCGTGGACCGCGGCCAATTCACCGAGCGCCAGAAATCGCTGGAAATCCGTCCGGGCATGCAGGCCGAAGTGGAACTGCAGACCGGCGGCAAGACGATTCTGACCTATCTGACCAAGCCGCTTTACAAAGCGAATGAGGCGCTACGCGAACGCTGAAACGCCAAAGCGCTGCCAAATTCCCTAAAATGCCGGGCCTTAACCCGGCCTCAACCCTGATCCGCTAGACCTGATCCCGGGTGTGAAAACATGGGTGTGTGAAT
>JACCDK010031192.1_pt1 | contig 10748 bp, 11 predicted proteins | sample 7445871 | NCBI WGS metagenome assembly JACCDK01 (sample SAMN15323436, study PRJNA562643) | freshwater metagenome | isolation source: river surface water | place: USA:Blue River Watershed | collected 2017-08-15
CACACGCGGGCCAGGCCTGGCGGGGGCCTTGTTGGTGGGGGCGGGGGTGGCCTGTGCCCTGGGAGCGGCGTTGCAAGGGCCCGTGCGCGGGGTGCATCACCTCGAGGGCCATTTGCTGTCGCCGTTTCTCAGCCAGGATCCACCGCAATTTCCGTTTGTGGCCCTGTTGGTGTCGGGGGGACATTCACAGCTGATGCAGGTCAACGCCGTGGGCGACTACCGACTGCTGGGTGAAACCATTGACGATGCCGCCGGTGAGGCGTTTGACAAGAGCGCCAAACTGCTGGGCCTGGGCTATCCGGGGGGGCCGGCCTTGGCACGGTTGGCCGAGAGCGGCAACCCGGCAGCGTTCAAATTGCCGCGACCGCTGTTGCACAGTGGAGACCTGGATTTTTCGTTTGCTGGCCTCAAGACGGCCGTGATGACGCAGGCGCGCAAGCTGGGTGATGAACTGTCCGCACGCAGCGCCGATCTGGCGGCTTCGACGCAAGCGGCGATTGTGGACGTGCTGGTGCGCAAATCTGTGCAGGCCCTGGATGCAACCGGCTTGCATCGTCTGGTGGTGGCAGGCGGCGTGGGCGCCAACCGGGCCTTGCGCGAGCAACTCAATGCCGCGTGCCAACCGCGTGGTGTGCGGGTGCACTACCCGGAGTTGAGTCTGTGCACGGACAACGGCGCCATGATTGCGTTGGCAGCGGCCATGCGCCTGCAATCGGGGCGATCGCAGGCGCAATGGAGTTACGCGTTTGATGTGCGGCCGCGTTGGCCACTCGATCAACTCGAGGAGGAGCTCACTGCACGCTGAGGGTGACGGCCCGGCTCACGGGTTGCAGTTTCACCAGGTGCAGGGTCAGCACGCCGTTTTCCAAGGTGGCGGTGCTGCTGGCCGCATCGATGGCCTGGGGCATTTCATACGCACCGCGGTACTGACGTGATGCCTCGGCCACCGTGTCGATGCGCACCACGGCGTCTTCGATCTGGACCTTGAGTTGCTCGCGTGAAATGCCGGGCATGTCAAAACGCAAGGTGTAGGCCTTCTCGTCTTGTTGCAACGACTGACCGCTTTGGGAGGGTACGCGCATCACCTCGTCCAGAAAACGTTCAAACGAATGCAGGGATGGTCGGCGTGAACCGTGGCGTGCGTAAGAGCCGATGGGCGCGAGAGGGGCAAACAACATGATGAACTCCTGAGGTTAAACTGCGCGGCCCTGGTGGGTGCCGCATGTCTTGGAGTTAGACCCTGGCTTGCAGGTTTTCAAGAGATGGTGTGCTGTTGATGCGTGTTTTTATTTTGATCGTGCAGCCCTTGAATGGGTGCAAGCGCGCCCTATATCGCCGCGCGCTGGCGTGTGTGGCAGGCGTCTTGTGTGGGGTGGTGGGGGCGTCGTCTTCATCGGCGTCGGTGGCTAATGCGGCGCCCATCACGCTGGCTTTTGTGGAAAGTTTGAGTGGACCTTTTGCCAACACCGGTGAAGCGGTGCACCGCAATCTGGTGTGGGCCATCGAGCGCGTGAACCAACGCGGGGGTGTTCGTTTGGCCAGCGGGGCGCGGCCCTTGGCCTTGCAGCGCATCGACAACAAGGGCAGTCTGGAAGAGTCGCTGTCGGCCTTGAAGGTGGCGCTTGATGGGGGCTCGCGCTTTGTGTTGCAAGGCAACAGTTCCTCCATTGCACTGGCCCTGGTGGATGCCCTGAGCAAACACAACGAACGCGAACCCGAGCGACGCGCCCTCTTTCTCAATTACTCGGCGGTAGAGCCTTCGCTCACCAATGAGCGTTGCAGCTTCTGGCATTTTCGCTTCGATGCGCATGCCGACATGCGCTTGTCAGCCTTGATGTCGGTGTTGCGCGAAGACCGTGCCTTGCAACGTGTGTACCTCATCGGCCAGGACTACAGCTTTGGTCAGTCGGTGGTGAAACAAGCGCGGGTGCAGTTGAGCGAATTGCGTCCGGACATACAGATCGTCGGTGAAGAGTTGCACCCGGTGGGGCGTGTGAAAGATTTTTTGCCCTACCTCACCAAGATCAAGGCCAGCGGTGCCCAAGCGGTGATCACCGGCAACTGGGGGCAAGACCTGACACTGTTGGTCAAGGCCGCACGCGAAGTGGGGTTTGAAGGTCGCTTCTACACCTTCTATGGCAATGCCCTGGGAGCACCCGCTGCCATGGGCGACGCGGGGGTGGACCGTGTGGTGGCCGTGGCGGACTGGATGAGCAACGCGGTCAACCCCGAGTCACGCAAGGTCTACCAGGCCTTTCGCCAACGCTTTCCTGCCCCGGCAGACGACTACCTGCACTTGCGCATGCAACTCATGATCGAGGCCTTGGTGCAGGCGATGGAAACCGCGGGTAGCACGGACGCCGTGGCAGTGGCCCGAGCCCTGGAGACTGCGCGCGTGCAGTGGGGCGGACAGGCCGGGCAGATGCGCGCGCAGGACCATCAGTTTCAGCAACCCTTGATGGTGGGGGTGATGCAACGCCAGGGTTCGCCGGGCGTGCCATTTGATGTGGAAGGCTCGGGGTACGGCTTCAAGGTGGTGAGAACCCTGAGCGCCAAACAGGCCGAGCAGCCCAGCACCTGTCGCATGTCACGGCCCTGAGTGCTCATGCCCCCGGTGGGCGCGCCAGGCCACGACACACGACACGTCAGGCCCGATACACTGTTTGCATGAGACAAGCCATTCTGGACCTGGAGGCCTCGAAGATCCGCGAGGTGGCCAACGCCGGCCTGGGCCGAACCGATGTGTTGGCCTTTTGGTTTGGCGAGAGCGACGAGGTGACGCCGTCGTTTGTGCGTCAGGCCGCGATCGACTCGTTGCAGCAGGGCGAGACGTTTTATGCGCACAACCTGGGCCTGCCCGCCTTGCGCGCAGCCATTGCCCACACCATGACCCAGCGCCATGCTGCCAATGAGCCCGCGCGAGCCATCGATGTGCCACGCGTGGCCGTGACCTCGGGCGGCGTGAACGCCCTGATGCTGGCCATGCAGGCGCTGCTCGACGCGGGTGACGAGGTGGTGGCGGTCACGCCGGTGTGGCCCAATCTGACGGCGCAGCCCGGCATTCTGGGCGCGCAGGTGCGCACGGTCTCGCTGCGGCCCCGCCAGGGGGCCTGGTCGCTGGACCTGTCTGAACTCCTGGAGGCCATCACCCCGCGCACCCGTTTGCTGGTGGTCAACGCGCCCAACAACCCCACCGGCTGGACCCTGACCCGGGAAGAGCAGGGCGCCTTGCTGGCGCACTGCCGTCGCACCGGCACCTGGATCCTGGCCGACGAGGTGTATGAAAACCTCTACTACGGTCCCACCCCCAATGGCTGTGCCCCCAGCTTTCTGGACGTGGCCGAACCGGACGACCGCCTGGTGGTGGCCCACAGCTTCTCCAAGAGTTTTCTGATGACCGGCTGGCGACTGGGCTGGCTGGTGATGCCGCCGGCCATGATCGAGCCCATGGGCAAATTGATCGAATACAACACCTCCTGTGCCCCGGTCTTCACCCAACGGGCCGGGGTGGTGGCGCTGGAGCGTGCGGCGGAGATCACCCCACGCGTGGTCGAGCATCTGCGGGCCTGCCGCGACACGCTGGTGCCGGCCCTGGCGCAATTGCCGGGCGTGGAGGTGGCCAGCCCCTTGGGCGGCATGTACGCCTTTTTCAGGCTGGCCCAGGCGCAGGATTCGCTGGCGGTGGCCAAGCGCCTGGTGGCCGAAGCGGGGCTGGGCCTGGCCCCTGGCAACGCCTTTGCCCCCGAGGCGCAAGGGTGGCTGCGCTGGTGTTTTGCCTCGCACGACCTGGACCGTTTGCGCCAGGGCGTGGGGCGGCTGGCGGGGTGGTTGCGGCAGGGGGGGCCGGGCAAGCTATAATGCGAGGTTGCATCGAAAGATGACAACCAAAGACTGCATGCAGTCTGGCTGGGGCCCCGGGGTGCTTGTGAGGCATTCCAGGTCGCAGCCAAACAGCAGGCGGTGCACGGCGGTCGTAGTTCCAGCGGCCGTTCGCAAGTCAACACTTTACAGGACACACACCATGAGTATCAACAAAGCCGAGGTCGTCAAGGCCAACGCTCGCGCTGCGAGCGACACGGGTAGCCCCGAAGTGCAGGTCGCGCTGCTGACCGCCCGTATCAACGATCTGACCCCTCACTTCAAGACCCACATGAAGGACCACCATGGCCGCCGCGGTTTGCTGCGCATGGTGAGCCGCCGCCGCAAGCTGCTGGACTACCTCAAGTCCAAGGATGCGGACCGTTACACCGCGCTGATCGCCAAACTCGGCTTGCGCAAGTAAACGCACGATAGACCAAGAGCGCCTGGGTTATCACCTCGATAGCCGGGCGCTTTTGTCCATCAGCAATCCGGTCTGCGCAGGTTGCGCTGACCATGTCGGAGAAAGCCCAGCACAGAGCGAAGCTGTGTCATTCCACCAGAGGTCGTGAGCGATCTCACCCGCACGCCTCTCGTGGAATGGCATCGTGTTCTGTCCCAGCCAACTCCGGGCTTCGGTGAAGTGGCCTGCACTTCCCACCTCAACCAGGAGTACACATGTCTCTGTTTAACAAAGTCACCAAAACATTCCAGTGGGGCCAGCACACGGTCACCATGGAAACCGGCGAAATCGCTCGCCAGGCCACCGGCGCCGTGCTGGTCAATATCGACGACACCGTGGTGTTGGCCACGGTGGTCGCCTCCAAGTCGGCCAAGCCCGGTCAGGACTTCTTCCCCCTGACGGTGGACTACATCGAGAAAACCTACGCCGCCGGCAAGATCCCGGGCAGCTTCTTCAAGCGTGAAGCCAAGCCCAGCGAACTCGAAACCCTGACCAGCCGCCTGATCGACCGTCCGATCCGTCCGCTGTTCCCCGAGGGCTTCTTCAACGAAGTGCACGTGGTCATCCACACCGTGTCGCTCAACCCCGAGGTCGATGCTGACATCGCCGCCATGATCGCCACCAGCGCCGCGCTGGGGGTGTCGGGCATTCCGTTCAACGGCCCCATTGGCGCTGCTCGCGTCGGCTACATCAACGGCGAATACGTCCTCAACCCGGGCCAGACCCAGCGCAAGGACAGCCAGATGGACCTGGTGGTGGCCGGTACCGAAGCCGCTGTGCTGATGGTCGAGTCCGAGGCGCTGCAATTGCCGGAAGAGGTGATGCTGGGCGCCGTGGTGTTTGGCCACGACCAGGGCAAGGTTGCCATCAACGCCATCCACGAACTGGTGCGCGATGCCGGCAAGCCGGTGTGGGACTGGACCCCGCCCGCCAAGGACGAGGCCCTGATCGCTCAGGTGGCCGCGTTGGGCGAAGGCCCGCTGCGCGCCGCTTACCAAATTCGCAACAAGCAAAGCCGCACCCAGGCCTGCCGTGAAGCCTACGCGGCGGTCATGGATGGCCTCAAGGCCCAGGGCGTCGAGTTTGACGGCGTCAAGGTGGAAGGCATGCTGTTTGATATCGAGGCTCGCATCGTGCGCAGCCAGATTCTGTCGGGCGAGCCGCGTATCGACGGTCGCGACACCCGCACCGTGCGCCCCATCGAAATCCGCAACAGCGTGCTGCCCCGTACCCACGGTTCGGCCCTGTTCACCCGTGGCGAAACCCAGGCGCTGGTGATCACCACCCTGGGCACCGAGCGCGACGCGCAGCGCATTGACGCGCTGGCCGGCGAGTTCGAAGACCGCTTCCTGTTCCACTACAACATGCCTCCCTTTGCCACCGGTGAAGTGGGACGCATGGGCAGCACCAAGCGCCGCGAAGTGGGTCACGGCCGTCTGGCCAAGCGCGCCCTGGCGGCCTGCTTGCCCAGCAAGGAAGAGTTTCCCTACACCGTGCGTGTGGTTTCCGAGATCACCGAGTCCAACGGGTCGTCCTCCATGGCCTCCGTGTGCGGTGGCTGCCTGTCCATGATGGACGCAGGTGTTCCCATGAAGGCGCACGTGGCGGGTATCGCCATGGGCCTGATCAAGGAAGACAACCGCTTTGCCGTGCTGACCGACATCCTGGGTGACGAGGACCACCTCGGCGACATGGACTTCAAGGTGGCCGGTACCACCAACGGTATCACGGCGCTGCAGATGGACATCAAGATCCAGGGCATCACCAAAGAGATCATGCAAGTGGCGCTGGCCCAGGCCAAGGAAGCTCGCATGCACATCCTGGGCAAGATGCAAGACGCCATGGGCGAAGCCAAGACCGAAGTGTCCAACTTCGCCCCCAAGCTCTTCACCATGAAGATCAACCCCGAGAAGATCCGTGACGTGATCGGCAAGGGCGGCGCCACCATCCGTGCGCTGACCGACGAAACCGGTTGCCAGATCAACATCGAGGAAGATGGCACCATCACCATCGCCGCGACCGACAGCGCCAAGGCCGACATCGCCCGCGAGCGTATCGAGCAGATCACCGCGGAAGTCGAAATTGGCAAGGTCTACGAAGGCCCGATCACCAAGATCCTCGACTTCGGCGCCCTGGTCAACCTGCTGCCCGGCAAGGACGGTCTGCTGCACATCAGCCAGATCAGCCACGAGCGCATCGCCAAGGTCACCGACGTGCTGGCCGAAGGTCAGATCGTGCGCGTGAAGGTGCTCGAGACCGACGACAAGGGCCGCGTCAAGCTGTCCATGAAGGCGCTGACCGAGCGTCCGGCTCAACCGGAGCACAGCGACGAGCAGCATCCCCCGGCGGCTCACTGAACCACCGGGTGTTCACCGAAGGGGCGTGCCCCTTCGGGTTCTCAGAGGTCTTCCATGCAAGCGATTGAAATCTCCGAATTCGGCGCACCCGAGGTGCTGCGTGTGGTCGAGCGCGACCAACCCGTGCCGGGTGCCGGCGAGTTGCTCATTCGTGTCGCGGCCAGCGGGGTCAACCGACCCGATGTGTTGCAGCGCAAGGGCAACTACCCGGTACCGCCCGGTGCCAGTGATCTGCCTGGCCTGGAAGTGGCCGGGGTGATCGAGTCGGGCGACGCCGCTGCCATGGCCGCGGCAGGGCTCAAGGTGGGCGACCGCGTCTGTGCCTTGATCGCCGGTGGCGGCTATGCGCAATGGTGTGTGGCACCGGTGGGGCAATGTCTGCCCAGCCCCGCCGGCCTGAGCGACACCGAGGCGGCCTCACTGCCCGAGACTTTTTTCACCGTGTGGTCCAACGTGTTCGACCGCGCGCGCCTGAAGGCCGGTGAAACCCTGCTGATTCAGGGGGGCACCAGCGGCATTGGTGTCACCGCGATCCAGATGGCCAAGGCCCTGGGCGCGAAGGTGATTGCCACGGCCGGCAGCGACGAGAAGTGCCAGGCCTGCCTGAAACTCGGCGCCGACCACGCCATCAACTACAAGACCCACGACTTCCAGGCCGAGTGCCAGCGCATCACCGAGGGCCGTGGCGTGGACGTGATCCTCGACATGGTGGCGGGCGACTATGTGGCACGCGAAGTGGAATCACTGGCCGAGGAGGGACGCCTGGTCATCATCGCGGTGCAAGGCGGCATCCAGGCGAACTTCAACGCCGGCCTCGTGCTGCGTCGGCGTTTGCAAATCACCGGCTCCACCCTGCGACCCCGCCCCGTGGCGTTCAAGACCGCCATCGCCAACAACCTGCGCCAGCACGTGTGGCCGCTCATCGAGCAGGGCAAGATCAAGCCCGTGATTTACGCGACCTACGCGGCGTCGTCTGCCGATGGCGCGGCGCAAGCCCATCGTCTGATGGAAACCAATCAGCACATTGGCAAGATCGTTCTCACGTGGTGAACCCATGACCCAACGACGCGCACTCATTGCGGGCAACTGGAAAATGAATGGCGGCCTGGCCGCCAACGAGGCCCTGGTCAAAGCCATCCTCGCGGGCATGCCCACGCAAGGGGCCGATGCGGCCGTGTGTGTGCCCTCGGCGTACCTGGCCCAGGTGCAATCGTTGGTGGCGGGCTCGCGCCTGGCCCTGGGTTCGCAAGACGTGTCCTCGCATGAGCAAGGGGCTTACACCGGTGAAATTTCGGCGGGCATGCTGCGCGAATTCAGCGTTCGCTATGCCATCGTCGGCCACTCCGAGCGGCGTCAGTACCACGCTGAAACCGATGAGCACGTGGCGGTGAAGGCGCAACGTGCGCTGTCGGCGGGCATCACCCCTATTGTGTGTGTGGGTGAAACCCTGGCACAACGCGAGGCCGGGCAGACCGAGCAGGTCGTCAAGCGCCAACTCGCCGCGGTGATCCACCTCAATGGCCATTGCATCAGCGAAATTGTGGTGGCCTACGAACCCGTCTGGGCCATTGGCACGGGCAAGACCGCCACGCCCGATCAAGCCCAGGCGGTGCATGCGGTGTTGCGAGCCCAGCTCCAAGCCGCCAGCGAGCACGCCGAGCGCATTCGACTGCTGTACGGCGGCAGCATGAATGCCGCCAACGCCGCCGACTTGCTGGCGCAACCCGACATCGACGGCGGCCTGATTGGCGGTGCGTCGCTCAAGGCCCCTGATTTTCTGACCATCATTGCAGCCGCGTCTCATTGAGCGCGACCGGAGTTCCTATGACCATTCTCAACAACATTCTTCTCATCGTTCAGGTGCTGTCCGCGTTGGCCATGATCGGCCTGGTGCTGGTGCAACACGGCAAGGGTGCCGACATGGGCGCAGCCTTTGGCAGTGGCAGCTCGGGCAGCCTCTTTGGCGCCAGTGGCGGGGCCAACTTTCTGTCACGCAGCACGGGTGTTCTGGCGGCGGTGTTTTTTGTGAGCACCCTGGGGCTGGCCTACGTGGGCAACCAGCGTCCGGCTGAAAGTGGCACAGGTGGCAGCGTGTTGGAGCGCGCCGCGACGCCTGATGCGTCCATCCCGACGTCCAGTTCAATCCCGGCACCGGCACCGGCAACCGCACCGGCACCGGCACCTGGTGTTCCCCCTGCGTCCAGCAGCGGCGCCGCGCAAATCCCCACCAAGTGATTTCACCCCTGGGGTTCGTCAAAATCGCCATCCTACTCTGTTGGATGCGAGGTTTTTCAGGGTAAACTCAGAGGCTGTTTGCGAGCGCGCATGCAATCCTCTGAGCGCTTGCCAACACAAGCCTGCCGTCGTGGTGAAATTGGTAGACACGCTATCTTGAGGGGGTAGTGGCGAAAGCTGTGCGAGTTCGAGTCTCGCCGACGGCACCAAACTCGGTCTGTTGTAACTTTGGTGTCAACCAAATGCTGCAGACTCCTGCCCATAGCAGACCGGCCATTCGTGAGTCTCTGATGAACCTAGAACAGTATCTTCCCGTCCTTTTGTTCATCCTGGTGGGGCTAGGTGTTGGAGTTGCCCCCCAAGTCCTCGGCTATTTGCTCGGGCCTCAGCGTCCCGACGAGGCCAAGAATTCCCCCTATGAGTGCGGCTTCGACGCCTTCGAAGATGCCCGCATGAAGTTCGATGTGCGCTACTACCTGGTGGCCATTCTCTTCATTCTGTTCGACCTTGAAATCGCGTTTCTGTTCCCCTGGGCGGTATCGCTCAAGGAAATTGGTCCTGCCGGTTTCTGGGCCATGATGGTTTTCCTGGGCATTCTGGTCGTGGGCTTCATCTACGAGTGGAAAAAGGGTGCCCTCGACTGGGAATGATCTATGTCACTTGACGGTGTTTTCAAAGAAGGCTTCATCACCACGTCGTACGACTCGGTGGTCAACTGGGCCAAAACCGGCTCGCTGTGGCCCATGACCTTTGGTCTGGCCTGTTGCGCGGTGGAGATGATGCATGCGGGCGCTGCCCGCTATGACATCGACCGTTTTGGCATGTTGTTTCGCCCCAGCCCGCGACAGTCCGACTTGATGATCGTGGCAGGCACGCTGTGCAACAAGATGGCGCCTGCCTTGCGCAAGGTCTACGATCAGATGTCCGAACCGCGCTGGGTGCTCTCCATGGGGTCGTGCGCCAACGGCGGCGGCTACTACCACTACAGCTACTCGGTGGTGCGCGGTTGCGACCGCGTGGTACCGGTCGATGTTTACGTACCGGGCTGTCCGCCCACCGCTGAAGCACTGCTGTACGGCATTTTGCAGTTGCAGTCCAAGATCCGCCGCGAAAACACCATCGCTCGCTGACGCACCAGCCCACCACAAGGCATTTCATGAGCAATTCCCTCGATACCCTGCAGGCCGCGCTCGAGGCTGCGTTGGGTGATCGCATCCAGCAGTTGCAGAGCGCCCTGGGCGAGTTGACCCTCACCGTCAAGGCCTCGGACTACGCCGCGGTGGCGTTGCAGTTGCGAGACGCCCCCACCCTGGCCTTTGAGCAGTTGATGGACCTGTGTGGCATGGACTACTCGGCCTACAAGGACGGAGCACCCAGTGCGTTTTCTGAGGGGCCGCGTTTTGCCGTGGTGTCCCATCTGCTGTCGGTGCGTCACAACTGGCGGGTACGCCTGCGCGTGTTCGCACCGGGCGACGACCTGCCGGTGGTGGCTTCGGTCACGCCGCTGTGGAGTTCGGCCAACTGGTTCGAGCGCGAAGCCTTCGACCTGTATGGCATTGTCTTTGAGGGTCACGATGACCTGCGTCGCCTGCTCACCGACTACGGCTTCATCGGCCATCCTTTCCGCAAGGACTTTCCCACCCAGGGCCATGTCGAGATGCGCTACGACGCCGAGCAAAAGCGTGTCATTTACCAGCCCGTCACCATTGAGCCGCGCGAGAACACCCCGCGCATCATCCGTGAAGAGACCTACGGCGGCTTGCACTGAGAACACAGCATGGCTGACATCAAGAACTACACCCTGAACCTGGGCCCGCAGCACCCGGCCGCGCACG
>JACCDK012196844.1_pt1 | contig 10748 bp, 8 predicted proteins | sample 7445871 | NCBI WGS metagenome assembly JACCDK01 (sample SAMN15323436, study PRJNA562643) | freshwater metagenome | isolation source: river surface water | place: USA:Blue River Watershed | collected 2017-08-15
ATTGACGCCCCGATCATCCATCCAGGTTGGCACGCTATCCCTCGCAAGGAAATTGCATGTCTAAGTTCAACGGCTTAGGGAGTTCTTCTCAGCGCCCCAATGATTCGGGTGCTGCGAATGACGAGTGTAAGGATTCCCTTCTGGAAGTGATTGAGTCTCAAATCATTCCCAGACTGTTGAATTCGCAGCAACTCATCTCTAGCCAATCCATCAGCGCTGACTCCCCCGAGTATGGCGAGCCAGTCCCAGAAATGTTGGACTTCACTGCTTGTTGCCTGAAAGGTGACACGGCTGGCGTCAATCTCATTGTCGACCGCTTGTTAGACCGCGGTTTGAAGCAAGATCGCATCTTCATGGAACTCATCACGCCTGCCGCTAGACACCTAGGCGTGTTGTGGGAAAAAGACCTTTGCGATTTCAGCGATGTCACGTGCGGCTTGGCGCAAATGCACCAAGTCACACACCGATTCGGTTATGGCTATCACGAAGGGCCTGTTGTTGAAGGTGAAACTCAGCGTGTCATGTTGTCTTGCGCGCCGGGTTCTCAGCATTTTCTGGGTTTGACCATCGTGGCCGATTTTTTTCGACGTTCCGGTGCCAATGTGGTCATTGAAATTTCGTCTACTGAATCTGAACTGATGCGTGCCATTGCCAATGAATGGTTTGACGTTATCGGCATTTCTGTGGCAATTGAAACGCAGCTTCCTAAGTTGCGCGATTTGATTGCGCACTTTAGACAAAATTCTGGCAATCCCCATGTGAAGGTGATGTTGGGTGGGCCCATTTTTTCTCTTAAAGATTTGTCCGCCGACATGTTTGGTGCCGATGCCATCTCTACCGACCCCATTGAAGCGGTCAATCTCTTAAAGAGTTTTGCCGCTAAATAGGTTCGCAGATTTTGAGAATCAACTGGGCTGTACCTTCGGGGTCTTCCTCGTGAGCCAAATGGCCTAAGCCTTCTTGTTCAAACAAGCGTGCTTGCGTCATTAAGTTGCATGCCTCTTGCGCCATTTGGGGAGGCACTGTTTGGTCTTGCGTCCCCACCAAAATGGCCACGTCATTTTTAATGTGCGACAAGGCACTGGACAGTGTGTTCAGTTGCCATGCTGCCATCATGTTCAGTACGCTGTGCACATGGCCCGAATGGCTGAACACACTTTGATACAGTGCCAAACCTTCTGCATCAAGCTGTGAGCCTGTTTGAGCTATTGATTTTTCAATCATGGCTGGTTTGCTGGCCAGCTTGGCAGTGGCCCACGCCGAAATGGGATTGATTGCTGCCAATTTGGCAGCCGGCCTGAAAATCAAAGAGGGCAGGCCAGGAAGTGGTAGCCAAGCAGGATTGAAACCTATCAAATTCGTTTTAGACAAACTCCGTTGCTGCAGCAACATATTGGCAGCAATGGCTGCACCTGCAGAGTGCCCGCCAATGACCGAGGGCGTCACATTCAATTGCAACATCAAAGCGCGCAGCCCTTCGCTCATGCCTTGCAGAGACAAGCTGCCTTCAGGTCCTCTGCTGGTAAATGCGTGCCCAGGTAAGTCTGGCGCAATCACTTGAAAGCGCTGTTGCAGCAAAGGCATCAAGCCACGCCAACTGAAACTGCCAGAGCCTGTACCGTGCAACAACAACAAGACGGGCCCTTGCCCCATGATTTGCACGTGCCACTGAATGCCACCCGCTTGAACAAATTGGCTGTGCTGTGCATGCGGCCAAGCACTGCGATGGTTGGCCCACTGCATGGTGGGGTACAAACTGTCAAACATGATCGACACCCTAGGCAGCCAACTGTCTCAAGTTGTCCATGGCATTGGCCACGCGCTGCGCTTGTACTTGCGGCATGGGCAGGTAACTGCCGCCCATGGTGTGCGCTAAGTTTTGCACTTGCGGATCGGGCTGAATCGAGGTGTCAATCCACAATGAGCGGTGACCTGTTTGTCGCCACTGTGCACTCCATTGCAAGGCATCGGCTTGCGCTTGCGCTCTACCGCCCAAGCCTTGCAAAGTGACATTGGCGCGGCCGTCACTGAGCATGACCAAAATGGGGGTAACACCTTGACGATGCAATTGCGCTGCTTGTTCGCAAGCCATTTTCAACGCCAAGGCCAATGGGGTGCCACCCCCACCTGGTAAGCCCGTCATTGCGCGTTTGGCGCGTACCAAAGAGCGCGTCATGGGCAACAGCAGTTGTGCTTTTGCACCTCTGAATGCCACGATACAAACACTGTCTCGGCGCGCATACGATTGTTGCAACAACAACTCTACTGCGCCTTTGGCTTCAGCCAATCTTTGCAGCGCAGCGGAGCCAGAGGCATCTAAGGCCAAGATCAAGCAACTGGAGCTGTGCTGTTGGTATCGGTGCACATGAAAGTCTTCAGCACGAATGGCAACGCGGCCTTGCGGCTTGGCGTTCCTTAATTTTTGTTTGGGTGCTGCTGCGCGCAAGGTCGCTAAAACATGCAAACGAGAATTGCCTCCGGGTCTGCCAGGCCTAGGGGGCAGAGGCCTTCCGCGTTGAGAGCCTGTTTTGAATTGACCGCTTCTGCCCGAGGTGTTGCCTTGGCTACGGCCTGCTTGCGTCATGAGGGAGTCCAGCATGCCAGGTGGCAAACTGGCCAGTGCTGCGGCCACCATCATCTCTTGCAAGTCTTCTGCAGTGGGTTCCGACGGCGGCGCTTCAGGTGGCGCATCTTTAGAATCTTTATCTGACTCAGGCGGTGGATTGGGGACTTCGTTGTTGGGCTCGGGCGGCTGCTCTGCAGGTTCTTTTGCCGTTTCTTCTGCTCCAGATTCTTCTTGATGTTCTTGTGGCCATTGCGTGGCTCTGGGTGCCAATACACGACGTGCAGCAAATTCTAAATCTTCGTCTTCAACGCCTGTGCGCATGTTCAAAGCCGCATGGCAACAGGCCACGCGCAACGCCAAGCTAGGAATGCGCAGGGAGTCAATGCCCAAGCTTTGTGCAGTGGCGCACATGGCCAAGGCTTGTTCGTGTGTCCACTGAATTTTGGGCAGTAGCGCATGCATCTGTTGCAAATGTGTTTCGCTGAACTGCACATCAATGGCCTGAGATTCTGAGTCCAATGCGTCCACGCTCATGGCTTGAATTTCTGACGGTGTGAGGTCTTTCAAATCTAGCCATATGCCCAATCGCTCTTGCAGCGCTTTGCCAATGGGGGCATCGTCTTCAAGCGATTCATCCAACGCAATCACGCCAAATTGAGTTTCATTTGGTACATCGCCTGCGCCAGCTATCACGTTCAAGGCGGGGATGGACTGTGTGTCCATGGCCTGCGTGATGGGTGCAACCAATGCACTGGGAAACCTTTCGGCCATGCTGATGCACACCACGCCTTGATCGGCTTGCTGAAGTAAGCCGTTCTGCATGTGAAGCAGGCCTGTTTGCAATGTGGTCGATAAATCAATGCCACCTAGCAAGCGTTCAAGGTCGATGCTGCCTGGTAGTTTGGTGGTTTTGACGCTGCTGTTGTGTAGGGCTTGCAACCATCTTTCGCGCACAGGGCCAAAAGGTGCTTTCAACCAAATGCCGCCAAATCCGTAGGGGTCAATTTGTAACAACTGCAAGGACGTGATGGCATCGTTCCATGCCGCGATCCCTTGCAACTGGTTTGGCATGGCCAAGCTTCAAGCGCCCAAAATTTCTTGCAAGCACCGTTGCACGCGCTCGCCAGAGTCTGTGTCGTCTAGCGGATTGCGGCGCAGGCGATGGCGCAAGGCCAGTGGCGCTATGGTTTGGAGGTGCTCGGACTTGACTGTCTTGCTGCCCTGCATTGCGGCCAATGCGCGCGTGGCCCGCAATAGGGTGAGTTCTGCACGCAGTCCATCGGTGCCCAGTTGCTGACACAAACGCGCGCAGAGCGTTAGCATCTCATCACTGATTACTACCGAGTCCAACAGCTTGCGCGCTTTGACAATGCGTTTTTGCAGCTTGTCACTTTCGTCTTGCCATTGCGCTTTGTAGGCCACAGGGTCTTTGTCAAAGGCATCGCGGCGCTTGATCACTTCTACACGCAGCGCAATATCTTGTGGTGTCCGAACTTGTACAGATAAACCAAAACGATCGAGCAGTTGAGGGCGCAATTCGCCTTCTTCAGGATTGCCGCTGCCCACCAACACAAAGCGAGCAGGGTGGCGAATGCTGAGGCCTTCACGCTCTACCAAGTTTTCGCCTGAGGCGGCTACGTCAATGAGCAAGTCGACCAAGTGGTCGTCTAGCAAATTCACTTCATCGATGTACAAAAAGCCACGGTGCGCTTGCGCCAACAAGCCCGGCGAGAATTCTTTGATGCCTTGTGACAAGGCTTTTTCCAAATCGAGTGCGCCCACGATGCGGTCTTCAGTGGCGCCCAATGGCAAGTCTACGACGCTGACAGCGCGGCTCTCTGTTTGAGGTTTGGAGGCTTTGCCACCGGATGTGTTTTGTGATGCCTGGCAAACTGGGCAAGCTTGCGCAGGTTTTTGCGGATCGCATCTGTAGGGGCAGCCCTTCACCACTTGAATGGGGGGTAGCAAGTCGGCCAAGGCGCGAACTGCTGTGGATTTGCCAGTGCCGCGGTCGCCTAGCACCAGTACGCCGCCCACTGTGGGGTCAATGGCCACCACTTGGATGGCCAGCGTCATCTCGTCTTGACCGACGATGGCTGCAAAAGGAAACGTGGATGCCATGGAAAATCCCACTGAACAGGTTCAACCCATCATCTAAAAACTACTTCAAACTGTCAAGTTAAATTTACAGTTTGAGGCTTCGTGCGGCTATCTGCTGTCAGTTTATGGCGACGAGCGAAGTTTTTTGGAGTGGCGGTGAACAGTTTCTACAAGCGCCGTCACATGTTCAGGCGGGGTATGTTGGTGAATGCCGTGCCCCAAATTGAAAATATGGGTGGGGCCTGTTTTGCTGGCGTCTGTGTGAGGTTTGCCAAAGCTGTCCAGCACTCGAATGACTTCTTTTTCGATGCAATCTGGGGGGGCAAAAAGCACATTCGGGTCTATGTTGCCTTGAAGCGCTTTGCCGGAGCCGCCCACTTCTCCACCCACCAAGGCGCGGGCTTTGCCCAAGTTCATGGTCCAGTCAAGACCCAAAACCTCACAGTCGAGTTGGCCCATTTCTTCCAGCCATAAGCCACCGCCTTTGGTGAAAACGATTCGAGGAATTTGTTGGCCTTCGTGATGTTTTTTGAGCTTGGAAAGCACCAATTCCGTGTATTTCAAACTGAATTGTTGGAAGGCGCCATCGGCCATCACCCCCCCCCAGCTGTCAAAAATCATGACGGCTTGCGCACCAGCATCAATTTGTGCGTTCAGATACGCCGCCACAGACAGAGCGTTGACTTCCAAAATACGGTGCATCAAGTCTGGTCGGCTGTACATCAGGCTTTTGACCAGTCTGTAATCGTCTGAGCCGGCACCTTCCACCATGTAGCAAGCCAATGTCCAAGGACTGCCCGAGAAACCGATCAGGGGCACCCGGCCATTCAAGGCTTTTCGAATGGAGGTGACCGCGTCGAACACATAACGCAGCTTGTTCATGTCGGGCACCTGAAGGGCCGCAACGGCGGCTTCATCGCGCACCACTTTCTCGAACTTAGGACCTTCGCCCAAGGCAAAACTCAACCCCAAGCCCATTGCATCGGGTACGGTCAGGATGTCCGAAAACAGAATGGCGGCGTCCAAGGGGTATCTGTCCAAGGGTTGAAGGGTGACCTCCGTGGCGTAATCGGTATTGGTGGCCAGTCCCATGAAACTGCCCGCTTTCTCCCTGGTTTTGCGGTATTCAGGCAAGTAACGACCGGCTTGGCGCATCAGCCAAACAGGGGTATGGTCGGTTGATTGGCGCAGACAAGCACGCAAAAATTGGTCGTTTTGAAGTGGTGGGTACATAGGTGTGTTGGGTTGGCTAAAACCAATACTCTTTAAAGTGTCAATTAAAAAATTATGCCAAGTGTCAATTTAACTTGACGATTTGTCAAATATGGGTAAATTACAGGTCTGTCAATCACCTCGTCAGGCCAATCATGGACGCCTTGTTGGAATGGATTCAATCGCCTTCTCACTTGAGAAAGCTCTCGCGTGAGAGCTTGCCGGGCTTGGCGCATGAGTTACGCGAGCGCTTGATTCAATCTGTTTCTCAAACAGGGGGCCATTTCAGTTCCAACTTGGGCACCGTTGAACTCACCATCGCCTTGCACTATGTTTTCAACACCCCAGAAGATCGTCTAATTTGGGATGTTGGCCACCAAACCTATCCGCACAAAATGCTGACCGGTCGGCTGCACCAAATGGGCAGCTTGCGTCAAAAAGGCGGCTTGAGTGGGTTTCCTCGGCGTGAAGAGAGCGAGTACGACGCTTTTGGAACTGCACATTCGTCGACCAGTATTTCGGCAGCGCTTGGCATGGCCATGGCAGCCAAGCAAACAGGCAGTCAGCGCAAGGCTGTGGCCATCATTGGTGATGGCGCACTCACCGCGGGCATGGCCTACGAGGCCATGAACAATGCGGGGGCAGCCGATTGTGACTTGCTTGTGATTTTGAACGACAACGACATGTCCATCAGCCCCCCAGTGGGCGCACTGAATCAGTACCTGGGTGAATTGATGTCAGGACGGTTTTATGCCGAAGCAAAAAAATTAGGCGAAAAGTTTTTGAAAAATGCGCCGCCATTGTTTGCATTGGCCAGGCAGCTAGAACAGCAAACGCATCACTTCATCCAGCCCGACACCATTTTTGAAAAGTTGGGTTTCACTTACACCGGTCCGATCGATGGCCATGATGTGAATGGCATGGTCGACGTGATGCAAAAATTATCACAAGCCAAAGGCCCCCAGTTTTTGCATGTTGTCACACGCAAAGGCAAAGGGTATGCAAAGGCCGAGGCCGATCCTATCAACTACCACGGCCCTGGCAAATTTGACCCAGCTGTGGGCATTGCGCCTGCTGCCACTGGCAAAGTGACATTCACACAGGTGTTTGGTCAGTGGCTGTGCGACATGGCCACCAAAGATCCTCGCCTGGTGGGTATTACCCCCGCCATGCGAGAAGGTTCAGGCATGGTGGAGTTCAGTCAACGTTTTGCCAATCGATATCACGATGTGGGCATTGCAGAGCAACACGCCGTGACGTTTGCAGCCGGCATGGCTTGCGAAGGCCTTAAGCCAGTGGTGGCCATCTACTCAACGTTTTTACAGCGAGCCTATGACCAGCTGATCCATGATGTGGCCCTGCAAAATTTGGCCGTGGTGTTTGCTTTAGATCGTGCAGGTTTGGTGGGTGCTGATGGCGCCACGCATGCAGGCATGTTTGACATTGCATTCACACGCTGTATTCCCAACATGAGTGTGGCGTGCCCAGCGGATGAAAATGAATGTCGGCAACTGTTAAGTACCGCTTATGCCCAAGACCATGCTGTGACGGTGCGATACCCGCGCGGCGCTGGTGTAGGCAAAGAAGTTGTCAAAGATTTGAACACCTTGCCTTTTGGTAAGGGCGAAATTAGGCGAGAGGGCAAAGGCGTGGCTATTTTGTCCTTTGGCCCCTTGCTCTACGAAGCGATGAAAGTGGCTGAGCAAATTGATGCCACTGTGGTCAACATGCGTTGGGCCAAGCCCTTAGACCTTGAACTTCTCAAAGAAGTAGCACAAACGCATGAGCACTTGGTGACGTTAGAAGATGGAACTCGCAAAGGCGGTGCTGGTGCTGCAGTGCTGGAAGCATTGCAGGACTTGGGCGTTGTCAAGCCTGTTTTGGTCATTGGCTTTGAAGATGAATTCACAGAGCACGGTGACCCCAACTTGCTGATGCAGCAATACGGACTGACTGCATCGGGTATTCAAAAACGGATTGTTGAAAACTGGCCCGAAATTCAGGCAGTGCCAACCTTAAGAAGGGTTGTCTAAATGGCTGTTTGGACGGTAGGCCTGAACCACCGCACCGCGCCAATTGATCTGCGTGAGCGGTTTGCTTTTGCGTCCGAAAGGTTAGAAAACGCCTTGATAGGTTTGCGGCAAAGCTTTGACAGTCACAAGGAAGTGGCCATCTTATCAACTTGCAACAGGACAGAAATTTATTGTGCAGGTGATGAGGTTCACTTGCCTCAAACCCTCTCATGGTTGGCTGAAAAAGGTCAAACCCAAGTTGAAGTGTTGCAATCGCACATCTATCGCTTAGAGGGCGATGCTTCAGCACGCCATGCTTTCAGGGTGGCCAGTGGGCTTGACTCTATGGTGTTGGGTGAGTCGCAAATATTGGGGCAGCTGAAAGACGCTGTGAAGTTGGCCGCCGATACAGGTGCTCTGGGAACCACGCTGAATCAGCTGTTTCAGCGCTCATTTGCGGTGGCCAAAGAGGTCAGAACCTCCACTGAAATTGGCGCACATTCGATTAGCATGGCTGCAGCCTCTGTACGCTTAGCCTCGCGTATTTTTGAAAACATCAAAGACACCCATGTGCTGTTTGTTGGTGCGGGTGAAATGATTGAATTGTGCGTGGCGCATTTTGGCGCCAAGTCGCCGCGTTCGATCACCATCGCCAATCGTTCTGCGGACAGGGCGCAATCACTAGCCGCTGCGCATGGCGGCAAGTCCATTGCACTTGTTGATCTGCCAAAAAGACTGCACGAGTTCGACATTGTGATTAGTTGCACGGCCAGTTCATTGCCCTTGATTGGCTTAGGTGCTGTCAAAAGTGCACTGCGTGCGCGAAAAAATCGCCCAATTTTCATGGTGGATCTGGCAGTACCGCGAGACATTGAGCCAGAGGTGAAAGACTTGCGCGACGTCTATCTGTACACCGTTGACGACCTAACAGAAGTGATCAACAGTGGCCAATCGCAGCGGCAAGCAGCTGTGGTGGATGCTGAGGTCATCATCGATGCTGGCGTTCGCAAGTTCATGTCGTGGTTAGATCAAAGAAGCCACGTGCCCTTAATTCAAGAGCTCAATTCGCAAGCCGATACTTGGCGGCAAGCTGAACTGATTCGGGCACGCAAGTTGATTGAAAAAGGACAACCGCTGGAAGAGGTTTTGGAATCCTTTTCGATGGGCTTGATGAAAAAGATGCTGAACGGTCCTTTGCGTGAACTTCATCACGCAGAAGTTGAACAAAGAGACAAAGCGCGAGAAGCAGTTCGCAAAATGTTTTTGAACGCTGAATGAATCACCGTCGCGTGATGATTTGATCACATCGAATGATTAAATTTGTGAGCATGCTTTCAACCATTCTGGTGGTGGCGCTGATGGGCTTGTCGACGCCGGATTTACCGCATCAAGAATTGCAGCGTCGTTATGGATTGACGGCGCAAAACACGCTTAAATTAGAAGATATCGCCATTGCTTACAAAGACACAGGCCCTAAAGATGCACCTGTCGTTCTTCTTTTGCATGGCTTTGGCTCAAGTATGCAAACCTGGGACACCTGGGCTCAAAAACTTGAATTGAATTACAGGGTGATTCGTCTAGATTTGCCAGGATTTGGACTCACTGGCCCCAGTGTCAATCATGATTATTCTGAACAGCGTGATTTAACAACACTCATTCAATTTATCGACAAATTAGGCATTGCGCAAATGTCTGTCGTTGGGCATTCCATGGGCGGCAAACTGGCGTGGTCTTTGGCAGCTGCAAAACCGAGCAGGGTCAAGGCCTTGGTCTTGATGGCCCCCGATGGTTTTCCAAAACCAGAGGACATTGGTACCAGGCCCTATGCATCGCCAGCCATCATGGGTGTGATCGACTATGTATTGCCTAAATACCTGGTTCAAAAATCGATTGAACCTGCATTATTTGATGCTGGTGCTTTGACACCCAATTTGGTGAATCGGTACCATGACATGCTGAGAGCGCCTGGTGTACGAGTCGCTATTTTGGCCAGAGGCAATCAAACCGTTTACACCGACCCAATACCGAGACTCAAGGCCATTACGGCGCCGACCTTGTTACTGTGGGGCGCTGAAGATCAAATGATTCCCAGCAGCAATGCGCAAGACTATGGACGTGTGTTGGCGAACTCTAAAATTGTGGTGTTGCCAAAACTGGGACATTTGCTTCAGGAAGAGCAACCCGATAGAGGGCTGAATGTGGTGTTTGATTTCTTGCAAAATTCAGTAGATGCGGTTGCTTTGGACAGAGGACCAACATGATTGTCTTCAGATCACGTCATAAGGCTTGATGATTCATGCGCGTCCTTTTATTAGGTGCCTCGGGCACCATCGGCCTGGCAACCGCAAATGCGTTAGTGCGTCAGGGACACGATGTGGTTTGTTTTTTGCGCAAATCAAAAAACACATTAGCAGGTGCGCCATTCCACCTTAGCGTTCAACTTCAGGGGGCAACGCTGAGATACGGTGACCCATGTCTCTTCGAATCGTTGAAGCAAGATGGTTTCTGTGATGAGCATTTTGATGCTGTCGTTTCATGCATGGCCTCTCGCACGGGGACACCGCGTGATGCGTGGGCTGTTGATTTTCAGGCGCATGTCCATTTACTTCAAGCTGCCAAAGAGTCGGGCGTGCTTTATTTTGTCCAACTCTCTGCTATTTGTGTTCAAAAACCTTTATTGGCTTTTCAACAGGCTAAGCTGGCTTTTGAAAAAGAATTGATGGCTTCAGGTTTAACGTATGCCATTGTGAGGCCTACGGCCTTTTTCAAATCATTGTCTGGCCAATTGGAGCGTGTCAAAAAAGGCAAACCTTTTCTCATTTTTGGCGACGGCCAACTCACCGCTTGCAAACCCATCA
>JACCDK010420286.1_pt1 | contig 10746 bp, 10 predicted proteins | sample 7445871 | NCBI WGS metagenome assembly JACCDK01 (sample SAMN15323436, study PRJNA562643) | freshwater metagenome | isolation source: river surface water | place: USA:Blue River Watershed | collected 2017-08-15
TCCAGCGCGGCATGACGGATGATGCGCTTACCCTATTTCAGCACTACAACAGCGGCCTTCCGGAACCCCAATCACCCACGGAGCTGTGGCAACGATTTGAAGGACTGATGCAATGGATAGAGGCCGTGTCCACTGACTAAGTCACCAGACGGCGGAGCCTTCCAAAGTGCATCGGGGCTTCGCCTATAATTGAGCCGTGCCTGACAGAATATCCGGGAACATGCATGCAATCGATACGCGACCGGTAAATGGAAGATTGATGAGGTTTTTATCAATCGCGCGCCAAAGCCTCATGCGACATCCCGGGGGCAGATCAACATGTGCACAGGATGAATGAGGTTCCCACGATCGCCTGAGTAATCGCTGGCATAAAATAAAAATAGGTTTCGGCACGTACCTGAATTGTCGAGACGCACTTTCCAAGGCAAATACCATGTCCAAAGCTTATGTTGTTGCTGAAATCACCGTCACTGATCCGCTCGCCTACGAGGAGTATCGAAAGCTGGTACTGCCGACCGTGTTAGCTTTTGGCGGGCAGTTTCTGGTGCGAGGCGGCACCCGAATTCAGTGTGAAGGAGAGGATGACGCACACCACAATCAGATGCGCACCGTGATTCTGGAGTTTCCATCAATGTCCATAGCGCGCGAATGGTATGGCTCATCCGCTTATATAGAAGCAAAAGCCCTGCGACAGGCAGCGTCGACGGGTCGCTTGTTTATCGTTGAAGGCGCCTGAGTTTTCCTTGCTTCACTCGCATTAATCGCATTGCGAGCAGTCAGATAAAAAACTGTCCTGCATATCCAAAACAGCCACTCAACCCGCTTTGGCTTCTACATCCACCAAATAATTATCTTGCACATCCAGAGCGCCCGCGCGGCGCAGCTGTGTAATTGCCCAATGCGCCAAATGAATCTTGCCGAAATTCATATGCCGCTGATTGGCAGACTTCACCAGAGGGATTGAATTGAGGAGTTTCGGTACTTCAGAGAGCTTGATTCGCTGACGCTCCATGAGCAGGAACTTCAGCAAGACCTTGATGCCATTTTGTGCATTTCGTAGCGGGTCGCCTTCGAGATAATCAATGCGTGAATGGGCTACTTCTATCGCCTGCTTTACTTCAGTGAATGGCTTGCCATGCCCGGGTATGACCAGCCGCACATCGAGTGCCTCAATCATCTGCAAGGTGGCGCGTGTTTCTCTGAAACCCGAGATACCATCCAGTGCAGGAAAAACCACACCAAAACCCTTCTCCCACAAGGCATCGGCGGAAATTAATATGCCATGCTTCTCGCAAAACAAAAGATAGGAATAAGGATGATGTCCGGGTGCGCAGAGTGCCGACCACTCGAGATCACCGAGTATGATTTTATCGCCAGGATGAACACTGGCATCTGCACGAAAGCGCTCGCAACGCTGACCCGTGGCCTCAAAGGTCAGTTGTGATCTCTCCCAGTTTTGTACGCGATTGAATTCTGCTGCCGGAACGAAGGTGCGCGCTGCCGGAAAATGAGTTTGCAAAATATGATTGCCGCCGCAATGATCGGAATGCAGATGCGTGTTGTAGATGGCATCCAGCGTCCGTCCTTTCAGTACATGGCGCAGCAAAATCAAGGTCTGATTCTCGTGCGTGCAGTAGCCGGTATCGACGATCGCGGTTCGGTGCTTGCTTGTGAAGACAATGTTATTCGACGAAAGCCAGCCGCGCTCCAGTACATGCATTGAGTCAGGAAGATTCATTTTTTCATCTCGTAGGCCAAGGATATTCTGGCGAACTCGGTCAGCAAGGCTTCAGTGCCACCGTTAAAAGTATAAAAAGCAGTCCCGGTGCGCACGACCAGCCGAGGCGGAGATAGCCAGCCTGCGCGCGGTATGCCTATCATTTTCGCGCCACGGATGTCGGGCCAGAGTACTTGACGATTGATTACCCAGGTCTGCTTGATACCCCTGTCGTCAATCGTGACGGTTGAATGCAGAAATCCATAAAAAGACACGAGCAACAGTGCCAGCGCCGCCAGCATCAGCAAGATCACGCCCCAGCCATAGGCTTCGAGGGAAAAACGCATCGAGAAGCTGACGCCGTAGGCAATCAACCCGAAAGTAAACAGCGTTGCCAGCATCTTGAACCAGGGGCTGTACGCCGGACCGATCACCACGGAAGTGGGCTGATAAAAACTCGGCTGCATGAGGTGTCCTTGAGGAAGCCAACGAAGAAAACGACAAAATGCACTGCCATCAAAAAGAGCACAACCAATTTTGATGAAAGCGCTTATTTTGCCGTCCGACGTGCGTGAATGGCCAGCCAGATCTGTCGTTTTTTTGCTTCTGGCGCAATACCCCAGTCAATGATTTCGTCGATCGTGCGCTGACAACCTTTACACCATCCCGAGGCCTCTTCCATCTGGCAAATATTGATGCAAGGTGATGGCAATGGCCCCGTATGCGTCAGAGGATCGAAATTTTTCAGGTCCATAAAATCAGAATTTTCTTACCCAAGCGTGGGCACAAGAATTTCTTTTAAAACAAGCGTCGTAAGGCAACATGGTCGCTGGCAAAACGGCAGAATGACAATGCAGCATTTCGCCAGAGCTTATAAAGCTCACAGACCCGCCCGGCGTTTTTTATCGTTCAGTCGCTCATGAAATTTTTCAGGCGTGATGATGGCGCGCTCGTGTTCACCCTCGCTGATCTTGTCCAGACCATCCCAGGCTTCCACACGAAAACGTACGCGCCGGCCTTCGACAGCAATCACCTCACCGCGTATGGTGAGTGTCATGCCGGGCGGCGTAGCCGCGAGATGGGAAAAGCTCACATGCGTACCCAGACTCTGCTCGTTTGGCCAATCCACATAATCCATGATGCCCTGCGTGCAGGCCAATTCCATCAGGCCCACCATGTAGCCAGTGGCCATTACCGCGGGCATATCCAGCGCAAAAGGGGTTTGCGAACCGAACAAATGCGGCACGACCGAATGCTCGGGCACTGTGGTTTGCCATTCAAACTGTATACCGGGCTGCAGCTTCGGGCTCATGATGCCGTCTCCTTGGATGAGTCATTGGCGCGCCGCGCCACAATCGCATTCCCTGCGCGACTGACCGCCTTGCGGCCGAGATAATCTGAAATGAACTGTCCCGCATCCACGACGGCATCCAGATCAATATCGGTTTTTATATTCAACCCCTGCAACAGGTAAAGCACATCTTCCGTCGAGACATTGCCGGTCGCGCCCTTGGCATAAGGACAGCCGCCCAGACCCGCGACCGACGCATGAAAGATGCTCACGCCCACTTCGAGTGCTGCATAAATATTGGCCAGAGCCTGTCCATAGGTGTCATGAAAATGCCCTGCCAGCCTATCGATGGCAAACTCTTTTGCCACGCGCTCAAATACCTGTTGCACTCGGATCGCAGTACCCACACCAATCGTGTCGGCCACATCAATTTCGTCACATCCCAGATCACGCAGACGCATCGCCACATCCGCTACGGCATCTAATGCGACTTCACCCTGATAAGGGCAACCAAGCGCGCAACTGATACTGCCGCGCAGACGCAACCCCTGATCTTTGGTCGCTTGTGCGACTTCACGAAAGCGTTCTATGGATTCTGCAATGGAGCAATTGATATTCTTTTGCGAGAACGCCTCCGAGGCAGCACCAAAAATTACGATTTCATCCGCGCGTGCCGCCAGGGCCGCCTCAAAGCCTTTCATGTTCGGCACCAGCGCAGAATAGATCGTGCCGGGCTTGCGCGTAATCTTTTCCATTACCTCGCCCGACGTCGCCATTTGCGGCACCCATTTCGGCGAGACGAAAGAAGCCGCTTCGATGTTTATGAATCCGGCTGCCGTCAGTCGGTCGACCAGCGCCACCTTGATCGCTGCCGGAATGATGTCCTTTTCGTTTTGCAATCCATCGCGTGGTCCCACTTCCACCAGCTTGACGCTTTCAGGCAAGCTAGACATCACGCCTCCCCAACCGACAAGCTGAGCAGCTGCGCGCCTTCATCCACCTGATCGCCCACGGCATACAACAACTCGCTCACCGTGCCATCACTGGGTGCATTGATGGTGTGCTCCATTTTCATCGCCTCCATGATGAGCAAGGGTGCGCCTCGGGCAACCCGCTCGCCTGCACTCACCAGCAATGCAATGATTTTGCCCGGCATGGGTGCAGTCAGCCGGCCTTCGTCCGCCTCACCTTCACCGGCATGCGCAATCGGGTCGCGCCACAGAATTTGCCAGTGATGACCTGCGTGAAATACATGAAAGGTATCCTGCTGCCTCACGACATGGCCCTGCAATTGCAGACCATCCATGCGCACCTGCACGGCGGCCTGACTAACGCTGATATCTTTCAGTGGAACTTGTAAATCGCCTGCCTCAAGCCACAGCGCATCACGACGATACGACAGTTGTATGGTCTGCACCCCAGCCTCAGATGAAAATGCAAAGCTGCGTTGATACGTACTATTCATGCGCCACCCCGACAGCTGCGCCCAGGGCTCGCCTGTGGCCGATGTAGCTGAGCGCACAAGGCTGACCGCCGCCAGTGCCAGCACCGCCAGCGGCAGGGTTTGCGGTTGGGGAAACAGGCTGTCATGATGACGCTCGATCAGGCCGGTATCAAGATCGGCAGCAGCAAACGGTTCGCTGGCAATCAAGCGACCAAGGAAAGCGACATTCGTCGCCGGCCCCACCACCTGAAAAGCAGCCAGCGCCTGCGCCATGCGCGCCAATGCCTCCGCTCTGTCTTTTCCATGCACGATCAGCTTGGCAATCATTGGATCATAAAAAGGCGAAATCACATCGCCTTGCGTGACGCCGGCATCAATACGCACTGCACCTTGCGTGAATTGCACGGCTTGCGGCATGTGTAAATAATCGAGCCTGCCCGTCGATGGCAAAAATCCTTTCTCGGGATTTTCTGCGTAGATGCGCGCCTCAATCGCGTGACCCGTAATCGTGAGTTCTTCCTGCAATTTCGGCAGACGCTCACCAGCCGCCACGCGCAGCTGCCATTCCACCAGATCGGTACCTGTGATCATTTCTGTCACCGGATGCTCGACTTGCAGACGCGTGTTCATCTCCATGAAGTAAAAACTGCCGTCTTGATTCGCGATGAATTCGACCGTGCCTGCGCCTACATAAGCCACCGCCTTGGCAGCAGCGACCGCCGCTGCACTCATCGCCTGACGACGCTCCTCACTCATACCAGGTGCCGGCGCTTCTTCCAGCACTTTCTGATGACGACGCTGCACCGAGCAATCGCGCTCGAACAAGCTCACGCAGTTACCCTGCGTGTCTGCAAAAATCTGTATTTCGATATGACGCGGACGAGTAAGGTATTTTTCAACCAGCACCCGCTCATCGCCAAAACTGTTTTTCGCTTCGCGCTGGCAGGAAGACAGCGCATCCGCAAAATCTTCTGATCGTGTCACTATGCGCATGCCTTTACCACCACCCCCCGCAGTGGCTTTGAGCAGTACGGGATAGCAGATCTGATCGGCCTGCCCCTGAAGAAATACCGGATCCTGATTGTCACCGTGGTAGCCGGGTACCAGCGGCACCTGTGCCTTTTCCATCAGCGACTTGGCAGCAGACTTGGAACCCATCGCACGAATCGCCGATGCTGGTGGGCCTATGAATACCAGTCCGGCTTTCTCGCACGCCGCAGCAAAGGCTTCATTCTCCGAGAGGAAACCGTAGCCGGGGTGAATCGCTTCCGCGCCCGATTGTTTTGCTGCCGCAATGACGCGATCGATATTCAGATAACTTTCACTCGCAGCTGCCGGGCCAATGGCGATCGCTTCATCGCAAAAAGCCACATGACGCGCATGCGCATCCGCATCGGAATACACGGCGACTGACTGTATGCCCATACGGCGCGCGGTCGCAGCAACACGACAAGCAATTTCGCCGCGATTAGCGATGAGAATCTTTTTGAACATCGTTCATGCTCCGGTGCTTTTTTATAGTGTGGTCAGTTGCAAAACTTCCAGCGTTCTCTCGCCCAGCAAAGTCATCTCCTCATCTGACAGCATAAAAGGCGGCATCCAGTACACCGTCGTACCTATCGGGCGCAGCAATAATTCTTTTTGCAAGGCTGTGGTGAAAAATCGCCGCGCAAAACCTTCTCTGACGGTCGGCGATACATCAAAGGCAGCAATCATGCCGCGCTGACGAACGTGACTCACCTGAGGATGCGCTGCGATCGGCTGCAAGGCCTGTGCGAGTTTTTTTGCGCGCAGCTGGTTATGGCTGATCACATCATCGTCATCAAAAATCTGCAAGGTCGCTAGTGCAGCACGACACGCCAGCGGATTACCAGTGTAGGAATGCGAATGCAGGAAACCGCGTGCCACCTCAGGATGATAAAAAGCCTGATAGACGTTATCGGTCGTCATGACCAGCGACAGCGGAAGATAGCCGCCGCTGATTCCCTTGGAAAGACACAAAAAATCAGGCCAGATCGCTGCCTGCTCGCAGGCGAAGAAAGTGCCGGTGCGGCCGCAACCGACAGCGATCTCGTCGGCGATCAGATGTACGGCGAATTCATCACAAAGCGCGCGCAGCTGGCGTAGATAGTCGGGATCATGCATCGCCATGCCTACTGCGCATTGCACCAGCGGCTCAACGATGACCGCGGCGATCTTGTCAGAGCGGCGCTCGAGCAAGGTGCGCATCGCCTGTATCGCGCGCACGGCCACATCCGCATCGCTCTCGCCTGACTTTGCCTGACGCGCATCGGGACTCATCACCACATGCGCACGCTGATACAACCCACCATAGGCCTCGGTAAATACCGGCACATCGGTGACGCCCAAAGCACCCACGGTCTCACCGTGGTAACTACCTTGCAGGCAGACGAATTCCTGCTTCTCTGACCGCCCGCTGTTGCGCCAATAATGAAAGCTCATTTTCAGCGCGATCTCTACCGCTGACGCACCATCGGACGCGTAAAAACAGTGACCCAGAGCATGCTTAGTTTTTTCTGCGAGGCGCTCGGACAACTGCACCACCGGCTCATGGGTGAAGCCGGCGAGCATTGCGTGCTCGAGCCGGTCGAGCTGGTCTTTCAAAGCCTCGTTGATACGAGGATTCGCGTGACCGAATAAATTCACCCACCACGAACTGACCGCGTCAAGATAGCGCTGGCCCTGATGGTCATACAACCATGCGCCGCGCCCATGACTGATGGCGACCAGTGGCATGGTTTCATGATGCTGCATTTGCGTGCAGGGATGCCAGACACTGGCCAGACTGCGCGTTACCCAATCGTCGGCGCTTTGCATCACATTCTGAACAAACCGAATTTGGTGTCGGGAATAGGTGCGTTGAGAGCAGCCGACAATCCCAGTCCGAGCACCGTGCGTGTGTCGGCCGGATCAATCACGCCATCATCCCAGAGCCGCGCGCTCGCATAGTAGGGATGGCCTTGCACTTCGTATTGTTCGCGAATCGGCGTCTTGAACGCGGCCTCTTCTTCCGCCGACCAGCTGCCACCACGAGCTTCAATGCCATCACGTCGAACCGTCGCCAGTACACTGGCTGCCTGTTCGCCACCCATGACCGAAATACGTGCATTGGGCCACATCCACAACATGCGCGGCGAGAAAGCACGGCCGCACATGCCGTAGTTACCGGCACCAAAACTGCCGCCAATAATCACGGTGAATTTAGGCACGGCTGCAGTCGCCACTGCAGTCACCATCTTCGCGCCGTGACGCGCGATGCCTTCGTTTTCGTATTTACGCCCGACCATGAAGCCGGTAATGTTTTGCAGGAAGACCAGCGGTATCTTGCGCTGACAGCAGAGCTCGATGAAATGCGCGCCCTTGACAGCAGACTCGGAAAACAGAATGCCATTGTTGGCGATGACGCCCACGGGCATGCCGTACAAATGTGCGAAGCCGCACACCAGGGTGCTGCCGAAACGGGCCTTGAATTCATCAAACTCACTGCCATCCACAATGCGCGCAATCACCTCGCGCACGTCATAAGGTTTGCGCGTATCAGTGGGAATCAAACCGTAGATGTCGCGAGTATCGTATTTGGGCTCGGCACTTTCGCGCCGCTGCAATTGAGAGGGCTTGCTGCGATTGAGGTGACCGACAATACTGCGTGCAATCGAGAGTGCGTGATGATCATCCTGCGCCAGATGATCCACCACGCCTGACAGCCGGGTATGTACATCACCACCGCCAAGATCTTCGGCACTCACCACTTCGCCCGTGGCGGCTTTCACCAGCGGCGGACCACCAAGAAAAATCGTACCCTGATTTTTGACGATAATGGATTCGTCACTCATCGCCGGCACATACGCGCCACCGGCGGTACATGAACCCATCACCACGGCGATTTGCGGTATGCCTTGCGACGACATCTGCGCCTGGTTATAAAAAATTCGGCCAAAGTGCTCGCGGTCGGCGAATACATCATCTTGATTCGGCAAATTGGCACCGCCCGAATCCACCAGATAAATGCAGGGCAGGTGATTCTGCTGCGCGATTTCCTGAGCACGCAAATGCTTTTTCGCCGTCATTGGGTAATAAGTACCCCCTTTAACGGTCGCGTCGTTGCACACGATTACGCACTCTTGACCCTTGACTCGCCCTATGCCGGTGATGATGCCCGCCGATGGCGCGGCGTTGTCGTACATATTGAATGCCGCGAGCTGCGAAAATTCGAGAAAGGGTGTGCCAGGATCGAGTAACTGATTCACGCGCTCGCGTGGCAGCAGCTTGCCACGATCCGTGTGTTTTTTACGCGCATCCTCGCCACCGCCGAGCGCCAGTTTTTCGCAATGCGCGCGCAGATCATCCACCAGCGCCTGCATCGCAGTGGCATTGGCCAGATAATCGGCAGACCGTGGATTGAGTTTGGATTCAAGAACGGGCATGTTCACTGACCTTTGTCATTTTTTTCAAACGTACCATCGAGATACAACCACTGACCCGCCTCACGCACAAAACGACTGGTTTCGTGCAAACGATGCCCACGCCCGCCGACACGACAACGCGCGACGAATTCCACCGTGGCCTCATCACCCTGCTCCTCGGCGGAACGCAGCTCGAGCGCCAGCCATTTAATCGACGCATCGGTGAGCTGCTCCGCAGGGCAGGTGGACGGATGCCAGCTGGCTTTGAGGTAATCTTCATTACCGGTCACGTAGGCGGTATAGCGTGAACGCATTAACTGTTCCGCTGTATCGGGACTACGCTCTCTGCTTATAAAACGGCCACAGCATTCATCCAGCGATGGCCCACCACAAGGGCAAGGCTTGTTGTTTTTACTCATCGAATTTACGCTAACGCACGACCAATCAGAATTTTTTGTATGTCACTGGTACCTTCATAGATCTGGCACACCCGCACATCACGATAAATGCGCTCGACTGGAAAATCGGCCAGATAGCCGTAGCCACCATGAATCTGTATCGCCTCGCTGCAAATTTGCTCGGCGATTTCACTGGCGAACAGCTTGGCCATCGCCGCTTCTTTCAGACAGGGCAGGCCCGCATCTTTCATGCTCGCTGCATGCCAGACCATCTGACGCGCTGCTTCCAGACGCGTGGCCATGTCCGCCAGCCGGAACTGCACCGCCTGATGTTCAAACAAAGGCTTGTCAAAACTCTGCCGGTCTTTGGCATACAACAGTGCGGCATCAAAAGCAGCGCGTGCCATGCCCACCGATTGCGCAGCGATACCGATACGGCCACCTTCCAGACCGGACAAGGCAATCTTGTAGCCCATACCCTCTTCACCAATCATCTGATCGGCGGGCACACGGCAGTTCTCGAAAATCAGCTGCGCGGTATCCGACGAATGCTGGCCGAGCTTTTCCTCAATACGCGCAACGATATAGCCGGGGGTATTTGTGGGCACCCAAAAAGCGCTGATGCCGCGCTTGCCGGCTGCCTTGTCTGTCACTGCCAGCACAATAGTAACGTCGGCATTTTTGCCGCTGGTGATGAATTGCTTCACGCCGTTCAGCACATAACTGTCGCCATCGCGCGTGGCAGTAGTGCGCAGTGCAGAGGCATCACTGCCCGCATGCGGCTCGGTTAGCGCGAATGCACCGAGCATTTTTCCGGCGGCCAGTGGCATCAGCCACTGCTTTTTTTGTGCATCGCTCGCATAGGACATGCCAATGCTGCACACCGGACAGTTGTTGACGGAGATGATCGTGGAGGTGCCGCCATCACCTGCGGCGATTTCTTCAATGACCAAGGCCAGCGCCAGATAATCCAGTCCGGCGCCGCCGAGTGACTCAGGTACTGCAACACCAAATGCGCCCAATGAAGCCAGCTGTGCCAAAGCATCACGCGGAAACTCGCGCTCGCGATCCCAGCGCGCAGCATGAGGGACGAGCTGCTGCTGTGAAAATTCACGCAGCGCATCGCGGATCATCTGGTGTTGTTCGGTCAGGACCATTGGTTTTTGTTATCAACTGCTGTCATTGATGAATACGGTGTTGCTGAATCTTGTCTTTTACTGAGTATGGGTTAGTAAAGCAAAGGCGCTGGATCCCGGCTTTCGCCGGGATGACGACATTACGGCCAACAGCTTCTGAAACGTCATCACCTGCATGTGATGACCGCTGCGTGGGCGGATCGCATGCGATCCAAATTCCCCACTCGCTCCCGGCGAAAGCCGGGATCCAGCGCCTTTGCTTTACTAACCCATACTCAGTAAAAGACAAGATTCTGCAACACCGTATTCATCAATGACAGCAGTTGATAACAAAAA
>JACCDK011643388.1_pt1 | contig 10740 bp, 8 predicted proteins | sample 7445871 | NCBI WGS metagenome assembly JACCDK01 (sample SAMN15323436, study PRJNA562643) | freshwater metagenome | isolation source: river surface water | place: USA:Blue River Watershed | collected 2017-08-15
CAGCCCATCGTCTTCCATGACCATTTCCCCACCTCCGACGGCCGCGTGCGGCTCATGACGGCCGACCTGATTGCGGCCAATGAGCAACCCGATGCCGAGTACCCGATGGAGCTGATCACCGGGCGGCAACTGGAGCACTGGCACACTGGCAGCATGACGCGCCGCGCCACCGTGCTCGACGCGCTGGAGCCTGCGGCCACGGCCTCGATGCATGGGGACGATTTGCGGCGTCTGGGTCTGGTGCCCGGCGATGAGGCGACCATCGCTTCTCGCAGGGGGCAAGTGCGTTTGCAGGTGCGCCAGGACGATGGCACGCCCTTGGGCACGGTATTCATCCCTTTTGCTTACCAAGAAGCGGCGGCCAACTTGCTGACCAATTCAGCGTTGGACCCGTTTGGCAAGATTCCAGAGTTCAAGTTTTGCGCGGTGTGCGTCGAGGCGGCCCAGGCGACCCAAGCATAATCGGCGACTGTTTAAAAACTGTCGTGTCAGGTCATGGGGCCTGACAACCCACCGATCTGGCCAAGGAGGCCGCTTTGATTCTGAATGTGCAACCCATCTTCTGGATGGATGCGTTTTTGTACCTGATGCTGCACGCGGCCATCTGGTACGGGCTGGCACGTTTTCGAAGTCCGGTGGTCGTTTTGTGGAGCGTTTCGGGCATTTTTAGTGCACTTGCTTTGTGCGTGCTCGGCAGCCGTGGCTGGTTGAGCAACGATGTGATCGTGGTGGTGGGGCAGTTCCTCATGGCGGCAGGTAATTGGGGCCGCCAAGTGGCGTTGCGCTCACTCAAGGGACCGGCTTCGCCAGTTTGGCTGTGGTCCTCCGGTGCTGTGAATGTGGCCTTTTTAGCGATCAGCTATGGGTTGCATTTTTCAGGGTCACCCGAGAGCACCATCATGCTGTTGTTCTACGCTTACTACACCTTCAATTGCTTGGAGTACTTTTTTGCCGGCAAGCGCATTGCCCTGACCCACGACAAGAAGGGCGCTCATTCGGTGATGTGGGCGGGTCTGATTTTGTCGGTGACTTTGGGCATCAAGACGCTGGCCATGCTGGCGGGCATTGGGTCTCACGATTTGTATGAAGCATCATGGGACCATGCCGTGGTGTTCATCGGTCAATTCACGGCCATCATGATGCTGTGTGTCGGTTTCATGCAAATTTTTGTGGACCAGGACCACAGAATCAAGATCAGCATGGAGCAACAACTGGCTCGTGAGCAAGAGCGTGCCGCTTTGGCTTTGCAGCATTCACAGGACCTGGCCGTCTTGTTGACCGAGCGCGAGGAAATCATCCGGCAGTTGACGCTGTCCAACAAAAGTGCGGGCATGGGCGCACTGGTGGCCAGTTTCGCGCATGAGTTGAATCAGCCGCTCACGGCCAACCTGCTGCACGCCGAACTGATTCAAACGAAATTGCGGGAGTGCGAAGTTGAGCAATCAACGCGCCATCTGGACCTCCTTCAAAAAGTGGCCAGCGCTATCGTTCATGACACGCAGCGTGCGGCCGACATCATCCGCAAACTGCGCAACTTGTTTCGCATGAGCAAGGGCGAGTACACCCCCTTGAAACTGGACGAATTGGTACGGGATGTGCTGGATCTGGTTCAGTCGAAAATGAAGCATGCCGACATTGCCTGCACGGCCGAATTGGACCCCAACTTGCAGCTGCATGGCGATGCCACGCAGCTGCAACAAGTTATCTTGAATTTGCTCAACAATGCCATTGACGCCTTGATCGAGTCTGGATGCGTCAAGCCTCAATTGCATATTCGTGGCAAGGCCACTGGTGGGTACCTGGATCTGGAGGTGGAAGACAACGGCCACGGTATCACCCCCGAGCATGCAGAGGACGTCTTCAGCCTGTTCAAAACCTCCAAGTCGCAAGGCATGGGCGTGGGCCTGTGGCTCAGCCGCTCCATCGTTGAGATGCACGGTGGACGTTTGACCTTCCAATCCGAGCCTGACCGCCGTACGGTTTTCACTTTGCATTTACCCTTGCTGAACGAAACCATGCTGGGTTGACAAAGGGGTCAGCCCCGCAGAAAGAAAGAACCCAATGACTGTTCATGTCGTTTCTGAAATGGCGGTGTTGATGCGCCGCGAAGCTGTGCATGGGGCCATGTCTCGCTGGCAGACCCACCGCTGGGTGCTGGCCGATGTGGTGCCGCAAGAAGCCGGTTTTGGCCAAGTCCCACGTTGCTTGCGCCAAAGCGATGACGAAACCCTGTGGCTGCACCCGGGCTGGTCAATCGAGTTGTTCAGCGATGACGCCGAAGGCTATTGGCTCAACCTCACCTCGCCCACGCCCAGTTTTTTTGTGATGTGGCGGCTGCAAGAAGGGCTGGATGGCCAGGAGGAGCAGGCCGTGCCTCAGGCCGTCAGCTTGAGTTACCACGACGCCGGACGTTGGCTCGATGCCCAGGAAACCGTGGAAAACGTACCTGCTTCACCTGAGGTCGTGGCCAGGCTCCAGGCCTTCACCGACGCCTTTTATGAGCCCGAAGTCAAGCGCCGTCAGCGCCCTCAAAGCTTTATGGGTCTGACCGACCGATTTGGTCAGCCCGCTTCGGTCAGCACAGCTGACAAACGCAAGGGCGGGAGGCTGAGCTCATGAGCGAGCACTTTTTCAGTCGCTGGTCTCAGCGTAAACAAGCCGTGGCCAAGGGCTTGCCTGTGGCCGAACCTGCCGCCCCAGCGATTCCGACCGAGTCGACCGGCGCGCCCGGGCCGTCCGAATTGGTGCAGCGCTCCAAGGCTGCGCATCGAGAGATCGACTCGGGTGCAGCCCAGGCCAAGTCAAGCGAGAAGCCCGTTGAGCCCTTGCCCAGCTTGGACGACGCCCACGCCTTGACGCCTGCCTCGGATTTTCAGCCTTTCATGCGCCCCGGCGTGACAGCCGATGTGCGCAATGTGGCAATGAAAAAGCTCTTCACCGACCCGCATTTCTTCGTCATGGACGGGCTCGACATCTACATCGGCGACTACAACACCCCGGACCCGCTGCCTGCAGGCATGTTGCAAAAAATGGTAGGTGCGCAATTGCTGGGTTTGTTCGACAAACCCGATGAAGCGGTCGACAAGCCTGCAGATGCGACAGAGTCTGTGTTGCCCGCCGTGGTGCCCTCCACGGATCTCGGTGGAAACCCTGAGCAAAGTCCTGTGGCGCAAGAAGGCTCGCCAGTTGTGGCACAGTCGCCCGCTTGCCTGCCTGATTCGGCAGGATCGGCCAGCTCCGTGCTGCAGCCCCACGTCAACGCGCACTCCGAACATGACCACCCTGATTTGCAACTGCAACCAAACCATGCCCCTGCAAGCCCAAGCCCTGGGCAAAGCACTGGGTGAAGACTTAACTCTGCACACCACCTTGTGCCGCCGTGAGGCCGCTCAATTTCAAAAAGCCGTCAAAACCGGCGACACCGTGGTGGTGGCATGCACCCAAGAAAAGCGTTTGTTCAGTGAACTGGCCGAACAAACCGAAGGCGCTGTTTCTCCCATCCGTTTCGTCAACATCCGCGAAACCGGCGGTTGGGGCCGCGAAGCCGAGCACGCCACGCCCAAAATGGCCGCACTGCTGGCCGCAGCCCGCCTGCCTGAACCAGAACCGGTGCCCACGGTCACCTACAAAACCGAGGGCCGCGTGCTCATCATCGGCGCAATCGATGCCGCTGAACGCGCCGCCAGTTTTTTGGCCGACGCGATGCAGGTCACGATTTTTGCGCAAGGCCCGGGCAACGCCGGGGGCAGCCAAGAGCGGCGTTTTCCGGTGGTGGCCGGACGCTTGCAAGGCCTCAAAGGCTGGTTGGGCGCATTCGAGGTGTTGTGGGATGCCAGCAACCCGATTGATCTGGACCTGTGCACCCGCTGCAACGCCTGTGTGGCGGCGTGTCCTGAGCAGGCCATTGGTCTCGATTACCAAGTCGACTTGTCACGCTGCAGCTCGCACCGCGACTGCGTCAAGGTTTGCGAAGCCGCTGGCGCGATCGACTTCATGCGCGACGCCCGTCCGCAAACCGAGCGCTTCGATGTGGTGCTGGACCTGCGTGGTGACAAAGCCACGCCCACATTCACATCGCATGCCTTGCCCCAAGGCTATTTCCGCTGGGACGGACAAGACCTCCAAACCTTGCTCAAGGTGCGCGAGATGGTGGGAGAGTTTGAAAAGCCCCGCTTTTTTGCCTACAAACAAAAGCTCTGTGCCCACAGCCGCAACGAACAAGTGGGCTGCAGCGCTTGTATTGACATTTGCTCAGCCGAAGCCGTGCGCTCCGACAAAAGCCGCCAGCAAATCGTGGTCAACCCCAACCTGTGCGTGGGCTGCGGGGCTTGCACCACGGCTTGCCCCACGGGCGCGCTGACCTATGCCTACCCGCGACCGGCAGAGCAGGGTGCCAAGATCCGCGCCTTGTTGTCGGCCTACCAGGCCGCTGGTGGGCGCGACGCCGCGCTGCTGCTGCACAGCCAAGAAAAAGGCCAGGCCCTGATCGAGGAGCTGGGCCGGGGCGCGCAGCTGGGCGTCATGCAGGGCATGCCCGCCCGTGTGATGCCCGTGGCCTTGTGGCATACGGCCAGTGTGGGCATGGAGCTGTGGCTGTCGGCCGTGGCCTACGGGGCCCGCCAGGTCATGGTGCTGCTCACCCACGAAGAAGCGCCGCAATACCGCACAGCCCTCATGGAACAAATGGCCGTGGCCCAAAGCCTGCTGAACGGCTTGGGCTACACCGGCGTGCACTTTCAGTTGATCGAAGCCAAGTCGGCAGCTTCTCTGGACGGTGATTTGCAGCGCTTGGCTGCTCGCAGCCTCAAGACCGCAAGCCTGCCCACCGGCCCAGCTGTGGCCGCTCGCCATGCGGTGCAGGCCGAAAAGCGCAGCAACCTGGAACTGGTCATTGACCACCTGATGGCCCAGTCGCCCGTCATGGCCATGGACGAGGACAGCCGTCCCAAGGCGCTCGAGTTGCCCGCAGCCGGTTCGCCCTTGGGCAGCATCACCGTGGACGGCAACAAGTGCACGCTGTGCATGAGCTGTGTGGGCGCATGCCCTTCGTCGGCCTTGCAAGACAACCCGCTGCAGCCCGAGCTGCGTTTTGTGGAGAAAAACTGCGTGCAGTGCGGTTTGTGTGCCAAAACCTGTCCCGAAAATGCCATCACGCTGCAGCCGCGCTTGTCGCTGCTGGCCGAACGGGCGCAACCGCGTGTGGTGCACAGCAGCCCGCCTTACGCCTGCATCCGCTGCGCCAAACCCTTTGGCACACTCAAAGCGATTGAGACCATGTTGGGCCGCCTGACGGGTCACAGCATGTTCCAAGGCCCCGCGCTAGAGCGCCTGAAAATGTGTGGTGACTGCCGTGTCATTGACATGTTCACGGACGAAAACCAGGTGCGCATCACCGATGGCCAGCTGCCCCCCAAAACCCGATAAATTGTCGCCATGAGCCCAGATCTGAACCTGTCCGCCAGCAGCCACGCGCTGGATGAAGAAACCGCCCGCGCCGAGGTGTATGGCCTGCTCTCGCAGCTGCTTTATGCCGCGCCTTCAGCCGACTTGCTGGGCCAATTGCAAGTGGCCGTGACGGAGGCCCCCGATGCTGGCGGCTTTCTGGAGGAGCCTTGGCGCGAGTTGGTGGCCAGTGCCCGTAGCTTGAACCATGATCAGGTGGTCGCTGAATACAACCGTCTGTTTGGCGGCGTCGGCAAGCCTGAGATTTACCTGTATGGCTCGCACTACCTCAGTGGCTTTTTGAATGAGAAACCACTGGTCAAGCTGCGTGACGACTTGGCGGCCTTGGGCTTGGGCAAAGGCGAGGGCATGTCTGACACCGAAGACCATGTGGCCTACGTTTTCGAGGTCATGCGCTACCTGATTGCCGGGGACGATGTGGCGGTGGCCAACCTCACACAGCAGATGGCGTTTTTCAGCCAACATGTTCAGCCTTGGGTGCCGCAAATGTGCCAAGCCATGCAGGCGCATCCCTCAGCCGCCTTCTACGCCCGCGTGGCGGCTTTCACCGAAGTCTTCCTGAGTGTGGAGATACAAGGTTTCGATTTGGTGCCTTGATTGAAATTTTTGGCGCTTGAGTTTGAAATTAATCAAGGAGCTTCCTAGGGTTTTCACTAGGGGGTAATACTTTCATGCGCTGCATAATCAATTACCAAGCGGTAATTTTTCGCGCTTGTAAGTTCAACAACGATTGGAGATCTACTTTGTCAGACAACCAAACCCCACGCCGCCGTAATCTTCTCAAGGGCGCTGCTGTTGCCGCTGGTGCCATTTCTGCGCCCATGATCGCCAAGGCCCAAACCGGCCCGATCAACATGCGCTGGCAGAGCACTTGGCCCGCCAAAGACATCTTCCATGAGTACGCTCTGGATTACGCCAAGAAGGTCAACGACATGACCGGTGGCGATCTGAAGATCGAAGTGTTGCCTGCTGGCGCCGTGGTGCCTGCATTTGGTTTGCTCGAAGCCGTGTCCAAGGGCACTTTGGACGGCGGTCACGGCGTGTTGGGTTACCACTATGGCAAGCAAAACGCCTTGGCCTTGTGGAACTCTGGTCCAGCCTTCGGCATGGACGCCAACATGATTTTGTCTTGGCACAAGTACGGCGGCGGCGCTGAACTGCTGGCCAAGTTGTATGCTTCCATTGGTGGCAACGTGCAGTCATTCCTGTACGGCCCCATGACTACACAGCCTCTGGGTTGGTTCAAAAAGCCAATCACCAAGTCGTCAGACTTCAAAGGTTTGAAGTTCCGTACCAACGGCCTGGCCATTGACTTGTTCACTGCCATGGGTGCTGCCGTCAATGCCTTGCCAGGTGGCGAGATCGTGCCCGCCATGGACCGCGGCTTGCTGGACGGCGCTGAATTCAACAACGCCACCTCTGACCGTATTTTGGGCTTCCCCGATGTCTCCAAGGTCTGCATGCTGCAAAGCTACCACCAGAGCGCTGAGACGTTTGAGATCATGTTCAACAAAACCAAGTACGATGCTCTGCCTGCCAAGATGAAGTCGGTGATCGCCATTGCAACAGAAGCCGCTTCTGCTGACATGTCATGGAAAGCGATCGATCGTTACTCCAAGGACTACATCGAGTTGCAGACCAAGGACAAGGTCAAGTTCTACAAAACGCCCGATGCGATTTTGCAAGACCAGCTGAAAATCTGGACTGAAATTGTTGAAAAGAAGTCTGCAGAAAACCCACTGTTCAAGGAAATCGTGGCCTCACAGCGCGCTTTTGCACAGCGTGCAGTGAAGTGGGACCAAGACACCAACATCAGCCGTCGCATGGCTGTGAACCACTTCTTTGGTGCCAAAAAAGGTTAATCACCTTTTTTAAGCTTTCCCTATCAGCCATCTGGGTATCTCCAGATGGCTGATTCATTTATGCGGTTCCCTCATGCAAAACCTGTTGCTCTTTATTGACAAAGTCAGTACCTGGATTGGCCAGTTTTTTTCCTGGCTGATCGTGGCGCTGACCTTCATGATTTCATGGGAGGTGTTCTCCCGCTATGTTTTAGACAACCCCCACGCGTGGGCCTTTGACGTCATGAGCATGATGTATGGCTCGCTCTTCATGATGGCGGGCGCATACACCTTGTCCAAGAACGGTCATGTGCGTGGCGATGTGCTGTATGGCTTTTTCCCGCCCCGCCTGCAGGCCTGGTTGGACCTGATTCTTTACCTGGTGTTTTTCATCCCTGGTGTGGTGGCTTTGGCTTACGCAGGTTATGGCTTTGCTGCCGAATCTTGGGCCATCAACGAACACTCCAACATCACGGCCGATGGCCCGCCCATCTACCCTTTCAAAACCATTTTGCCGATTGCGGGTGCTTTCCTGTTGGCTCAGGGTTTGGTTGAAATTGTTCGTTGCATTGTGTGCATCAAGCAGGGTGAGTGGCCCAAGCGCGGCGATGACGTGGACGAGGTCGACGTCGAAAAACTCAAAGAAATGGTCAACGTCAAAGACGAAGACATTGCCAAGTTGGGCGAGCTGGCGACTGCCAAGGGAAATCAAAAATGAAAAAAGAAGTCTGGTTTGGCCTGACGATCATGGCCTTGGTCGTGTTGTCGGCCTTTGTTTTGTTGCCTGCCCCGGCCGATATGACCAATGGGCATTTGGGTTTGTTGATGTTGGCCTTGGTGGTGGTGGCCATCATGTTGGGCTTCCCAACGGCGTTCACCTTGATGGGCATGGGCATGATCTTCGCTTGGATTGCCTACCGAAGCTCCAACCCCGATCTGGCGGTTCAGCAAACGCTCGACCTGATGGTTCAGCGTGCCTTCTCGGTCATGTCGAACGACGTGCTGATTTCGATCCCCTTGTTTGTGTTCATGGGTTACCTCATTGAACGCGCCAACCTGATCGAAAAACTCTTCAAGAGCATGCACCTGGCCATGGCCCGTTTGCCTGGTTCCTTAGCGGTTGCGACCATCGTGACCTGTGCGATTTTTGCCACGGCTACTGGCATCGTGGGTGCTGTGGTCACGCTCATGGGCTTGCTGGCGCTGCCCGCCATGCTGCGCGCAGGTTACAGCGTTCAGTTGTCGGCCGGAGCCATCACAGCCGGCGGTTGTCTGGGCATCTTGATTCCACCTTCGGTGATGTTGATCGTTTACGGTGCAACTGCTGGCGTGTCGGTGGTCAAGCTGTACGCCGGTGCGTTTTTCCCCGGCATCATGCTGGCCACTTTGTATGTCCTGTACGTGGTCATCATTGCCAAGATCAAGCCCAGCATGGCCCCACCCATGTCGGCTGAAGACCGCATCGTGCCTTTGCCAGCGTTTGCGCAAGTGGTGTCCAAAGACATCAGCAACAACGTGCTGCCCGGCTTGATCGGTGCGATCAAAGGTAAGCGCAATGCGGCAGTGCCCATGCGTGACTTGCTCAATCACTTGGTCATTGCTTTGCTGCCGCTTTTAGCCGTCGCAGCGATCATGGGGACCATTTACTTCAAAGTCACTGCACCATTGCCTGTCGAGACGGTGGAGGGCGTGGTGGCCATGGGCGGTGAACTGTCCGATTCCACTGACTCTGCAGAAGAGGAAAACGTCAGCGGATTGTCGGAACCCGAAACCGACGGTTTGCAAACCCCACCTGCTGCGACCGAAGAGGCCAAAGCGGATGCGACCCCAGCTTCAGAGCCTGCTAAAGAGCCAGCGTCGGTATCGGTCAGTGCCGCGGCTGAAACGCCAGCAGCCCAGGCCGAGCGCCAAGAGGCGCCGCTGTCCTTCTGGATTGGCCTGGCCAGTTGCGCAGTGGCCTTGGCCCTGTTCTATGCCTACTTCAGCTTTGTGCGTCTTGAAATCTTTAAGATGCTGTTGGGCTCATTCTTCCCATTGGCTCTGATGATTTTGGCGGTGCTGGGCACCATCGTGTTTGGTTTGGCCACACCGACTGAAGCAGCGGCCATGGGTTCGCTGGGCGGTTTGTTGCTGGCTGCCGCTTACCGCAGGCTCAACTATGTTGTGTTGCGTGAGTCGGTTTATCTCACGGCCAAAACCAGCGCCATGGTGTGCTGGTTGTTTGTGGGCTCCAGCATTTTCTCCGCCGCGTTCGCGTTGCTGGGTGGTCAAGAGATCATCAACACCTGGGTGCTGGGCATGGACCTGACACCCGTGCAGTTCATGATCCTCGCGCAAGTGGTTATTTTCTTGCTGGGCTGGCCACTGGAGTGGACCGAGATCATCGTGATTTTCATGCCGATCTTCATCCCCTTGCTGCCTCACTTTGGCATCGACCCGCTGTTCTTCGGCCTGTTGGTGGCCTTGAATCTGCAGACCGCATTCCTGAGCCCACCTGTGGCCATGGCGGCGTTCTATCGGGAGGGTGTGAGCCCACCGCACGTCACGCTCAACCAGATCTGTGCAGGGATGTTGCCTTTCATGGCGATCCAGGTTTTTGCGATCGTGTTGCTCTACATGTTCCCTGCCATCGGTATGTGGTTGCCTGAAGTTCTGTACAAGTAACAGGAGCAGTGTGCGCCCGCACACACAAGACCTCTGTGTTTTGTGTGCGCGGGCTTTTTTTTGTTCTTCAAATGCTTTGACTGTCACGCGCATGACGAAAACAGGCTCGAAGTAAGGGTTTTTACATGGATAGTTATCTGACCAAACGGTAAGATTGCTTATGCAATTATTTGCCTAGGCCATAAGTTCTGTTGAGCTATCGCCATGTCTTTTTTCAGGAGTCTTTGATGTCTTCCAAATCTTCCTCTTTGTCGCGTCGCACCCTTTTTTCCGGGGCTGCTACGGTGGGTGCCGTCGCAGCAGCAACTGCTGTATTGCCTGGTGTCGTGAAACAAGCAGCACCGGTTGCGCCTGCTTTGCCCAAGCCTACGCGTGGTGGTGGTTACAGCCTTAGCGAGCACGTTCAGCAGTACTACAAGACCACCCGCGTCTGAATTTTTCTTTCTCTTCCCTGTTCATTCCCAACTGGAGTCTTCCATGTTGCTGACCAAAAAAACTTCCGGCACTTCGGGTGCTGCTTCATCTGCGTTCATCCACAGCTTGCGCCGTGGTTTGTCGCAGGCTTTGCCCACCATGGATCGTCGCAGTTTTCTGCGTCGTTCCGGTTTGGGTGTGGGCGTCGGTTTGGCTGCTTCGCAGCTCACGCTGGTGCAAAAGGCCCATGCCGGCAAAGGCACGTCCATCGTGGGTGCTGGCAAGGGCGAAGTCAAACGCACCATTTGCACACACTGTTCTGTAGGCTGCGCCGTCGATGCGGTGGTTGAAAACGGGG
>JACCDK011091246.1_pt1 | contig 10736 bp, 25 predicted proteins | sample 7445871 | NCBI WGS metagenome assembly JACCDK01 (sample SAMN15323436, study PRJNA562643) | freshwater metagenome | isolation source: river surface water | place: USA:Blue River Watershed | collected 2017-08-15
GGTCAAGAACAGTCTCACGCTCAAGAGCAAGAGAACCGAAGACAACACGACCACCCTTGATTGAACCTGCGGTTTCCCAGCGACCGCCGTTGTCTAGCATAAGGTCACCAAAGTCAAACAAGTCTTCATTCTGAAGTGGAACATAACGCTCACCAACTACACCAAGAACATCATTCTGAGTGTTGTCGAATGGGTTAGTGCGAGTAACGAAAGAGTAAGACTTGTCACTAGCAAAACCGTCTGGAATTGCTACATCTTCCAAGCGAACATTCCAGTTGTCTAGGTGTGCCAACTTTAGCATCTCTGCTGTGGTAACCTCGTTCTCAAACACAGTGCCAAGACCGTGCCAAGCAGGCTCACGAAGGGAAGCAAAAGCGGTCTCGCCGTTTTCCGACTGCTCAAGTAAATGTGCCATTTGATACTTTCTGTTAGTAGGGATTTCTGATAAGACTATTATGGCAGAACCCTCGGACATTGTCAAGACTATTTGGGAAAATTCTTAATTGTTTCGTAAAACATTTATCAAACTGTGATCGAAGCTGGGGGGGCCCCGAAGGGGAGCAGTTTACTTAGACTTGCTCAGGTCGTTTTTCGCAGGGGATAGAAAGGATGAAGACCCCTACGAAGTCTTACTCCAGACAACATCAGACGAGTAGTCTACAATGCTGTCGTGGCTTACAGAGAAGTCAAAGTCCCAATCTGGGTCTGGCTCACTACCAATCTCATACTCAACATCAATGGTGAATGTTACATTGACTTCAATGGTTGCGGTCTTAGTGAGTTCAACATTCAACTGCTCGGCAATGTGCTTGATGGTTGCTTCGTCATAGTCCTCAAGTGCTTCAATGAGAACATTCTTTACACGCTCTTCGTAGTTCCATTTTTCATTGCGGTAGCGGTTAGCGTTCTCTAGTGAAGTCTGAAGTGATGTGTTCTTCTGCTCAATGCTTGCTTCTAGTTCAGCAATGCGGTCTTTCAACTGCTGAAGCACAGGGTGGTTGCTCTCAAAGTTTTCCATTGGTTCTCTTTCTTTAGGGTAAGTTTATTATAGGGGTAGGGTCAGACATTATGGGGTATAGTGTTGAACAAGGATAGACTCATCTACCATCTTGCCATACTGACGAATAACATCTTCATCAGTCCAGTCACCCTCGTCGCTAGGGTTACCGTCTTCGTCTAGGTATCCCCATTCTTTAGCGACATCTTCGGGTAGGTCGTCTGTGTCAAGAACATACAAGACACGGTTAGGCTCGTGTTGCCACCAGTCACCGTTTTCGTTAGCAATAAAAATCATTTGGTTATCCTTTCCTTGATGTATCAATTATGCCATAAGGGTCAGACATTTACAAGTAGCGACACGAGCTTTTTTGGGGCCCCCCGATCTTCCCCTGCTTGGTTAGGAGAAGTGGGGGTGAGCAGTTTAGACACTTGCTCAGGTGTTGCTTACCTTAGATTAGGTCAATAACCGCAGAGTAGGAACTAGCGTTGATTTCCTCTTGGGTAGTCATACGCAATACCTTTAGGTTCTGCTCTAGGACTTCCTTGCGGTTGATGTGCTTGTTGCCATACCACTCGCTCTGGTTTGGCTTCTTTGGCTCAGTTGGCTTTACAGGGAAACCAACAATCTTGTCAGAGTCAAAGGTCAATTCCAGACGACCATTGTAGTTGGTAGAGATACGGAGTAGGTCTCCGAACTCATAGCCAATCTTATCTACATTCTTGCTAACATAGTCAATGATAGCCTTGGCAACCTCAGACTTGTAGTTTGCTAGGTCTGCCTCATACTTCTCGTAGTCGGCAGGGTATGAAGCAACATCAGCGTCAATCTTTGCGATTGCTTCCTCAATCTGTGCGATTACAGCAGAGGTTGGAACTTTTACAGATAGCGAACGAGCCATTTGTTTATCTACTTTCTATTTAGGGTATTTACATTATAGGGGAATGGTCTGACATTTATTTAGTTGTAGTGAGCAGTTTAGCCTAGACATACTCAGGTCTGGTTTTTCTAGAAAAGTCCTAGAATTTTCTTGCGAGGTGCTTGAACAGTAATTGTCTTTTCAACAATCTTCTCAATTACCTTGCTCTCTGGCATTTTGAAGAAACGAGTTTGGTTTGTCGCACCATCAAAAGTGCCGTTAGGGTTGCGAACAACAGCCTTGATACCCTCGCCAGACTTGGTGTTCCAAATCTCGGTTCGGACAGTTAGACGCTGGTTCTTCTTCTGAGCAATAATCTTGCCTGACATTTAGTCTTCTTTCTTTCGGGATACTTCTATTGTAAAGGTGGGGTCTGACATTTTAGTTGAGAGGGGTAGTGAAAGGATAAGAAACGCTACCCCCCTCAAACTTATGTTTAGACTACTTTACAGTAGTCCAGCGAGGCTGACCAGCAACATCAAGACGGACACGGAACGAGCCGTTCTTGTTTGCTACAACCTCCTGAATGATACCCGAAACACCGCTCTTAGCGGTGGTGAACTGTGAGCCAACAGTTAGAGTTGCGTTTGACATTTTGCTTCCTTCACCTAGTCATCACTAGGATTTTTCTCGATTTATTTACGCTCAGGTTTTCCTGATGTATCTATTATGAGGGATAAACAAAGGTTTGTCAAGTCTATTCGCACATTTTTTTACAAATTTTTGGGAGATTTTTTGTATGTTTCGTAACTTGACAAGGCTGAGCTTTGCGGGGGCCCCCCGAAGGGGACCAGTTTAACGTCATGGCCAGGACGGTGGTCCGCAGTTAGAAAGGATTAAGATCTGCGGTACCTCTGATATTCCCCTATCAGAATCATTGCATGTTAATTGTTATCCATATTGATATAGCTACTATAGCTATTAGGCCGAGTACTAGGTCCATTACTTTTTACTTGCACTGAATAAAATGTCATTGCGAGCAAACACACATTGCGAACAGGTAACACATGCAGAACCTTTTTCGCTAATCAGTGGTAGCTTCTTGTTGTTTTCAGGGCAAGGGATAGCGGACTTTGGGGTGATAGACAACATACGCTCTTTACCCATGGCAAAGTTTTGGGCAAGGTATGCAAGCTTAATTCCATACTTTTGTTTTAGGTCGCTGCCAGTCTGCCAGTTGTCATCATCGGTTGAGAAATACAGTGCCAAGTTAGCCAAATCAATCAGGTGAGGAATTGCGAATGCCGAGCGAGTGTATACCCAAAACTGCACGTCGTCATGCTTGAAGATAACAACTCGCCAAGCTTGAGCATAAGTTTCATTGAAGAAATCACCATCCCAGTGAATGCGGAATAGCTTATCTGCATTACGCTTATCGCAATCCTTCTTGAAATCTATAATCATCTCATCAAGCAAGAAAATCATCTCGTCGAGGGTAGCGTTAACCAATTGTTCATAGTTGGTAACTAGGATGTTTCGAACACCCTTATAAACCTTCTCAAGCTTGCCAGCGTAACACATCTTCTCACAAACGGATGTAGCTCCAGGGCAAGAGAATGCTTTACCAGCAGGCAAGCCAAACGTGTTAGCGATAGTTGGGGTCTTGCCATTAGGGGAAACAGCGTTAGTGACTTTACGGTCTTTAGAACGAATAAGCATTGGGGTAACCTTTCTACTTAAAAGTATACAGGGGGGTTCCGACATTGTCAACTTAATAGCTGCGTGTCTGGATCTTTTTTGGGGGGCCCTCGCTAGTCGTCACCAAAACAGACTTGACATAACTCGTCCTCGTCCCAAGTCCAGGCACAGGTTGGCTCATTACTCATCGTCAAACTCTTCATCTAGTTCAACCCAAGCGTCAAGGTGATGTCCTTCGATGATAGCGTAGGCAGGTGCTTTGTCTTGTCCACGCCAAGTAATCTGGAATGGCTGTCCATTGCGGTCTAGTCCATCAAACGGCAACTGGATTAGTCTGTCCCAGTCACCCTCAAGTGCTGCCTCAATTGCTTCAAGGCAAGGGTCAATCATCGTTGCTGGAACAGGTGGATAGTGGTTAGACTGTAAGTGCCAAGCCATTGCGGTGCGTGAGTCTAGTAGGCTTGCCATTTCTGCTGCTTGTAGTGAACCCATGAGGTATCCTTTCTAAGTGATAAATAAACCTTAGCATAGGGGTCTGACATTATGAAAATCGATCGGGCCAGGGCCCCCCGAAGGGGTAGCCTAGTCTTCCTCTAAGGAATCCTCATAGCAATCACGACACATAAACTCGTCATAGATGTCATCATCGCCACAACGCTCACAGCGTTCAGTTAGGCAGTCATAGCCGTTACAACTTTCCTCGCCACATTCAGGACAGTCATCGGTTTCACTCTCACCCTGAGCAATCAAAGTTTCAAAGCCAAGGTTAGGGTCACCTTCGACAGTCGATACAGCGTCAACAAATCGCAAAGCACAAGACTCAGCATACCAATGCTTGATAGTTTCATACATCTCACCAGCAGACATCTCGTCTTTGGTGTAGAGAGGGTCATACTCATACTCACGCATTTTCTGAACCTGCTCATCATCCATCAAGACATAGATTTTGTGGCAGGTATCAAAGGCAATAGCCTTAGCGTCTTCCATCTTCTCATAGACTAGAGTCCAGTCAATCATTAGTTGTCACCCTTCATTACATCCAAAATCTCAACTGCTCCGTCTGCCTTGCCACACACATAAGCGTAGTCAAAAATCTGACGAATGTTTACGATGGTGTAGATAGACACATCGTGCTTGTCTGCCAACTCCTGAATAGGGTTGTAGTAGTCGAAGAAGGCTTGCTCTTGCTTATCCATTTAGTTATCCTTTCTGAGATACTTAGATTATACGACAGGGGTCCGACATTTAAATGTAGTCAAAGATGTCGCCATCAAAACCCATGATGTCTAAGTCTGCCATTAGTTCCGAAGGTGAAATCTCCCCTTCTTCAAGCATTGCGAATAGCTCTACTACGTCTGGGTCACGTTCCATTAGTCCATACTTTCTTTGATAGCCTTAGCCTTATTGCTTTGGCGTGTTCCTTTTTTGGTTGCTGGGGTAACAATCAAGTGCTTTGACTTCAGCATTGAGGTAAATAGTGCTTGGCTCTCAGCCTTGCGTCTTGCTTCGTTTCTCTTTCCTAACATACATAAATTATAACAGGATAGTCTGACATTATTCAAGGGGAAATTCTGGGAGCTTCTTAAATTGTTTCGTAAATCGATCGACCCTGGTTTTGGGGGGCCATCGCTCCTAGAAGTCATCTCCATAGTAGCCGTAGTCCTCATCGGTGCCGAAGCCAGCAGAGGCGAGAGCATCGCCATCCATCCAGTCACCGTCCTCCTCAAAGGTGTCCTCCACCTCTGGGCAGTCGTTCTGGTCGTGTCCGCAGCAAGGGTAGTCTTCGCACATAGTTTTCCTTTCGTTGATAAAGCAATACTAACAGACGCTACCGACATTTTGGGGAAGATCTTTAGCGTGTCTTAATTTGATCTGGATCCTGGATCGGATCGACCCCGAAGGGTCTAGAATGGTGGAGCGTTGTCTGCTTCGCCCTGGCGGTATCCCCAGGTCTTGCCTAGGCGGTATGCGAAATAAACCAACACAATGTCAATCAAAAGATTGAAGCCGTTATAGAACATCATCAGTATCCTGCTTTCTCAAAAATTGCCAGTAGTTCTTCAAGGGTTGATTCTGGTAAAGCGTCAATCGCTTCTTCGTTGATTACATTCTCAAACATTTTCTTCAACTGCCTTTCTCTGGTAGTAGTCAATCCAAGAAACGATTTCTTCTCTTGGAACCATTCCCCAAACCATAGCGTCAAGGTATGATTGGAAATAAGGTGAGCGTTCGTCAACAGCGTCTTCGGCAGGGGTGTTGCGGTTGTAGTGAGCAAGGGCAAGAGCCTTGAATTGCTGTTCTAGTTCATACTTGTTCATTGTATGCCTTTCTTTGTTTGATAAGACTATTATAGAGTGAGCCACCGACATTTATTTTTCGGGGATTACAAAATGCTCATAAGCAAACTCAACATACTCTTTGTGGTAAAAGGTATCAAAAATAGTTAGCAGGTTGCCAATACGGAATAGGCGAGGGTCGCCGTTAGGGTCATCAGTGCTTCCCGAGATACCTGCCAACTCAATTTCTTTCATTAGGTCTAGGATTTCGGTTTTGAGTGCTTCTAGTTTTTCGTTCATAGGATAATTATACAGACAGCCACCGACATTGATTGGCAAGACACGCCGATCTTTTGGGAAATTTTTTGGGAGATTTTTAATGCGGTACGTAAAGTCCCTGGCAGGCGGTCGATCCGATCATCGACCCGATCCACCGACATTTGTCAAGTCGGTTTCTCGGCGTGTCGCTAGAACGGCGGTTGCAAACTTTCGTTTTCTTCTTCTAGTTCCCGAATGTTTTTTAGCAACACTACAACGGTAGCGGTTAGGCTTAGAACCATTACCAAACTAGCGAGAGCGAAGATTGAGAAAATCAAAAATGTTTCGTTCATTAGTTGCCTGCCTTGTCTGCGAATACTGCGTCAATAAAACGCTGGTGAGAAAATCTTGGGTTGTCGTTCTCAAACATCTGTGCGAACTTGTCCGCAATGTCTGCGAGAATGATGAAGTCAATTTCATCAACCTTGCTGTTTAGAATGTTTGCGGTTTCTACATAGTCTTTGCGTGTCATCATTTTTCTGTCCTTTGCTTGTTGTTGATTTTATTTTACTTTATGCCACAGACATTTTGTGGTCTGCGGTAAAGGTGAAGTAGCCCTCAAAGCGTGGGCTTGGGATTTTGTGAAGAAACTCTGGCTTGTCCCAAATGTTCTTGGCAATCAAGCCGAGTTCGCCACAAGTTGGGCAAGGGGTTAGTTCGTTATCTGGATACATTTTCATTTCCTGTTCTTTGTTTGTTAGTTCTATCTTAGGGGAAGCCACCGACATTTTAGCGGTAGCCGTGTCCTAGGTAGTCTGCCCATTCGTTAGGGTCAAGTTCTAGGTAAGTGATAGCAGAACCCAAAGGCATCAAGCCCTTGTAGTCATTACACTCGTGGCAGACAAAAGTTCCGTTCTCGAAAACGGTCTCACAAAATACACACATTAGTTTCATAGTTTTCCTTTCTTGATAATTCTATTTTAGACTAAGCCACCGACATTTAGACTTTGCCACCCATTGACTTGACTACTCGCATTAGCAAAGTGAGTTCACGCTCAAACTTTGGGTCTAGGTCTTGGTCAGCGTCAAGGGTAGCCATAGCAATTTCCACCATAGCGTTGTATTCTGCTTGGAGGGTTGGGAGGTCCATTGGAGTCTTGTTCATTAGTTTACCTTTCTTTCTACTCTTATTATGGCATAGCCCACCGACATTTTAAGGACATTTTGGGGTGTTTTGGAAAAGATTAACTAGGTTAACATTTCCTGTGAATTTGATCGTTTTTGCATCTCGGGCGTGTCGGGGATCCGATCTTAAGCGTCTTAAAAAGTTATCCACAGAGTTATCCACAGGATCGACACAGATCCAGGCGGATGTCAAGACGACACGCCGATTAGCAGTGGATTTCTAGAATCTCTGCTATCTCTGAGGCGGTACGAGCGTACACCTCTTCATTACACTCAGGGCAGTAGCCTGAGTAGAAGCGGTCATCCCAGTGTAGAGGGACAATCTGACCATTGGTTAGTGAAACAATCATTCTGTTTCCTTTCTTTTATCTTGTTATTATCTTAGCATTAGGGGCGGACACTCGGTTAGTTTTTTGCTAACCAAGCGACACAACCCTCGCAGGTTTTTACATTTTCTTCATAGATGTTGCCTTCGCAAACATCGCAGTGAGTGAACGGAATGTATAGAACCTTTCCGTTGTAGTATACCTTTTTTCCTTTTTTTAGTTCAGTCATTTTGACTTCCTTTCTTTTATCTATATATATCTAAACACATACCACCGACATTGTCAACCCGACACGCCGTGTTTTGGGGGAAATTTTTTAAGCGTTATAAATCTGTTATATTCGAACATCTGTTCGGATCATCGACGCACTCGGGCGTGTCGGATCTCGGGCGTGTCGCTAACGTGTCTTGGTTAGCATTAGGGTCAAGTAGCGGTCCTGATTTTCTTTTGATAGCGTTGCCCAAGCCTTGCGGTCAAGGTAACGCTGTCCATTGCGAATTTCAGGGGTAGCGAATACGATAGCGTTAGCCCAAGCCATGAAAGCCTTTTCGCTTCGGGTCATTCTTGCTTTTCTCATTAGTTAGCCTTTCTTAGTAGTTTTATTTTAGCCTAGCCCACCGACATTAATCAAGGGGCTTGCGTAGTCCTTGTTCCAGGAAGCGGTCAAAGTGCATTTTCTTTTCTGCCATAGCAGATACAAACTTTACACCGTTAGCCTTAGCGAAGAAGTCAATTGCAGGGTGTCCATACCAAGCAACCTGCACACCACGATAGACAGTGCCGTCCTCGGTCTTACCCGATACTACCCATTCAATTCCTTTTGACATTAGTTGTCCTTTCTTTCTATTACTAACTTAGCAGGTGCTACCGACATTTATTAGATGTCGCAACCAATGCTAGCGTGGCAGTAGATACAAACCTCTTCGCCACAGCGTCCGCATTCGTCCTGTGGAGTGTGAGTATCGCAGATGTCGCAGTAGCCTAGGTCTTCTGCGTAGTATTCTTTTTGAGTGTTCATCTTGAACCTTTCTTTCTTTATCTACTATTACATTAGCACCCCCCACCGACATTTAAGTGTAAGACACGCCAATAAAATGGGGAAATTTATAACGTTCTTATAACGCCCCTGGATCCCTTATAAACAAAGGGCTGTAGAGGGGATCGACCCCCTTTCGGGGATCTTGTCAAGTCCTTACATCAACTTGTCTAGTAGGCGAGAAAACTGAGGGTAGAAAGCAAGGATTACAGCAAGCACAAAGCCAATCTGTGAACCAATAAAAAAGGTTTCACTAATTGTTTGGCTAGGCTCTGCCCCTAGCAGTAGCAGGGTAAGGTATAGGAACACATACGCACCAGCAACAAACGGAATAGATACAATGCCAAGGATGGCTCTACGGATTACATACTTCATTATTATTTCCCTTCTTGTGAAAAGTCTACATCATCAATGAGCATTATGTCAATAAGCCCAATTAGGTATTCTAGTTCTTGAGTGTCCATTATTGATTAATTAAGATTACTAACGTTATAGCAATTATAAGCAGGGCTATAGACATTTAGATGATAGCCCATCCTGTTATCTGTCCTTTTTCATACATAGACTTGTAGAACTTTAGAACCTCTGCCTTGTGCTGTGGGTCATATGAGGGGTAGATTGTGGTACCGTCCTTGAGGATGATTTCTAGATTCATGAGTGTTACCTTTCTTAGTTGTTATTAGTGTACAGTAGGGGTCAGACATTGAGTCTAGTGAATCTCACCATACTCTGACCAGCAGATTTCACAACCATACTCGCCAGCCTCCTCTACGAAGACCTTTTCTACTACTACATCACATAGTTCACAAACTGAAAACATTTGTTACCTTTCTTTCTTTTATCTATTTATCTTTATATATATATCTAACCATAGACCACTGACAAAGTCAAGACGACACGCCGATGATCTGAGAAATATTTTAACCCGTTATAAGATCGTTATATTAGAACAAATGTTCGAATGCGTCGATGTCGTTATCAATTCGTTATCAAACAATGGCGTGTCGCTATACAAATGTCTGTCGAGTGTGCTAATGTATTTATATCAAGAGATAAGGACAGAAAATGAACAAGAACGAAATCTACTGCGACTCATGCTACAACTACTTCGCTAGTGAAGAAATGAGCGTAGTTGTTTATACAGACACCAACATTGGTGGCGACTACTGCGAAGAGTGTCTAGAAGACGCAATCGCAATGAACGAAGTGTCTGCCTCTTGGGCATTCGCTACTGCCTAAATGTCAGCGGTAGCAAGTAAAATAAAAGCAATTAGAGATAGGAAATAGAATGAACGGATACACTTACGACGAGCAGTTTGACACTAGCGACAGCACTTGCCCAGACTGCTACAAGTCTTATTCGCAATGCGATTGCTAGGTGGCACTACCCTATCAGTCTTTTTATTCTTGATGGGGGCACCAGGGGATCCCTGATCACTTGACAATGTGTGCTCACTATGATATTATGTTATATTTTTGTAGAGCCTGTATCATACATCTTTACAAAATATTCAGATTTTTGTCAATTTGAAAATTTTTTCAGATTTGCCAGATATGAATGTAACATTTTGGTAACGATTTGGTTAATTTTCTATATTTGTATCGCTACACTGATACATTTATAGCATTTGCGTAAGATTTGCATACATTCGGCGGTACACTGTAAACAATTTGTACGCTATAATATAGTTATGAGCATCCAAGAAGTCCCAACAGACATTAAAAAAGAATGCAAGTGTGAAAACTGTAACTGTAGAAACAACTAGGAGGTGTCTTGATATGTGCGATAACGTAAACTGCTCTATGGGAGAATCTTGCAAGTGTGAAAACTGCAAGTGCGGTAAGAACTAAGTTCCAATAAGGAATTTAACTGTGGACATAAAGATCCACATCCATGTAATGCATCCGACGATGCCAAATAAAACATATTTTAATTTTTTCATACTAGCCTTCTATAAAAGTTTGGCGGTATAACAAGAGCCACAGGCTCTCTTGATCACCATTTGCCCATAGGACATTTAGCACGACCTAGTGTAGTCTTCAACTTCATATAACATCCACACTGTCTGCATCTCGCTGATCGCTTATTAAACCAAGGACA
>JACCDK012069211.1_pt1 | contig 10736 bp, 12 predicted proteins | sample 7445871 | NCBI WGS metagenome assembly JACCDK01 (sample SAMN15323436, study PRJNA562643) | freshwater metagenome | isolation source: river surface water | place: USA:Blue River Watershed | collected 2017-08-15
CACGCCACGTTAGCGGTGTCAGCTTTACCGGTGCCATTGAACTCGCTGCCAGGCCACATGCTGTGCTTGGTTGTCATGCCATTGCGGTTGGGCATGCGCTTTTGTACATCAGCGATGTTTTTATCTGAGAGAACGAAGTTTTCAGGCACGACATCTGCCAAACTCAACAGGTAAGCTGTAACCGCATACACCTCGTCAGCCTTGAGCGACTTAGGTGCCGTCCAAGGCATTGCACGGTTGATGTAGTCCCACAGGGTTGAAACTGTGGCAACTTTCATCATTGTGGTCCGCCCTGGAAAGTCGGGACGTTTCAGATTTGCAACGTTGCCTGTTTTGATGTCGTCTTTGGTTGTGCCGCCAACTAATGGACTGAAGACTTCATTCGACTCACCAAAGACGCCGTGACAGTGCGCGCACTTGGCTTCCCACACGTCTTGCCCTTGCGCCACAGAGCCAGAGCCTGCGGGTAAGCCTTTGAAGTCGGGACGTACATCGATGTCCCAAGCTGCAACTTCTTTTGCAGTAGCTGGACGGCCCACGCCAGGGTAGGCTGTGCTTTGTGCGCTGGAAAAACCAGCAATAAGTAACAGAGCCGCGGTCAAAGCGACTTTAAGAAACTTGGACATTTTTGACCTCGCCGTTTTCTTGCACCAACCATGACTGGATGGCGTTGTTGTGATAAATCGAACGGGTGCCACGTGCAGCGCGTAATTGCTTGTAGGTGGGCTGAACAAACCCCGTCTCATCCATGGCTCGGCTTTGAATGATGGCAGGCTTGCCATCCCAGACCCAATCGATGTTGAAGCGTGTCAAGGCTTTGCTCAGCACGGGTGTTTCCAAACGGGCTTGACGCCAGTTGCGCCCACCGTCAACAGACACGTCAACTTTTTTCACCTTGCCACGACCCGACCATGCGAGACCCGTGATGTTGTAGAAACCTTTGTCCAACAACACTTGGCCGCCAGAAGGCGTGGTGACCACGCTCTTGCACTCTTGGATATTGGTGTACTGACGGTGCTGGCCATCGGGCATGAGGTCCATGTAATGCACCGCTTCGTCTTTGGCTGCGTAGGGCTTGTCGCCCACTTCGATGCGGCGCAGGTACTTGACCCAGCTCACACCTTGAATGCCTGGCACGATCAAACGCAAGGGATAGCCGTTTTCAGGACGCAGCATTTCGCCGTTTTGGCCGTAGGCCACCAACACTTCGCCAGACAAGATCAAGCTCATCGGAATGGTGCGGGTCATCGATGAACCGTCGCCACCTTCAGCCAGCACAAACTTGCCGTTTTTCAAATCAGCGCCAGCGATTTCGAGCAAGGTGATCAATGGCACGCCTGTGAACTCGCTGCACGACACCATGCCGTGTGTGTATTGCACGGTCGGCACAGCCACGTTGCCCCACTCGACCGCAGTGTTAGCACCGCACTCGATGAAGTGGAAGCGCGACACAGACGGCAAGCGCATGATCTCGTCCATAGTGAACACCTTGGGTGTTTTCACCATGCCATTGATCATGAAGCGGTGCTTAGAAGGATCGATGTCCCACCAGCCTTGGTGGTGACGCTCAAAGTGCAAACCGCTGGGTGTGACGATGCCAAACAAAGACTGCAGCGGCGCAAAAGAAACACAGGCCTGTGTGGATTGGGTCAAGCCTGGGCTTTGACGACGCTGCACATTGGATTCGGACTTCGATGGCACGCCATAACCATTGTTGGCAGCCACGCCTTGACCGAGGCCTGTGGCGTGCTCGGGCAAGTTCAAGATGTTGGGGTCGCCACCTTCCGTGGGAACAGGGTTGCCCTGCGCCAAAGCCATGGGTGCAGCAGCACCAGCGGCGGCAGCGGCAAATGCGCTGCGAATGAAGTTACGACGACCGGCTTTGCTTTCAGCAATGACGGTCCTGATACCGTCACGGTCCAGAAAATTTTCAGGTGCTTTTTGAACGCGACCCGACTGAATGCCATCTGGTGTTTTCACAGACAGTCCTTCCACATGAGTTACATATATCAACAAACGCTAATATAAATCATCTCGCATGGGTCTGACACCGGGTTTACGCGAGCCATGCAATGCTCAGCGAAATTTGTAATGCTGTTTGTTCAAGACAGCCGCGACAGCTGTTGTGTCTTCAGGGAAAAACCCGAGGTTCAATTCCGTGTTGCAGTATTCAACCATGCCACGCAAGGCACCCGCTGTGTTGATGCGACCCGCAGGTTGATAGATGCGACTGCCATCCCCGCCCACACGTCTTATGTGGCATTCATTGCATTTGTTTTCTGCGATCAATTTTTCCCCTGCCGCAAGATCAGCCTCCTTGAACAAGGGGTGCTGCTGAGCAGAAACCGCAGCGCAAAAACCAACCGACAACAAAAATAAAAAAAATTTCATCTCTCGTCTCCTTGTCACTCGCCTTCTAAGCAATGGGGCAATAACACTTGGTAGCGTCGTCCGTGTTTATCGATCGGTTGAAGCACCCCCGCACGAACCAATGCAGTCACTTCACGGCTGACAGTTTCAAGTTTCAAATCCATCATGGCGCCCATGTCGTCACGTCCGAACAAGGTAGCAGTGCCATCTTCTGAAGTTTCGTGCATTTTTCGAATGAAGTGTTGCACACGCTGACGCGCGCTACCAAAGTTCAACTCTGCCAGCCAGTCATCTGCTTGCTTTAATGCACTCTGCCACTTTTCCATCAACTTGCGATGCAAACGAGGACTGTTTGCCCCCAGTTGGTGAACCACATCCAACGGGATACGACACACAAAAACTTCACTCAGTGCAACAGCCTGACTGTCGTAATGCCGTGTTGCCAAAGCTTCTAGACCTACGACGTCACCAGGAAACAACACGCGCACCACACGCTCACGACCATCAGCAGTCGTACGTACCAGCTTGAGCATGCCTTTGCGCAGCGTGAAGACACCCAGGGCTGGGGCAGACTCGTCATACAAGATTTGTCCTGCTTGGTAGACAAAATCGTCGATCGGTGCATGAATGAGATTGAAATCTTGTTCATTCAAGTCGGCGAATAACACCATGTCACGGATGCCGCAGTTGCGACAGTCAGAGGTGCCACGCCACGCAGACTCTGATCGGATCGGAATCATGCTGGAGCACCTGCGACAACGCGACGTGCATTCGCAAGCTGCTCGTCCAAATACGCCCCATAAAAATCTGGCAAGTAGGCGCCTTTCAGACGGGACGCCACCTCGCGACCTTGCGCACCATAAAACAACACCGTAGGTGCCAACTTGATGCCTTGTTTACGCACCCATGCATCTTGCGTGAGCTGCGTGCCATCAAAGTCAATCAAGTGCCGCGCATCGCGCATGTCAATTTGAACAATCGGCAATCCAGCTGTTCGTAAAGGTTGCAAATAGTTTTCACGCACCACTTTACAAAATGGGCAACCATGCAAACTCACCATCACCACCAAGGGTTGCTTCAAGTGCAACGCCTGCGCCAAAGAGCTTGGCAAAGAATCGGTGGTGGGCAGCATCACAGGGTTGGCGTGCGCAACGCCCCATGCGCCTGCCCCCCAACTAACAGCCCCAACTTTCAACAGTAATCGACGTGAGGGCATCACTTGGCTTCCTGCTCCATCAGCAAATAGGTGTTGTAAGCGTTCATTCGATTGGCGGATTTGAAAAGCGGCATTTTCTCGAATTTGGACCAATCTGTGCTGCTGTAAGCACTCTCGAAAGGTTCCATGTCCTTGGCGGCTCGTCCCATCGCCTCACGCAAATAAATGAGGTAATCACGCGTCAACATCATGTCCCCCTTGGCGTCGTTGGAAATCGGACCGTGTCCGGGTACCACCCAACGTGCGTCGAACTGGAGTAGGCTTTGCATGGCGTCAATCCAATGTCGACTGTCGGCCTGTCCCACAAACGGGATGCGGTTGCGAAATACCAAATCCCCCGCAAACAACACTTTTTGTTGCGGCAAATACACCACCAAATCTTCTGCGGTATGAGATGGCCCCACTGGCTGAATCTCAAAACGAATGCCCCCCACGGTCAACGTTTTAGGCCCAAGCAACCATTCATCAGCAGATACCAAACGCGTTTTCTCATCCACCCAAGGCCAGAGTTCTTGACGTGAGCTCTCCAAACGCAAACGTGCCGTGTCTGAGGTCAGGTATTCACGCGCTGCGCCATGTGCCACGATGTGCGCACCCAAATCTTTGAAAACTTGAAGGCCATAAATATGGTCTGCGTGGTAATGCGTGAGCACCACCGTATGAACAGGTTTGGCCGTCACTTTTTTGATCTCATTGAGTAAACGCCGCGCCAATTCGGGCGAACCCAATGCGTCCACCACCACCACACCCGCAGGCGTGACGACGAAACCAGCATTCGAAATAAAGTTTTGGTTCGCGGACGAACCCATCTCAGACACGCCTTGAACGTAATAGACCCCCGCAACAACCTGCTTGGCTTGCATGAGTGGTTGACTACTCCGTGGCGCTGTTTTTTCTGTTTGCGCTTGCGCCAGTGTCACCAAGCCAAGACTCATCAGCATCAACGCGCGCAAAAAAATATGGCGTAACAACAAGGCATTCACAACACGTTCTCCTCACAAAGGTCTCATGGTGCTTGATGTACGTCAAGCGTTAGATGAACCGTAACCCTTAGCATAGTCTAAATATAAGCGTAGACTAAATCATATGAATTTCACCTCTTTAAACGAAACATATGGCGAACCGACGGTTTTAGCTTTCAGCGGTTTGCTGGTGGGCTGGTTGTTTGGCTTTTTCGCGCAACGCTCGAAATTTTGCTTACGTGCAGCCGTCGTCGAGTTTTGGCATCACCAGTTTGGAGAAAAGCTTTCAGTCTGGCTCCTCACCTTCGCCTCTGCTGTGATTGCCATTCAAAGTTTGATTGTGATGGGCGATCTCGATGTCAGCACTGCACGTCAAATCGCGACGCGCGGCAGCTTATCGGGCGCACTCATTGGCGGTTTACTTTTTGGAGCAGGCATGATCATGACGCGCGGATGCGCCAGTCGCCTGCTCATTTTGTCGGCCAATGGCAACTTGCGCGCTTTGTTGTCAGGTTTAATTTTTGCGGTCACTGCACAGTCGGCCTTATCGGGCGCGCTCTCGCCCCTGCGTCTGGAAATCACCGGTTTATGGACAGTGGAAGGTGGCACCAGTCGCGACTTGTTGGCCATGTTAGGTTGGAGTCACACGACGGGTGTGGTCATCGGTGGCATTTGGTTGCTTGCAGCGCTTTACTTCACCACGCGGACAACGCAACGCGCATGGATGTGGCTAGGCGGCATTGGCACAGGTTTAAGCGTGGCACTGGCCTGGTGGTTCACTTACAGCGTATCCAAAGCTTCTTTTGAAGTGGTACACATTCAAGGCATCACGTTCAGTGGTCCTTCTGCAGAGTGGCTCATGCGTGTGTTGGCGCCCAATCCGCCTGAAATTGGATTCGACTTTGGCTTGTTACCTGGTGTTTTTTTAGGTTCATTTTTTGCGGCATGGTCTGGCAACGAACTGAAGCTTGAGGGATTCAAAGACGGTTACGCCATGCGTCGTTACATCGTCGGTGCCGTTTTCATGGGCTTTGGCGCAATGCTCGCGGGCGGATGTGCGGTCGGAGCGGGTGTGACTGGCGGCGCGATCTTTGCGCTCACAGCTTGGATGGCGTTGATAGGTATGTGGATGGGTGCTGGCTTGGTGGATCGCTGGATAGATGCCCCCCCCACAAGCGCGCCGACGCTGGTTCAACCCTGATAACCGCGCAACCCACGTTTTCTTAAGCTATAGTTTTCATCAGCGGTCAACGCCATCACTGGGTAAACCCCGTGATGGCGTTTTTACTTTCTCGATATATTACCCATCACTGATTGATTTACTTTGTTCAACGAGGTTTCGATGAAAAAAACATCCCCCCAATTGGTGCGTCTGCTTGCAGCCACCGCCCTGATGCTAGGTGCCCCCTATTTGGCACACGCGCAAGACAAAGCCACCCAATTGCATAACCGTGCAACGGCCGCTATGTGTGCCAATTGCCACGGCACAGATGGCCGTACCACCGAAGGCTCTGCCATTCCATCTTTGGTGGGCATGCCAAAAGACTACATGATTTTGCAAATGAAAGCCTTCAAAGATGGCACACGCCCTGCCACCGTCATGCATCAAATCACCAAAGGTTTGACAGATGCGCAAATCAACACCATCGCCAACTATTACGCCGCAACTAAGCGTTGATCAAGGATTCATCATGAAACGTCGCAGTTTTGTTCAAGCCTCTATGGCTCTTGGTTCTTTTGGCGCGCTCGGCAGTATGGTCGGTTGCGCATCCGTGGGACGCGTCCCCGAAAAAGCACGTGTGATCGTGGTGGGCGGTGGCTATGGCGGTGCCACAGCCGCCAAATATGTCCGCATGTTGTCTAACTACCAAATCGATGTCACGCTCATTGAGCCCAATGGTGAGTTCATCTCATGCCCCATTTCTAATTTGGTCATTGGTGGCAGCAAGAGCATGGCTGACATCACCACGCCATACGACAAGTTATCTGGCAAGCATGGCGTAAACATCGTGCGTGACTACGTTGCCAGCGTTGACCCAGCAAAGAAAACCGTGACCCTGGCCAGTGGCCCCAGCATCCGATATGACAAACTGGTCATGTCACCTGGCATCGATTTGATGTTTAACACCATCGAGGGCTTGAAAGAAGCCAATGCATCGGGACAAATCTTGCAAGCGTGGAAAGCCGGACCTGAAACACTGGCACTTCGCAAGCAACTTGAGGCCATGGATGATGGCGGCGTATTTGCGATCACTATTCCAGAAGCCCCCTACCGCTGCCCCCCCGGGCCTTATGAACGTGCCAGCCAGGTGGCGCACTACTTCAAGCAACACAAGCCCAAATCTAAAGTACTCATCTTGGACGCCAACCAAGACGTCACCTCCAAGGGGCCTCTGTTCAAGAAGTTCTGGGCTGACAACTACAAAGGGATTTTGGAATACATCCCCCAACACAAAGTCGTGGGCGTGGATGCCAAAACCAACACGCTGAAGTTTGATGTTCAAAATGACATCAAGGCCAACGTACTCAACGTGTTGCCAGCCATGCGTGCAGGCGGCATTGCCGTGCAGTCGAGCTTGGCAAACGTCAACGCACGTTGGTGTGGTGTTCACTACCAAACCTTTGAGTCCACACAAGCCAAAGACATTCATGTCATCGGTGACTCCATCATGTTGGCGCCACTCATGCCGAAGTCCGGCCACATGGCGAACTCGCATGGCAAAGTCACCGCAGCAGCTATCGTGGCGCAACTCTCAGACATGCCCGTCAACCCCGCGCCGTTTTTGAGCAACACCTGCTACAGCTTTGTGAACGATAAATTGGTTGTCCATGTGGCTTCGGTACATCAGTACGATGCCAAAGACAAAACCTACAAAACCGTTCCTGGCTCTGGTGGTGTTTCAACAGCACCCAACGAACTCGAAGGTATTTACGCTTGGAATTGGGCGCAAAACATTTGGGCTGACAGCTTGATGTGAGCGTGTTCATGAAATTTCTTAAAGCACTCTCTGCTGCGCTCACGGCCCTGTGTTTGATGCTGAGCTTGGGCTCTGTCCAGGCCCAAGACATCAAGGTGGTTTACCACGTCAACACGGGCGTAGACACCGCCGCTGGCATCTTGGGCAATGTGCGAAATCACTTGAATGCAGACCCCAAGGCAAAAATTACGGTCGTCACGCACGGCGCAGGCATCGACTTTTTGCTCGATGGCGCCAAGGACAACAAAGGCCGTGAATTCAGTGGCATGGTGTCTGACCTTTCGGGAAAAGGTGTGCAGTTTCGCGTCTGTAACAACACATTGACGACCCGCAACATCGATGTCAACAAAGTGTCGATGGATGCCAAGATCGTTCCATCCGGTGTTGCTGAGGTCGCGCGTTTGCAGGCCAAAGAAGGCTATTTCTACCTCAAGCCTTGATATGTCTTGACCAAGTCAAAGGGCCGCACAAGCGGCCCTTTTTTGTATCCCTACGCAGCGATGTTAAGGATGTGCAATGTCGCTATCGATGGCTATTTGTGTACAAACGGCTCGGCACAGCGTGACCACGCGATCGTTGATGATGCGGTAATAAATTTGCACACCCTCTCGGCGACGCCCCAAAATTTTGGCTTTGAACAACGTGTTCAGATGCTGCGACATATTAGGCTGGGTCGTGTCAATTTCTTCTAACAACTGACCCACATTTTTTTCTTCATTGCATAAGCAATTGATGATTTTCAGGCGCATGGGTGCCGACATGACACGGAAAGTTTCTGCGGCCAAATCAAACATCAAGTCCAAATCTGCCATTTGCGCAGTCGCCTTCTTCACAGCGGCCTTTTTGGTTGCGACAGGCTTGGCTTTTGGCTTGGATTTGACGGGTAATTTGCTTTTAGGAGTAGTTGCCATAGCGTTCAAGGATATCACTGACACAAATTCGCCACATCCGCCTGCAAGTCTTGCGCCCAAGCACGACGATGACGCCCCTGCGCATGCTGCGCATCACCGTAACGGACCTGCGCCAATAAAGGCGGTGCGCACAGGGTTCGCCAGAGCGAACTGATCAAGGTGTCTTCATGACGATAACAAGGCGCCAGACTAACTTGCAGGGTGCTTGCATCGATGAACTGCAAGGCAATGGGCTGAATGGGTGCGTTTGCCGAAATCGCTGCTTGCAACAAGTTGGCATGAAACGGCAGCAGTGTGACGCCATCACCCGTGCCGCCTTCGGGAAAAACCGCCAGCACTTGCCCTTGTTGCAAGGCCTCGGCCATTTGGTGCACCACACGCATGGCGTCGCGGTTGGAACCCCGCTCGATGTAGAGCGAACCACCGCCCGTGGTGAGCACGCCGACCAAAGGCCAATTACGAATTTCAGACTTAGCCACAAACCGACAATGACACGCGGCATGCATCACCAAAATGTCGAGCCACGAGATGTGATTGGCCGCCATCAACACGGGGCCTTGGGCGGGATGGCCTTTGACACGAACCTCAATGCCCATGATGGCCAGCATGCCACGTGCCCACACTTCGACAGCACGTGCTTGCTGCGCATCGCTGAGTGTTGGAAACACGGTACACACACGCCAATAGCCGCGCAACACCCAAGCGATGACGCGCACAAATTTGATCAGCGCGCCCAAAGTTTGCAAAACGAAAACCCAGTTACTCGGATTGGAAAGCCACACGCCCAGCCACCAGCGTGGCTTTCACACGTGCAGGCAGGACCATGCCTGTCATGTCAAACGCAAACGGCGTGTGTTTGCCTTGACTGTGCAAGGCATCGGGGGTGACTTGCCATTCGGCCGCAGGGTCAAACACCACGATGTCAGCCACACCGCCCACATGCAATTGACCTACGCTCTCACTCTGGCCATTCATCTTGCCCAACACTTGCGCAGGCCTTGAGGTCAACACCTCGAGCGCGCGCAGCACACTCAGTTTGCTGTCTTGCGCCCACTTGATGGACAAGCTCAACAAGAGTTCAAGACCTGTGCCACCCGGTTCGGCTTCGGCAAAGGGCAAAGCTTTGGCGTCGACATCCACGGGCGTGTGGTCGGACACCAGCACGTCGAGGGTGCCGTCGGCCAATGCAGCACGCAGCGCATCGCGGTCGCGCTGTTGGCGCAACACAGGCGTCACGCGGGCGCGGCTGTCAAAGTAGCCAATGTCGTGGTCGCTCAAATGCAATGAGTTGATGCTCACATCTGCCGTGACCGCCAAGCCTTCTTTCTTCGCGGCACGGACCAGTTCCACCCCCTCAGCGCTGGAGATGCGACACAGGTGCACACGGGCGCGGGTAGCGCGCATGAGCGCGAAGATGGTGTGCAGGGCAATGGTTTCTGCGGCCACAGGAACGCCGCCCAAACCCAAACGGGTCGCAAGCGGGCCGCTGGCTGCGACGCCTTTGCCCAAATGCACTTCTTGCGGGCGCAACCACACGGTGTAACCAAACGTTGCGGCGTATTGCAGTGCACGTTGCAACACTTGTGTGTTTTCGAGTGGCACTTCGGCTTGGCTAAAGCCCACGCAGCCTGCATCGGTGAGGTCTGACATTTCGGTCAAGACTTCGCCTTTCAATCCTCGTGTGAGTGCGCCCAGTGGGAACACGCGTGCACGGTGCAGTTTTTCGGCGCGGAACTTGAGCATTTCAATCAGGCCTGGCTCGTCCAGCACGGGGTCGGTGTCGGGGGGGCACACCAAGCTGGTGACGCCACCGGCCACTGCGGCGGTGAGCTCGGAATCAAGCATGCCTTCGTGTTCGTAGCCGGGCTCACGCAAGCGCACTTGCAAATCCACCAAGCCGGGGGCCACGATGCAGCCTTTGGCATCGATGGTTTGGTCAGCTTTGAAGTTGGCGGGCAGCTTCTCACCGGCTTTAGCGTCATTTTTCACAATGGCCACGATGTGGCCATCAGCCACCGCCACATCGGCGGTGTGGTCAAAGCCAGAGGTGGGATCGATGACACGACCGTTTTGAATCAGGATGTTCATGCTTCATTCCCCGCGACGATAGACATGACGGCCATACGCACAGCAATCCCAAACGTCACCTGCGACAAGATGACACTTTGCGGCCCATCGACCACGGCAGAGTCAATCTCTACCCCTCGGTTGATGGGGCCTGGGTGCATCACGATGGCGTCGGGTTTGGCCAGTTGCAACTTCTCTTGCGTGAGACCAAACGATTTGAAATATTCTTGGC
>JACCDK012074241.1_pt1 | contig 10733 bp, 9 predicted proteins | sample 7445871 | NCBI WGS metagenome assembly JACCDK01 (sample SAMN15323436, study PRJNA562643) | freshwater metagenome | isolation source: river surface water | place: USA:Blue River Watershed | collected 2017-08-15
CAATTCAACAAGTACAAGGTCACTTCGACAATCGTATGAATTCATTAACTCCCTAATCCATGCCTCTTTCGATTCGATGAAATATGGGGCTGCGAACGAGAGTTGATCCAAATTGGGCGATGTGATATTCTTGTCTGGGTTAACAAAAACCAATACTGTATCGCCTTGTAATTGATGAAACGGTTGGACCAAAAGTTGCAGACATCCTTCCTTTTTTTCTAATTTTTCCGTTGATATGAATGATTCATCGTGCGACAGGGTGATTGAATCCATTGGCATGTGACTGGATCCATATTGTTCGATTTTCAAACGGCTTTCATCGGCCAATTTATCTCTTACGATGGATTCTTTTACGCCATAAAATCCTGTCACTTCTAATTCTTGCAGGGGATGATTAATTAGAAATTCATATATGATCTCTGCAGGTAATTTCATTGATTGAAAAATCAACTTGCAGGCTCTTACTACCCTTTGCAAATTGTTATCATCAATTTCAAACCAGCATTGATTATCGAAATATATCAAAGACCAAGCAACTTCAGATTTACTCTTCAGCGATAGATATGTAGGGTTATCAATTTTGAGCCAATTCAACAATTTATTCATTTTATTATCTGAATGCAATTGATTGAATTGACTAATTTTCTCAATTCCAACACTCTCATGGAACTCCTCAACCTGAAAACACTGAAAATCTACGATCTCAAAATCATCGTGCTGCGCGACGAAAAATAAGCAGTCCTCCAAGAATGCATCAATAACCGAAAACCTGTGAGGAGCCACACAAACTAATGATGGCTTGAACTCGCCATACCAAATAGAAGACTTTTGATGCATTGGGCAAAAAAATAAATCAAATTAATTGATTAGCGACACTGTCATTACGGTCATACCTTTTTCAAAATTTATAAAGTCCTCCACTTCAACTTTGTAATTATTTGTTTCAAGGTATCCAATCCATTTTTTTATAATAATTGCATCATCAACTCTTTTTGAATCATCTATTAATATCGTAAATCTATCCGCGAAGTATTCATGTAAGATCGGTATTGCAGGAAAACGTGCTAAATCTTGCGTTATCCTCGGTGGACCATCGACAATTAACATATCAATTTTCTTAGTAAACTTTAGTTCATTTATATCATACCATTTACATTTGTTCCCTAAGTTATTGTATTCTATGAGTGGGGAATGCTTAACCACAGATTTAATTAATAATTCATTGATGCCCATATTTTCACTTGTAATAGTTGCATAACTAATATCCTGCTCTAAGGATACTGATTCACCGTAATTATTTAGTTTCAAAGTTAATCCTATTATTACTGATGACACACCGCTGCCGGCTTCCAAAACAAAAAGTGGTTTTTCTTTTATTATCAACTCAACAATCTTTGCAAGAAAATCTGGTGACCCAGCCCAGCCTCTAGTCGCTGGTAAAAACTTCAAATTAGGTAAAGTACGATAAATAAAGAGTAGTGATTCAATCTGTAAAAAATGATTTTCAAACCCTTCTTGAATTTTGGAAACTAATTCATTTGACTCCAAATTTATTGGAGCTTTGGTTTTGATGTTTGCCCCATTTGATTTATTTAGTGAAAGTGTATCTAACTTTTGTAAAATTGATTGTATGTCCAATTCATTTAACCGATCATTTATTGCTTCTAATTTATTTTCCAATTTAATTATACTTTTCGACTGCCTGGAGATACTAGCCAAGTTACTTGGTATGAAAAATATATTTTTCAAAATTTCTATTAATTTGCTTACAACATTCATTTGAACAACTACTTTTTAACTTCAACAATATAATCTGAACACTTTGAACACAAATTGTAGTTCTTCCTCAATCCTTTTCTCAGGTCACTAATTTGCTTTTGTCTAATATCCCCATACCATATATCAATTATATTATCCTTATTAATGTCGCCTATCTTATGTATTGCATAATAATCTAAGCAACACATTACAACAGATCCGTCATATCTAATGTCAATTTTATTTTCAATTTTTGAACAAGCAGCAGTAAGAGGTAATGACAAAGTTTCCTCTTTATGAGAAACATAACCAGCTCTATTTCCAAAATTATCCCCGCCTTTAATAATGTAAAATTCCCAATTATGGTCACGTAATTTGAGTTCTTCCGTGAAATAATTACATTTTTCTTGGAACTCTTCTTCAGTTTTCCAGTCATAAATTGAAAGGGCAAACTCCATTATATTGTATGTTTTCAAACGTTCAACAATATGCTTTTTTAAAAAATCTCCATTAGTTACTAAGTAATTGTTTAAACCTAATTCTTTGCACTTCTCAAAAAATGAAAATATTCGGTTATCTGTAAAAACTTCATTAAAAAAATGAAAAGCAATACGACCGTTATACTTGATTGCTGCCAGTTCATATAGCACTTTATGAACCAATTCTTCAGGCATTCGAACCTTTTCTCGATTGTCCTGTGTTCTGGTACAAAATGAACATGATCTATTACAGTATGAGTTAATCTCTATCGAGATTTTTTCAAAAATTGGATATGGTAAATTGTCTATCATTTCAATTAAGTTTAGCTTTGAATTTTTCCAACGTGTCAAAATAAGTTATGTACTTTCTTGGCATTTCAAAAGCTGATGTTGCCTCATTCGCATAACCATCAATGCATGTCATGGCATTAGTAAAACCAGCTTGAGAAACTATATCGATAACATCACTATTGTAATTCCCGTGTGGAAAGGAGAACGAATTGATTTTATTGCCTATAACTTGTTCTAATGTATCCTTACTTTTTTTAACTTCAGTAATCGCCTTATCATTATCTACCTGAGCCAACTTAACATGATTCATTGTATGAGCACCAATTTCAATACCAAGTTGATTTAGTTCTAAAAGCATGCTTTGGGAAAGGATTTTAAGACTTTTATATGCATGACCGTTTATTATGGCATGTTTACCCAAAAATCCAGCTAAGGGATATATTGTTGAAGGGAAATTGAATTTTTCTAAAACTGGAAAAGTGACATCATAAAATTTTTCACAGCCATCATCAAACGTTAGTACAACATAATTTTCCTCGATAATTTTTATTTTAAATATCATATCCATTGCTTCAGTTAAGGATATCACTTTGTAATTAGAATTTTTAAGAAAGAACATTTGATTAGAAAATTCTTTAACACTGCAAAAACAATTAGGATTTGTTTCAGAATCAGGAGCATCACCAATTTGATGATATAATAGTATGTTTATGTTTGTGCTATTTGAGTTTATCATCTAAATAGATTTATAGGTGTTGTTAAGTTTAAGTAAGGCATTTATCGAGTTCTTAACACCGTCAAAGTTTAATTCAATTTTAGTTGTTTTTATATCCTCAATCATGCTTACTATAATATTTGACAAGCTCTCTTTGTCCAGATCTTCTGGTTTTAATATGGACAAGCTGCCGTATTTTTCAAATAGTGTAATTCTTAAATCCTGCTCTTTATTAACTCCAGAAAACCCTCTTTGGTAGACTAACATTTTTTTTTCTGCAGCTATTGACTCAATTATGGAATTGTAGCCACCGAGTGAAATAACTAGGGAAGCATTTGATAGATATTTTAAATATTCATTGCCATCAAAACAATGAATATTTATATCCAACGAAGCAAGAGAATAAACCTTTTCTTTTAAACTACTGAAATCTTTATGAAACGCACCGGAAAAAAGTACGAGCTTGTGTTTTATCTTTTCCTTAATTAATAAATGACTATCAATTATGGCATCCAGTAATTCATTGCCAAGACGACCCGCTGCAACCGATACCAGGATAAGAGGGTAAGCAGCCGAAATTTCCTTGTTTGGTATTTTTCTTACAATATATCCTGTATGAAAAATTGGGACTGCTACTTTTGCAACTTTCGAAAAACTAAATGTTAAATCTGCCATTCTTTCATCACCATGAACAAGGATTAAGTCATACCATTTATTTATTAATTTAGATATATACTCATCTTTTTCTCCTCCTCCACTTGATTCTATAATGTCCCGAACGCTTGATACTACTTTAGATAATGGATTAGATTTCTTTACTTCTGTAATCAGTTCAATCACTTCATTTTCGAAAAGTAAACCAAAGGGGAAATGCTCCGTAATTAGAATGTCAGGTATAACATTCAATACCGTTTCTTGAATAATATTTTTGCGAAGAATAAAACATTCCTCAATGGAAAATGATGAATCTACTGATAATAAGAAGTCTGAATTTTCCTCTTTATATATAGCTGGTAATTGTATGTACTTCACTGTTTCTGGCAAGTCGAAATTGGGTACACTTTCGCCACCATTGATTATGTATACTTGAAAATATTTACTTAAACCACTTGCCAGTTCAAGTGCTCTAACAAAATGCCCTATGCCATAAACATATTGACAGTGAAGAATAATTTTCGGTTTAACATATATTTTTGAATCCATAAACAGTTTTAATAAAAGGTATTATAATTTACGACACCCTTGATTATATCGTTATTGAAAAAGTCTTTAATCACCTTTGAAGCATAAGGTGCTTGGGTATCTGGCCCTATATATCCAGCGACATGAGGAGTAACTTTTATATTGGGATATTTATTAAATGGATGGTTCAATGGTATAGGTTCCACCTCTAAAACATCAAGACATGCACCTGATAGCTTTTTGTTTTCTAAAGCAAGAATAAGATCAGACTCTACCAGATGGCCACCCCTGCCAACATTAATTAAAAAAGATACGTCAGGTAAAAAATTGAAAAGTTGTATGTTTAAAATACCTTTTGTTTCATTCGTCAATGGCAATTGACATACTAAAACATTGCATTTCTTTGCAAAATCAACAAGTTCAGCCTCTCCAATAAATACATCATCAATTACTCTTTCCTTCTTTGTGCTAACCCAACCTGATACCTCAAAGCCTAAATTTTTAAGTTTAATTGCACTTGCAGAACCTAATAGCCCCATGCCCATTATCCCTACCCTAATTTTATTTTGATGAATAGTTTTAAATATTTCTGGCTTGTCTTCAGTAATATTTACAATATTGGTATTAGGGAAGTATTTTTCTAAAATTTGCTCAACAACGTAATTAGAAACACGATTTATCAAATAGTCATCAACGAGTCTAACAAGCGGTACTACAGGGGAAAGATATGGAGAGTCAATAATGTGTTCTACTCCGCTACCACAGGATAGTATCAATTTCAAATTAGGCAAACTTTTTAGGAATGGTGGAATATTAAACCAAACAATTACAACTTCTATATCAGATAATTCCACTTCCTTTATTGAAGTTACTACATTGAAATCGGCAAAAGTTGTTTTTAAATAATTACGAAACTCCTCAGCACCCTTTACATCAGATTGAATTAGTATTGTTTTCATTTGCAGCATGCTTTTACAAGACCAAAATTCGATTTGACTATATTATTTTCGCCCCTTTTTCTTAAAATATTAGAAGAATAAATCCCACTCATAATTTGGACTGGAATAAGATGGTCTTCAATCTGAGAAGTGATTGAATCCTTGGTTCTTAATCCTGTTAAATAGTCTGCAAATTCTTCCACAACTTTAAATTTCACCCATTCCATTGTAATCATCGATTTATCTTCAGAGTTCTGGCAATCTAAAACATCTCTAAGATTATAAACTTGGGGTTGCTTTGAAGTAGTAGCTACTAAAGGATTCTGGAAAATATAAATCTCGAAGTGATTTTTACCACCTAAATAATCTTCTACTCCGTTTATTTCATCATGTTTATCGCAGGCCTGATAGGCGTGGATTTGTATATTTTGAAATGGGCCTTGTTGAATATTGTAACTTTCGTGTTTAATACGCCCATTCCCTTTATACAAATCATCCCCAGGTTTAAGCCAAGTTCTCCCTGCAAAACCATTGTGTATAAGATTCACACTAAAATTAGCAATCGGTTCTTCATCCTTTTTTAACGTAATAATTGATGAAAGATCAATTTCCCCAAAATCACTGCATATTTGTTTAAGTTGTTCATCATTCAGTTGATTTACTAAATTATATTTTTCGCCAAAAATGTTTAAGTAATCGTTTTCATTAAATTGAGTAAAAAAGCCATTGGGTTGAATCAAAGAACTAACAATTTCCATTGTGTCAGCGAATTTTTCATGAACATTTGCTGCTTTATAAAACTGGTATATTGTATCAAAAATATGATAACCACTGTGTGAAGCTTTGCCGTAACCTGAACAATATGGGTGATATTCTTGGGTAACTATTTCATTTGGCAAACGCCATTGACCATCAGAATGATAAGCTTGAACAAAAGTAATAGGGCAGTTAGTTTTGTCACCAACCTCACGAATTTTGTCAATGACAAACTGAAACCCTTTATGAAATCTGCGATGTGAATTAATCATAAATACAGTTTCTTTTTCAAACTGCAATTTTTTGTACTTTTCTAGTAAGATAAAATAATCATCCAGTATCCCTTCCGCATTTGAAAGGTCACTTATAGCGTTTACCCTGGTTGTTATTGGTTTATCCATAAGAATATTTAAACCATTTTGTAATGCCCATTCGGCATAAGCTTTATGTACTAGTGGTTCAGTGGCTATTATTACACCTGATATTTCTTTTTCTCGAATAAAATTTGAAAGTCTCTTTGCTAATTCAGCAGGCATAACATCTGTAAATGGTTGAATTAACCATAACTCAGTTTGTTCAAATTTTTTTGCAGCCTTATGAACTTCCGAACCTTGGCTTTCTAAGTCAATTATTAATTCTAATTTAATATTGCTGATTCTATGCAAAGCTGGAATGTAAACCCGCCTAGCATGTGGGCCACAACCAATTAATATAACATTTGATTTTTTATTGATTGCCATTTTTATATTGTTTGAAGATATTTTTTGTAATTGCTATATTAACTGGAAGTTGTTTTATAGCATTAATTAAAAGCGGGTTTATTTTCCTTTCCTCTAATGCTTGAATAATAAAGGTTATATGCAGGTCGATCTCTTCGTCCTTTTCTGCCTTAATCCTAATATCGGTTTTGCCCAGGCTATCACATAGAAAAAGTATACCAATTTCTTCCTTGAAATCAGGAAATTGGGATGCAGTATCTAAACATACCTTTTCGCATTCTATGCTTTCTGAGAAGCTTATCGAATAACCATGTGATGCTCTTCTTGCTGCATCACGAGATTTGCCTAGTTCAAAATGCAAACCTGCTATTCGCCCTATATAAGCTATCTGTGGAATAGTTAAACCAAAGGAATTTTTTAGTATTTTGTTTATGTATGAATCTTCAGAAACAATTAAACTTTCAGAAATTGCTTCATGGCCATAAAAATCATGCTCGAATTTGTCACCTTTATTTTTGAAATTTCTTGCAAATTTTCCAATATCATGCAAAATAATGCCAACTTTAATTAAGTTATATTTCGCTATATTATCAATTTTTGCGTCTAGTTTACTTTTGATTTTATCTTCAACTTGCCAATCGATAAAATACTCGGATATATTAGTTATGTATGCATCTAGTACAACCTTTGTGTGCGTAATGATACCAAATTGATGCCAGTTACTTACATGTTCATTTGGGTCATCAGGATTTATTAGGAAATTTTCGTTTTCAGGCCTAGTCTCAATTATCTGTCTGGCAATATCTACCAGCATATCTAAAAGTTTATTAGAAATGATATTTATGTCCTGAGGATGTAAACCTTCGTTATTCAATTTCATGTTATTAAACTAATTTTTGATTAATAAGGCATTTCACCGCCAATGGTTAAACGCTTTAAAACCCTTCTAATACTGGAATCAAATGATGGTCTGTAATGTATCGTAGACCGATTGTCCCAGAACACCAAATCACCATTATGCCAATGATGTTCGTATTTGTAACTAAGGTTAATTATATGGTCATACAATTTTGAAAACAATTCATTTCCAACTTTATAAGGAACACCAACAAAATCTAACTCATATGCAATATTCAAGTAGAGAATTTTTTCTTTAGTAAGAGGATGCGTTCTAACCAAAGGATGAGGGAAGGTATCCCCCGGAGGAATATCAATGTTTCTATCAACATATTTCGCTGAAACAGAACCAAATGGTCTATAAAAAGGATTATACGTAATTGAATTTATTTCTTCAATAATCGATTTGGTTTCAGAATCAAGCATATTGTATGCCTGTACCATATCGAACCATACTGTTGGTGCAGAATTTAGATGAATATCCAATGCGTATAGCAAAGATGCTGATGATGGACATTTTAACCACTGGTGATCTGAATGCGGCAGTACTTCTTGATGCCCCAAATATGAATTAGAATATTCATGTGCTTGATTTCCAACTATCACAATCGGATTACTAGAATCCTTGCTGCCTAAAACAGGAAATTTATTATCAGGTACAAATGGAGGCCCAAAACGAAAAGCAAAATCACTTAATTGTACATCAGTTAAGTGTTGGTCTTTAAAGACGACAACTTTATACTTATTAAGTAAATCCTGAATTTGAAATATTAAAGTAGCAGATAAATCGCTAGCTAAATTTATTTTATCAATTGTTACACCTACACCATTTTTATTTGGGGATATATTAAGATTCGTCATAGGGTTTCTGTTTTATTATATTTTTTGTTCATTCGGGTAATAGTGTTAAATATTTCCATTCTGAATGATTTTGGTGAAAGTATTTCAAGACCGTCTCCATATGACAGAAGAAGTTGCTTCAATTCATGGTTAGGGATAACTTCTATTTGAATAATAAGACCTTTGTCTTTTGACTCAATCTTCTTTTGCGAACCGTGCAACGGTTTGGTCAATATATATGGAGTAATTTCTTTATCCAGTTGCATCTTTATTTTAATCGGTTTACTATTTGCCTGAAAACTAACTCCAACAATATCTTCAAAGTATTCCTTGAAATTTGTTCCGGTATTTTTCTTGAATTTAGTAGAATCAGGTTTAATGTTTTTAATTCTGTCTAATGGCAAATTATAGAGTAGTTTGTCTGTATTGTTAAGGCCAAATAGAAACCATCTTTTATTGAATTGTTTCAAATAATAGGGATGGATTTTTAACAATTTAGGATTTGTGTCTTTGAATGATTGGTATTCAATTAAAAGAGTTGTTTCCTTTATAATGCTTTTATAAAGCATTGGTAAATGCTCTAAACCTATGAGAAATTCATTTTGGTCAAAGCTTATCACTTCAATTGTCTCGTCTTGCTGAAATAGCGATTGTAGTTTAGGAACCAACTCGTTAATCCATTCAAACTGGGGAAGCCCTCTGAAACGCAATAGAACCATCAATGCAGCATTAATAGCATCTAATTCTTCATCACTTATCTTTTGATTTTTTATGCTGAAGTTATCTTGACTATAGCGATATTTTACCTTTTTACCATCTTTAATTCTTTCTAATGGAATTGACCAACCTGCTTCACTTTCCATAAATTTGATGTCATCAAAAAGTTGCCTTCTTTCTATTTTAGAACCGGAACCATTGAAGTCTTCCAATGCCTTATTCACTTCATCCAATAAATCCTCGATAAAATAAATCTTGTACTTGTTGCTAAAGCATTTATCAAGTACCTGGTATCTTAGATAAGCGTTTTTATTGATACTCATAATTCCGCTTGATTAAAGGTTAAAGCATCCATGCCAAATTCATCAATTGCTATTGTATTATACTTTGAATCATCTATTTTCAGAATTATTTTTTCATTATTTGAACTATCAATCAAACATTGGCAAGATGTACATTTGAGGTAATTTAGTTTTTCAATGTGGAATGAATGAAGTTTTTCACCACAATTGAAACAGTTCAAATAATCGTCCTTTAGCCGAATCGCATTCAATTCTATTTCATCGAGCAAATCAGAAATTGCTTTTAAGATGTTATCCTGGTCAGGTCTGCTTTTGGACTTAAATACTGAGTCGTTCTCAATAGCTTTTTTTACTTCTTCAAATGATAGTTTTGTATTGGGGAATGAATGAAACTTGTAACTATAATATATAAAATCTATGAATTGAGTTGGTATATATTTTATATAATCTTTTAGAAGGTGTTTAAATTCATACTCGTTGAAAATATTGTCTAAATATGCCATCAAAAGGAACTTTCTGACCAAAGTACCCAAGCGTTCAATACTATCAGGGTCTAATGGATTTATTTGTATTAGCTTTGAATTACCAATTTTTGTTTGCTCAGCAAAATATAACACGAAAGTATTCTTGCTTTTTAGTGATGAGAAAAGATTATCATCAACATTAGGTTCATTGCCAATAATGACAATTTTGATCTGGTAATTTCCAATCGTAAGTAGAAAAGTTCCTTTGTCTGTTTCTATGAAATTAACTTTGCTTAAAAGCAAATGTTGACCACTTAGATTTTTATAATTCCCATTTAGTTCGTATTCTAAATTATTTTTTAAGATATATGTAAATAGACTTTTACCATAAGCTCTAAGTCCTTTAAAAACATCTTGTTCAAATTTGATTTTCTCTGAATCGCTTTTTTCTGGCTTTACCTTCTCAAGTTCAATCCATAAAGATTTTATATACCTGTAATGTTTGTGATTTACTAATACATTCGTATTGCGTAGCGAAATAGATTGTGTGGCTCGTTTGTTTACCAAGTCGAAAAGGTCACTTTTACGAAGTAGCAATAGCCTTTTGTTGATTTGGTTCAAAGTTTCCTCTGTTTCAGTTAATGTTGATCCGTCTTTGCTCTTGCCATGAAAATG
>JACCDK010072350.1_pt1 | contig 10730 bp, 13 predicted proteins | sample 7445871 | NCBI WGS metagenome assembly JACCDK01 (sample SAMN15323436, study PRJNA562643) | freshwater metagenome | isolation source: river surface water | place: USA:Blue River Watershed | collected 2017-08-15
AGTTGTAATTCCGCTCATGTTCTTTGTATTGGTTCCGCTTACATCTTCGCTACCAACAATTTGTTTAAATGTATTTACATACATTGCGTTTGTTTTAGCAACGCGAAGCAGTGAGTTCATTGACCAGACAACATCGTCAACAGTTACATCTTTTCCATCAGACCACTTGATGCCTGACTTAAGTGTGACAGTTAGTGTCTTGCCATCTTTGCTGAACTTGTAACCTGAAGCTAGATCAGGTTTTACAGTAGTTAGGTTGGCATCTGCCTTGAACAAGGCACGGAACATTGCATGGTGCGAAATTGAACCGGAGTTAATCCATGGTGTTTGAATAGTTTGAACTCCACCGCCACCAGCAGTTACTTCTGCTACGGTGATTGAGTTATTTGTTGCTGCTTGTGATGGCACTGCAAGCACAGAAACTGCAAGTGCAGCTACTAGCCCTAATGCGCCAAGTGATTTCGTAAACTTTCTCACAAAAGCCCTCCCACTTTTTAATCACTCCAGGGGCGTCCTGAGGTGTTAGAACTTTTTGGGAAACCTTCGGAGGCAAGTTTCGTTGCAGCTGAAGACATCCCATGTTTGTCTTGACTAAAATCTATCTTTCCTTTAAATTAAGGTCAAGCACTTCGAGATAACGATTGCGTTACCTTCGAGATAGCTATCTGAAGCGAAAAATGTGGCTTTTATATGCTGAAAGGTGGGATGACTTTGCCAGTTAAACAGAGTGGGAAAGTTGCCACAAAAGTAAAGGAATCCCGCACAGATGGGGCCGTTCGCTCACTTCGCGAGTGGATTTTTGCTCACGGTCTTAAATCAGGCGATTTACTCCCTTCAGAAGCTGAGTTATGTGCTGAATTAAAGGTTGGGCGAAACTCACTGCGCGAAGCTGTGCGAACTTTGCGCGCAACGGGAGTCCTCGAGGTAAAACAAGGGGCCGGAACTTATGTCGGCGTTCTCTCTCTTAAATCAATGTCTGATGAATTGATTTTTCACAGCCGTTTAACAATTGATGACCATGGCACATACCTAAGATATTTAAGTGAAGTGCGCGAGTCACTCGAACAAGGTTTGCTTACAAACTTAGTTACTGAAGGTTTGAAGCCAGACTTAGAAGCGCTAGAAAAAATCTTGGCAAAGATGGATGAAGAAGCAAAATCTGGATTTGTTACCTCAGCTACAGACCGAGAGTTTCATGAAGAACTTCTCGCCCCTTTGAAAAACCCACTTTCGATTTTACTTCTTGAAGTCTTTTGGCGAATCTTCGATGAACTATTAGATACAAAATACGACCCAACAGCAGCGAGCAAAACTGCAGATCGACACCACGCAATTTTATTAGCTATCAAAGCATCAGATCCGAGAGGTGCACGTATAGCTCTTCATAGCCACTTCGATGGATTGCGAAACCGAATTGGTGGTAGAGACTTTAAGATCGACTAGTTTTAAAGTTTTTATGCTTTGTTGTTTATGGCTTTAATAAATCGTTTCGTCGATAGCCATGGATCAGTAATTGCAGAGCCAACGCAAACAGACCAAGCGCCAGCGGCAAATGCCTGGCTCACAAGCTCGGGTGAATTAAATCTACCTTCGGCTACTACAGGCACAGCACAATGGTTTACGCACGATTTAATTAAATCTAAATCTGGCTGCTCTGGAACTTCTCCATTTGTGTAACCAGAAAGTGTGGTAAATACTGCTACTGCGCCACTTTTTTCGGCAGCAATAGCAGACTCGAGATTATCTATATCTGCAACCACTTGAGCGCCAATAGCTTTTGCTTGCGCCACAAAATCATTACCGAGAGTTCCATCAACTCTCTTACGCAAAGTTGCATCTACTGCAATTAAATCTGCGCCTGCTTCTAAAAGTGCGTAGACATTTTCCAACAAAGGTGTAATTACTACAGGGGTGTCTTCGCTTTTTAACTTAATGAGACCAACAATCGGAATTGAAACTGCTTTTTTTATTTCCGCAATGTCACGTAAGCCTTCAGCTCTGATTGCGACTGCGCCACCGGCTTCGGCAGCTTCGGCCATGTATGACATTAGGCCGCGATTAGCTAATGGACTTCCGGGTGCAGCTTGGCAAGAAACAATCAAACCATTGCGTATGCGATCAAGCGCTGCACCATTCAAGATTTAGCTCCCTATATTGGTATCGCGTTAAGTTGGAACTAAGAGCGGAGACGAGGAGATTTGAACTCCTGAAGGCGATTAAACCTTACCTCGTTAGCAGTGAGGCGCACTCGACCGGGCTATGCGACGTCTCCAAGTACGGGGCCAAGTCTACAGGCTGATTTACTCCACTTTCTACGCTTATTTTTAAGCGTACTGAATCCAAACTGCCTTGTTACGCTAACCCAATGAGCGAAGAAACCACCAAGAAGCGCCCGCACGATGTTCCAACTCCAGCGGCATTTGCCGAGTTGATGAAGAGCGGTTGGATACCAACTCCGCTAGCTGGAATAACTCCAACTCCGCCGCTTAAATATTGTGTTAGCCGCCGCGAAGCTTTATCTAAAGCTTTTCCTAGTGTGCGCTTGGTAATTCCAGCTGGAAATTACAAAGTTCGTAGCAACGATAGTGATTATGCCTATCGCCCACACACCGCCTTTGCTTACTACACCGGAGTACAAGGCGTTGAAGCAACTGCAGATTCAGTATTAGTAATGAATCCAAATGGTTCTGGCCACGATGCAATTCTTTATATTCACCCACGTAGCACTCGCGATACCGATGCATTCTTTCGTGATGCGAAATATGGCGAACTATGGGTTGGTCGTCGCTTCACTCTTGAAGAAGCTAAAGACCGTTACCAAATAGAAACTCGTAAAGTTAACGATCTTAAAGATTTATTGGCTGATGGAATTACAACAATTGCTATTCATGAGCAAGATGCCGCAATCGATAAATTAGTAGCGCTTAATGATCGCGACAAAGAACTATTAACTTTCGTTTCTGAGGCACGATTGATTAAAGATCAATATGAGATTGATGAACTACAAGCGGCATGTGATGCAAGCGAGTTAGGTTTCCAAGAAATAGTAAAAGCTATGCCAGCTGCCGTGGCACATCACCGCGGTGAGCGTGTTCTAGAGGCAGCGTTCTTCACTAAAGCTCGCACTGAAGGTAACGATGTTGGTTACACAACAATTGCTGCCGGTGGTGCTCATGCCTGCGTGCTGCACTGGATTCGAAACGATGGAAAAGTTAACAATGGCGAACTTGTATTAGTTGATGCCGGTGTTGAAATGGATTCCTTCTATACCGCAGACATCACTCGCACTTTGCCAGTAAATGGAAAATTCTCACCGGCACAACGTGCTCTTTATATGTTGGTATATGAAGCGCAATTAGCTGGTTTTGCAGCAGTTAAACCTGGCGCAACTTTCCGCTCAATTAACATTGCTGCGCAAAAAGTATTAGCTCAAGGCTTGTTCGATATGGGTGTATTGCCTTGCAGTGTTGAAGAATCAATGCAACCCGATATGGGCTTGCATCGTCGCTGGACTTTGCATGGTGTTTCACACATGCTTGGCATGGATGTTCATGATTGCCAACATGCGCGTCAAGAGACTTATCTAGATGGTGTTTTGGCTGAAGGAATGGTTCTAACTGTTGAACCAGGTTTATATATCCAACCTGATGACGAACTTTTCCCAGCCGAGTATCGCGGAATAGGTATTCGAATTGAAGACGATGTAGTTGTTACTAAAGATGGTTGTCGCAACCTAAGTGAATCGCTACCACGTCATCCTGATGAGATCGAAGCTTGGTTCGCCAAACACTCAAAATAACTAAATAACTATTCTTAAATTTACTTAAGCTAGTTTAAGTTTGCTGGTTTCTGCGCGCTGTGCTGCTTCAATCGGATCTATCGCACACGGTGCACCATCACAACAATTTGTTTTGGTGTGACAGGTTGGGCATAGCCATCTTGTTGCAACTGGGTCATACGGAGCACCACAGAAATCACATGGCATTTGATTGTTAGAACTCATGCGCCAAACTTTAATCCAAGCCAAGCTGCAAGTAGTCCAAAGCCCAACGACACTCCCAAATTAATGAGTGCTTCGTTCTTTCGTTTAAGTTCAAACGCCAAATAGATATCCAGCATAAAAGTTGACCAAGTTGTAAATGCGCCAACAAAACCAATTGCGATTAAATCGTGTACATGGGTGGTGCTGCTAAAGGTATAGCCCAATAAAAATGAGCCGATTACATTTACAAGAAATATTCCGTAAGGACGCCTGCTAAATCGGTGAATGTATTGATCAATGGCAAAACGTGCGGGTGCTCCAATTGCGGCACCTAGGACTACATAAAGAGTTCTCATGAACGCACCGGAATTAGCTTGCGAGCTATCGGCAACACAATTGCCACAATAATTAGGCTCAGAATTACATTTTCAACTAGGAACAGTAGGCCGCCTTCGGCTGGTTCGAGCGACTCAGCGGTTACGGCAGAAAAAGTGGTTAATCCAGCGCAAAAACCCGGCAAAAGGAGATGTCGCAATTCTGTAATTCCTCGTCGCTCCATCAATACCAATAACCCTGCAGCAAATGCCACGCCAATTAAGTTTGCAGCGAGGGTTCCGTTGCGATCATTTTCAATTACCAGGCCTAATGCAAAGCGCACCAGAGTTCCGGCGACTCCGCCGATTGAAACCAAAAACAACGACTTCAGTTCGAAATCGCTTTCTTTGATATTCCGCTAAGGATTCGAGTCATCACGCTGATTACTAAGGAAGCAAGTACTGCTGGCCAGAAGCCATCGACATCTAACTTGTCACTCCACTGTGCGGTAAGCAATAACATCGAAGCGTTTACAACAATTAAAAATAACCCAAAAGTTAAAATAACTGCGGGCAAGGTTAATAATTTAATTAGGCCACCCAGAATTGAATTGATCAATCCAAAGAGAAGTGCAACCCAAAGATAAGTTGTAAAGCCACCAAGAACATCAATTCCCGGAATTAACGCAGTTGCAATCCAAAAAGATGCAGCTAGTGCACCCCATCGGATTAACAATTTCATTAGTTGCGCTTTTCTCGCTTTAGTAGACCAGCAAACATGCGTGCTGGATCGTACTTGATGTCAACAACGCGTTCCTTCATCGGGATAATCGCGTTATCGGTGATCTTGATGTGCTCTGGGCAAACTTCGGTACAGCACTTTGTAATGTTACACATTCCAAGGCCGTGCTCTTCTTGCGCAGTGCGCTTACGATTCTTCAACATATCGAGTGGGTGCATATCTAATTCAGCAATACGAATAAAGAAGCGAGGTCCAGCAAATGACTTCTTATTCTCTTCGTGATCGCGAATTACGTGGCAAGTATCTTGGCAGAGGAAACATTCGATGCACTTGCGGAACTCTTGAGAGCGCTCAACATCTACCTGTTCCATACGAGCTTCACCTGGAGCAAGCTCTGGAGGTGGCTCATAAGCAGGGATTTCCATTGCTTTGCGGTAGTTAAAGGAGACATCGGTGACGAGGTCTTTAATTACCGGAAATGCGCGAAGTGGCGTAACTGTGATCGTCTCGTCTTCACCGTATGAAGCAACTTGAGTCATACAAGCAAGACGTGGCTTACCGTTAATTTCCATTGAACAAGATCCGCACTTACCAGCTTTACAGTTCCAGCGAACAGCTAAGTCGCCCATCTGGGTTGCTTGAACACGGTGAATTACATCGAGGACAACTTCGCCTTCATTAGCTTCTACAACAACATCTTGTAGCCCGCCGTCGGTTGAATCGCCGCGCCAAATTCGAAGATTAAGTTTGCGAGTCATTAGTTGGAACCGCCTTTCGCAATTTCTTCGGGTGTCATGTATTTCTCGAGTTCATGAATATCAAAGAGATCAAATAGTTCTTTTGGCATTGGTGGCAATGGTTGTGCTTTTACATTTACTTGCTTGCCATCAAATGATGAGATGTGATTTACCTGGCGCCACTTTGAATCCATGCCGGGAAAATCATCACGAGTATGTCCACCGCGAGATTCTTCGCGAGATAGCGCTGACTTTGCGGTGCTTTCGGCAACTAACAACATGTTGTCTAAGTCGAAAGCTAAATGGAAACCAGGGTTGAACTTGCGTCCACCAGTAACTGAAACGTTTGCACTTCGCTTGCGGATGTCGGCAATTTTTGCAATTGCTTCTTCAACCTCTTTGCCAGTACGAATAATGCCGACCAAGTTGTGAGTAACTTCTTGTAGTTCAGCGTGCAGCGCATATGAATTCTCGCCGCCTTCGCGTGAGAATGGCGCTTCAATTCGAGCTGCAGCAGCTTTGATTGAAGCTTCGCTAACTGGATTAGCGCCGTTGTTCTTTACGTATTCAGCAGCGCCCATTCCAGCACGACGACCGAATACCAAAAGATCTGAAAGTGAGTTACCGCCAAGACGGTTTGAGCCGTGCATTCCGCCTGCTACTTCACCGGCGGCAAATAGCCCCGGAACACCAACAGCTGCTGCGTTATCTGGCTCAACTTCAACGCCGCCCATTACATAGTGGCAAGTTGGTCCAACTTCCATAGCTTCTTTAGTGATGTCTACGCCTGCAAGCTCATAGAACTGATGCCACATAGATGGCAAACGCTTTTTAATTACATCGGCAGGAATTCGCTTTGAAACATCTAGGAATACGCCACCGTGTTCTGTGCCGCGACCAGCTTTAACTTCGCTATTGATTGCGCGCGCAACTTCATCGCGAGGCAATAACTAAGGTGGGCGACGGTTGTTATCTTGATCTAGATACCAACGATCTGCTTCGGCTTCGTTATCGGCATACTTATCTTTAAATACATCTGGAATGTACTTAAACATAAAGCGCTCGCCGTTGATGTTAGTTAGAACGCCACCTTCACCGCGAACAGATTCGGTAACTAGGATTCCGCGAACCGATGGCGGCCAAACCATTCCAGTTGGGTGGAATTGCAAGAATTCCATATCAACTAAATTAGCGCCGGCCTTTAGAGCAAGTGCGTGGCCATCGCCAGTGCCTTCCCAAGAGTTTGAAGTAATTTTAAATGTTTTGCCGACGCCGCCAGTTGCAATGATTACTGCTGGTGCTTCAAATAAAACTTCTGCGCCAGTTTCGCGCCAGTATCCGTAAACACCAGCAACCTTTCCATCTTCTTTAATAATTTCTGTAACTGTTAGCTCTGGAAATACCTTGAGATGACTCTCCATGGATGCATATGTCTTGCCATCTTTTTGCTGCAGAGCAACGATGCGCTGTTGCATGGTGCGAATAAGTTCGAGTCCTGTGCGATCGCCAACGTGTGCAAGGCGTGGATATTCATGTCCACCAAAGTTACGTTGGCTAATTTTTCCTTCTGCAGTGCGATCAAATAGAGCGCCCCATTGCTCGAGTTCCCAGATGCGATCTGGTGACTCTTTAGCGTGAAGTTCGGCCATTCTGTAATGGTTTAGGAACTTTCCGCCGCGCATTGTGTCGCGGAAGTGAACCTGCCAATTGTCATTGTCATTAACGTTTCCCATAGATGCAGCAGCGCCACCTTCGGCCATAACGGTGTGTGCTTTTCCAAAGAGTGATTTACAGATAATTGCAACGCGCAAACCAGCTTCGCGTGCTTCTACTGCAGCACGTAATCCAGCGCCGCCCGCGCCAATGACAACTACGTCATATGAGTGGCGTTCGAGGTTTGTCATTTAATTAACTGCTTTCGCTTAGAAGAAATAGAAGTTTGTCCAGGCGCCGGAGGCGACGTTTCGTACATAAATATCAGCAAAAGCAACACCAAATAAAGAGATCCACGCAAATGTTGGGTGCTGGTGATTGAGCGCTGAAACCCATGTCCACATCTTGTAACGAACTGGGTGCTTAGAGAAATGTTTTAGGCGTCCACCAAGTGTGTGACGACATGTGTGACATGAGAGTGAATAGAGCCACAGAGACGCTGCGCTAAAGATCAACACGAGAGTGCCGACACTCATGTGACCCCAATTTCCTTCTTCATCTCTAAAGGCAATGATTGCGTCGTAAGTAAGTAGTACGTTAAAAAGTAAACCAATGTAGAAGAACCAGCGGTGACCATTTTGCAAAATCAGTGGCGCGCGAGTTTCACCTGTGTATTTTTTGTGTGGTTCAGCAACGGCGCAAGCAGGTGGTGACATCCAGAACGCACGGTAATAAGCCTTGCGATAGTAATAACAAGTCATGCGGAATCCCAGTGGGAAAATCAAAATAAATAGCGCTGGTGAAATTCCGATTCCGAAGTACTCGTTATTAAATGGCTGACCTAGAGGTGAAGAGCCTTCAATACAGCTTGTAGATAAACATGGTGAATAAAAAGGTGAAACTAAAGGTTCTGCAAAATAATATTTGTTTTCAAATGCGCGAAATGTTGCATAAATTACAAAGCTAATTAAGACGCCAAAAGTAATTGCAGGTTGGAGCCACCATTTATCAGTGCGCAGTGTGCGCTTATTGATCTTTGCTCGCGTTGGCGAGAAAACTCCTGACATGCACAGCCCCCATTGGTAATAAACATCTAGCGTGTTTCTAGGGGTAAGTGTGCTCCGCCCGTTGTTAAGTTGCTAGGTGGAAGTACGCCTAAATTGGTATGAAGTCAGCCACAGGCTGGCTTTTTTAATAAGAGCGGAGGGCGTGGGATTTGAACCCACGAGGCTTTCACCTGCCGGTTTTCAAGACCGGTGCACTCGGCCGCTATGCGAGCCCTCCGCCGCGTAATCTACCCGAAGAATGCATCATCGAAAAATTGACCGTGATTTAGCACTGATTAACGCGGAGGAAGTTTCAATAACTCCTCAATAATGATTGCCACACCGTCATCTGTGTGTGGTTCTGCAATTGATTTCGCAGCTTTGTGAGCATCTGGATGCCCATCTGCCATTGCATACGATCGACCACACCATTCGAGCATTGAAATGTCATTTGGGTTATCGCCAAATGAAACGCAATCTTCTGCGTTAATTCCTAAACGTTCAGCCATTTTTGAAAGCGTTGCGCCTTTTGAAACTCCAATTGCAGAAATTTCTAGCAAAGAATCATGTGGGTTGGAGTGCGTAACAGTTACGAGCCCTGCTAACTCTTTTGTTGCGATTGCAAGCATTTCATCGGATGAGAGTTCTTGATCAGAACAGCGTGCCAATATTTTAAGTGATGGTGAAGTCATTATTTCTAAAATGTCTTCGACGCCGATGTTATCTAGACCGACATCCCAACGAGGAACATATTTCTTTTCGCGGTGAAAATAACTATGGGCTTCGGATGCGAAGGAAATCTGTGGGATTGCTTTGCGTAATCTCTTAACAGTTTCTATTTGGGCATCGACCGGAATCAACCACTCTTCAAGAACTTTTTGATTGTGTAAGTCAAAGAGTTGTGCACCGTTTCCGCAGATAGCTTTACCAATTCCAAATGCTTCTTTTATCTCTGGCATCCAACGCGGTGGTCGTCCTGTTACAAAAAATATTTCAACGCCCATTTCGTGCGCGGTGCGAAAAGCGTTGACGGTGCGCTCGGTTATTTCACCGTAGTGAGCAACGATTGTTCCATCTAAGTCAGAAGCAATTAGTTTGGGGCGAAAACTCACACAAGCTCAAATCGTGAAGTGCCTAAGAATGGTTGCAAGGCTTTAGGAACATTAACGGTGCCATCTGCATTTTGATGGTTCTCTAAAATCGCGACAATCATGCGTGGAATTGCGACGAGTGTTCCGTTTAGTGTTGCAATTGCTTTTGTGCCATCGCTGTCTTTGTAGCGAATATTTAATCTGCGTGCTTGGAACTCTGTGCAGTTAGATGTACTTGTTACTTCGCGATATGTGTCCTGTGTTGGAATCCAGGCTTCGATATCAAATTTGCGATTTGCGCTAGAACCAAGATCTCCTGATGCCACATCAATTACGCGGTAAGGAATCTCCATAGCGTTCAGGAAGTCTTTCTCCCATTGCAATAAGCGTTTGTGCTCTTCCTTGGCTTCTTCTGGTTTGCAGAATGAGAACATTTCAACTTTATCGAATTGGTGAACGCGGATAATTCCACGCGTATCTTTTCCATACGTTCCTGCTTCACGGCGGAAACATGTTGATTACCCTGCATAACGAAGTGGAAGTTTTTCTGCTGGCAAGATCTCGTCCATATGCATTGCTGCCAGTGGAACTTCACTTGTACCAACTAAATACACTTCATCGCGTTCAAGGTGATAAACGTTTTCAGCAGCTTGTCCTAAAAATCCAGTGCCTTCCATTGCTGCAGGATTTACTAGTACTGGTGGAATAACAGGAATAAAACCTGAGTTTGTCGCAGATGAAATTGCGTAATTAACGAGAGCGAATTCGAGAAGTGCACCAACTCCTGTTAAGTAGTACGAACGAGAGCCAGCGACTTTAGCTCCACGCTCTGTATCTATTGCTCCAAGTAATTTTCCTAGTTCTACGTGATCTTTTGGAACGAATCCATCCTTAGCAAAGTCGCGTGGCGTGCCAACATGTTCGATTACAACGAAATCTGCTTCGCCACCTATCGGTGCATCAGGATCAAGAATGTTCGAAAGTTGCATTGCTACTGCGTTTGCTTGCGCTTCGATGTCAGCGCGCTTGGTATCTGCAGCCTTTACTTTGTTTGCTAAATCTTTTGAATTCTCTAGAAGTGCGGCCTTTTCATCACCTTTTGCAGCGCCAACAGATTTTGATAAGACATTTTGTTCCGCGCGCAAAGTTTCAAACTCTGTAATTG
>JACCDK010456188.1_pt1 | contig 10729 bp, 8 predicted proteins | sample 7445871 | NCBI WGS metagenome assembly JACCDK01 (sample SAMN15323436, study PRJNA562643) | freshwater metagenome | isolation source: river surface water | place: USA:Blue River Watershed | collected 2017-08-15
AGCACCGAAGGCAAGCCGCAAACCGGTATTTCGTTTTTATTGATTGACATGAAGTCGCCAGGAGTGAGCGTTCGCCCCATCAAGTTGCTCGACGGTGAATGCGAGGTCAATGAAGTCTGGTTTGATAACGTGGAAGTACCGGCCGAGAACCTGATTGGCCAGGAAAACAAAGGCTGGGATTACGCCAAATATTTGCTGGCGCACGAGCGCACCAATATCGCAGACGTGAACCGCGCCAAGCGCGAACTCGAGCGTTTAAAGCGCATCGCCAAAGCAGAAGGCGTGTTTGATGACATGCGTTTTCGCGATGAAATTGCCAAGCTCGAAGTCGACATCATTGCGTTAGAGATGATGGTGTTGCGCGTGCTCAGCGCCGAGAAATCCGGCAAGCAATCGCTGGACATTGCCGGTTTGCTGAAAATTCGCGGCTCGGAAATTCAACAGCGTTACAGCGAACTCATGATGTTGGCCGCCGGGCCTTTCAGCCTGCCGTTCATTTATGAAGCCATGGACGCTGGCTGGCAAGGTGACCATGTGGGCGCAGCGCATTGCGCGCCGCTGGCATCGACTTATTTCAATTTGCGAAAAACCACCATCTACGGCGGCTCCAACGAAGTGCAACGCAACATCGTCGCCAAAACCGTGCTCGGCTGAACACACACCAAGGATTCACATGGACTTCGATTTTTCTGACGAACAAGAGCAACTGCGCGATGCGGTTCGCAAATGGGTGGACAAGGCATACAGCTTTGACGAACGCAAAGCCATTGTTGCCGACGGCGGTTTCTCTGCCCCTATTTACCAAGCTTTGGCTGAATTGGGCCTGACTGGTTTGTATGTGCAAGACGCCTACGGCGGCATGGACATGGGCCCGGTCGAAGGCATGGTGGTCATGGAAGAACTGGGTCGCGGCATGTTGCTCGAACCTTTGGCGCACGCTTGGATCAGCAGCGCGGTGTTACAAGGTTTTGCACCGGAAGAGTTGAAACACTCATGGCTGCCGCGCATTGCCGCCGGTGAAGCCTTGGTGGTACTCGCACACCAAGAGCATGCAGCCCGTTACCACTTGAACAAATGCCGCGCCACTGCCAGTGAAAACAACGGCACATGGCATGTCAGCGGCCACAAAAGTCTGGTCGCCGCTGGTGACCATGCGCATGCGTTTTTGGTGCCTGCACAGTTCCAAGGGCAAATTGCTTTGTTTTTAGTTCCGCGCAGTGCGGCCACCGACACCAACCGCAGCTACCACGCACAAGACGGCAGTCGCATGAGCGAATTGCTGCTCAACAACGCCCCGGCAGAATTGTTGACATTGCAAGGCTTGGCTGCTTTGCAGTTAGGTGTGGATGTGGGCATTGCCGCGCTGTGCGCCGAGTCTGTGGGCTTGATGGAAAAAACATTGGCCATCACCGCCGAGTACATGAACACCCGCAAGCAGTTTGGTGTGCCGATTGCCGCGTTTCAAGCGCTGCAACACCGCGCGGCAGACATGAAAATGCAACTCGAGTTGGGCCGCTCTATGAGCTATTACGCCACACTCAAACTCAATGCACCAGCTGACGAACGCAGCCTGGCCTTGTCGCGCGCCAAGTTGCAAATGGGCCGGTCAACACGCCATGTCGGACAAGAAGCGGTGCAATTGCACGGTGGCATCGGAGTTACTGATGAATACATCGTCAGCCATTGCTTTAAGCGCTTGACGCAAATGGAAATGACCTTCGGCGACAGCCTGCACCACTTGGGGCAGGTGTCGGCGCAGATGCAGGAGACAGCAGGCGTGTTTGCTTGAAGTATCAGACAGTCAACAACAGTGACTGTCTGGCGTGATCTATATCCCCTTCAAAGGGTTTTTAAGTAAATCATGATTCTGCCTTTATCGTCGGTTGCTAAAAAAGTGACAGCGCTAATCGTCGAATCATTTAAAAATTTTTTGCACAAAATCGAAGGCGTTTTGTATTTGTAAAGGTAATTTGCGCATACATTGTCTGTCTCTAGTGGTGTGATTTTTTGGTTGGGAAAGACGCTGGGGTCATAGCTGGCAAGAAAAGCTGAAAAGTTGATGGTTTGAGGCTTGTAGACCGCATACAACTCAAGAATATGTTTGCCAGTGAAATCCACACTTTGTGACCCGAGCCCATTCTTGACTTGCCATTCATTGATTGTTTTGAATTCTTTGATTGCAGTATCAGAAGTGAACAAAAGCGGAAATGTAGGCAAATACCAAGTCTTCTTTGGATTATTGTCATATCCATATGTGGTGACTCTAACTTTCAACGTGCCGTTAACATTAGCTTCATTCAATTTTTGAACAAATTCATTATTTTCTATTTTGATGATGTTGCTGTTACCGATTAAATTGTCTGAAGTCAGGTTTTCCATCAAAGTGTTGTTGGACGGTTCTATCGCAAATATGATGGGGTAACCTTTTTTTTCATCCAGGCTGACTTCCACCACAGCTCTTTGATACATGGATTCAGTGCATGTGTAGCAAGCCGTACCTGGAAAATTTAATGAAATCAGATTAATAACGACACCAGCTTTGGGCACACTGGATCCGCTGATACTTTCAATTAATACATTTGCTGGTGTGAAGCTAAACACAAAGGGTGCTTGATCGCCATAAAGTTTCCATGTACCTGTGCTGTCTTGCTTGACACCCATGTCGACATTTTTTAAAACAATGCTGCTAGATTTGGTTTTGATTTGCAGACCCACATAACAAATTTTGTCAGCATTGATGCATTTTTTGATTTTGTATTGGTTGTCAAAAATAACTTTACCGTTGGATGGATTTGAGTTTTGCGATGTATCAGTCAAGAAACTCGTTTTATCGGCACCTTGGAACAAGAACTTTTCATCAAACATATTTCTGTCCAAGGGGGTGTTGCTGTTGCCTGAATCAATCAGAGCTTGTATCAAAGTAGATATACCCTTTGTATCCAGACTTTCAGTGCCTATTTGATTCACTTTGACAGGTACAACAGAAGAGACAGAGGCGTTCGGTGCGATAGTCACTGGTGTTGGATTGACTTTTGTTTTATCTGACAACGAAATTTCACCATTGCTGTTAGCTGAAAATTTGACCAAGTCCAACAACTTATCCAATCCCTGTTGATCTGCGGCAAATTTACTGGTCATTAAATCCACTGCTTCGCTGTTCAAACCGATGGCGACCAAAGTGTCATTCAAAGCAGCCATCAGCCTTTTTTTGGCTTCGGCCAATTTGTCTGGATTGACGGTCTTAAATTTAGTGTGATCTTCAAATGCTGTTGTTGGAGAAGTGCCCAAGGCTTGAGCCGTGAGAGATTCGGTGGCCGGAGTCACATTCAAAGTGGTGTCTCCGGTGGTGGGAGCGCTGGTCAACAGGCTGTGAAGCGAATAGGCCTGACCGTTGACAGTGCCTTTTGCTTGCAACATGAGGGGGGCAGTAAATCCACTGATATTGCTGAAGCTGAAATTGCCGTTGTTGTCGGCAGTTGCCGTGGCTATTTTGCCGTTACTGTCTTTCAGGGTGACCTTGGCGCCCGCCATGGCCGCACCGATGGCAGCAATACCGGACAAGGATGACGGGGGCGTTGGTGTTGATGAGGCTTTACTGCCACCACCACCCCCGCCGCAGGCTACCAAAACTGAAACCATGGCTGAAAGCAAGCCGATTTTGAAAAAACTGCTTTTCATAACTACTCCTTTGAAAAAACTTTTTGGGAGCTCTTTTTACTATTAATTTTTTTAATGTGCAAACAAAAATACCAGAAATAACTTGTAAATTAAGTATATTAAGTTTAAATTTTATTTATTTCTTATATAAAAATAATTGTTTTTTACGCTTGTCTTTCACCTAAGTCAAAACGGCGCTGGTGGGACAATGCACAGATGCACCCTAAAGCCCTGCTCGACGCCTGTACCGAACTCACCCGCCTCTTGTTACGTTTTGAACACCCCGCCGACAGCGTGGTGTCTAAATATTTCCGAGACCAACGCAAAACCATGGATCTGGGCCCGCGCGAGCGCAGCGTGCTGGCCGAAACCGTTTACAACGTGCTGCGGCAAAAGCTGCGGTTCGAGCATTTGGCCAAATCCGGCACCGGCGTGCGCGAGCGGCGTCTGGCCATTCTGGGCTGGGCTGCTCACTTAGACGCACAAGCCCGGCAACAGCAACCGCAGGCCAAGCACGGCGACCGTGGCTTCATGAAAGCCGCCATGAGCGAGATGGAATTCAAGTGGTTAAGCGATTGCGATGCCGCCACCGAAGACGATTTCCTTGCCCCCCACAAACACAATTTGCCGCCTTGGCTGGCAGAAGCTTTGGAGGCGCAACTCGGCGACAACTTCTGGCCGCTGGTCGACAGCTTGCAGCAAACCGCCGGGCTGGACGTGCGTGTTAACACCTTGCTGGCCAAGCGTGCCGACGTGTTGGCGCAGTTGAAAGCCGCCGGTATTCAAGCGTTTGACACGCCGTTTTCGCCCTGGGGTTTGCGCATGCCGGCCAAACCCAACCTCAGCAAACTGGCTTTGTTCGAGCAAGGCCATATTGAAGTGCAAGACGAAGGTTCGCAATTGCTGGCGCTGCTGGTGGACGCCAAGCGCGGCGAAATGGTGGCCGATTTTTGCGCCGGTGCCGGTGGCAAAACCCTTGCCTTGGGCGCGAGCATGCGCAACACCGGCCGCTTGTACGCGTTCGACACGTCGGCGCACCGTTTAGACGCGCTCAAGCCCCGGCTCGCCCGCAGCGGTTTGTCCAATATCCACCCGGTGGCGATTGCGCACGAACGCGACGACCGCATCAAGCGTCTGCGCGGCAAGATGGACCGGGTGCTGGTAGACGCGCCTTGCACGGGCCTTGGCACTTTGCGGCGCAACCCGGATTTGAAATGGCGACAAACCCCTGAGGCCGTGGCTGAACTGGTGGTCAAGCAAACCGCCATCCTTGCCGCTGCCGCGCGTTTGCTCAAGCCCGGTGGTCGCTTGGTGTACGCCACTTGCAGTTTGTTGCGCGAAGAAAACGAAATGATTGCCGAGGCATTCAGCGCAGCGCACCCGCAGTTCAAGCCGTTGCTGGTCAGTGAATTGCTGGCCGCCGATGGTGTGGCGCAGCCAGACGCTTTGTGCACGCCCGACGGCTTGTATTTGCGCTTGTGGCCTCATGTACACGCCACCGATGGCTTTTTTGCAGCGGCTTGGTCTTTGTCATAAGCCCGTTTTAAAATCAAATTGAAACTGAATTTCTAAGGACGTATATGGTCTTACCTGCATGGCCGTGGTTGGATGCGGTGCTCAATTGGCTGGCACATGGCACTTGGCAATTGAGCGCTTGGCAATTGGTGTTGTTTACCTTGGTGATGACGCACATCACGATTGCCTCGGTGACGATTTACCTGCATCGCCATCAAGCGCACCGCTCGCTGGATTTGCATTGGCTTCCCGCGCATTTTTTCCGGCTGTGGCTGTGGCTGACCACAGGCATGACCACCAAAGCCTGGGCGGCGATTCACCGCAAACACCACGCCAAATGCGAGTCTGAAGAAGACCCGCACAGCCCGCAAGTCATGGGCATCAAAACCGTTTTCTGGCAAGGCGCCGAGTTGTACCGCCGCGAAGCCAATAACGCGGAAACCTTGCGTAAATACGGCCACGGCACGCCTGACGATTGGCTGGAAAACCATGTGTACGCTTATTTCCCATGGCAAGGCGTGGGCGTCATGTTGGTCATTGATTTGGCTTTGTTCGGTGCCATTGGCTTGACCGTCTGGGCGGTGCAAATGCTGTGGATTCCGGTCACCGCTGCAGGCGTCATCAACGGTATCGGCCACTACTGGGGCTACCGCAATTTTGAAGCGCCGGACGCCAGCACCAATATTTCGCCTTGGGGCATCATCATCGGCGGCGAAGAGTTGCACAACAACCACCACACCTATCCGACTTCAGCCAAGTTATCCGTCAAGCCTTACGAGTTTGACATCGGCTGGTTGTACATCCGCCTGCTGGAAATTTGCGGATTGGCCACAGTGAAAAAGACGCCTCCTAAGTTGCATTACGCAGAAGTGCAAGCCGTAGCGAACGAGCAAACATTAGAAGCGCTGATCGCTAACCGCTATGAGGTGATGGCCGGTTTTGCGCGCCAATTGCAAACTGCCGTCAAGCAGGAAATCGCTGGTTTGCCCAAGCTGCCAGCTGACGCGGTACTGAGCGCCGCCAAGCGTTGGATGCACCGCGACGAGGTGCAAGTGCCGGTGCAATTTCACGCCTTGCTCCAGCAAGCGCGGGATGCTTTGCCGAATGTGGACACCATGGTGCGTATGCGCGAAGAGTTGCGTCAAATGTGGCTGAACACGCATGCAAGTCGTGCACAGCTGGCGCTGGATTTGCAGCAATGGTGTTTGCGCGCCGAACAAAGCGGCGTGACTGCCTTGCGTGATTTTTCGGTTCAATTGCGGGCAGTTACCAGCGCACCTGCTGTTAAATAAGTTCAACCCAAAGTTGGATGACGAAAAAAAACCGCCGTGAGGCGGTTTTTTTTCGAGTCAAGACAAACTCACTTGAGTTTGATTTCCTTGTACTCGACATGCTTGCGAGCTTTAGGGTCGAACTTCATGATCGACATTTTCTCGGGCATGGTTTTTTTGTTTTTGCTGGTCGTGTAGAAATGACCGGTGCCGGCAGTTGATTCCAGCTTGATTTTTTCGCGTCCGCCTTTGGAAGCCATGGTGAAAGTCCTTTAAAAGTCGGTGAAAAATTAAGCTTGGCCGCGTTCACGCATGTCTGCGAGCACGACGTCAATGCCTTTTTTGTCGATCAAACGCAATGCAGCGCTGGAAACGCGCAAACGCACCCAACGGTTTTCGCTCTCGACCCAGAAACGGCGGTGTTGCAGATTGGGCAGAAAACGGCGCTTGGTTTTGTTGTTGGCGTGGGAAACATTGTTGCCCACCATCGGGGCTTTGCCCGTTACTTCACATACACGTGCCATCAGACACTCCTTGTAACAGCCGGTAAAACCAGCTTGACCTCGCCATTAATGGGGGCGGTATCCCCGAATAAGCAGTTTTGGCTGCGAATCCTACAGAGCCAAAGATTATAGCCTGACTGATTTTGAGCCGGTTTACCAGCCAATCCAATCAGTTTTACACGCTCAGGCGGTGGTTTTGCGCTTGCTGGCGGATGGCATCGCGATCAGCGTCGCTTAAGCGGTTGAGGTTTTTCAGTTGCATCAACATGCGCGGGTTCTTTGCCAAGGTGTCCGCATGCTTGTCCAAATAATCCCAGTACAAGGTGGTGAACGGGCAGGCAGTCGGGCCGGTGGATTGCGCTGGGTTAAAGCGACAGCCTTTGCAATGGTTACTCATGCGGTCTATGTATTTGCCACTGGCCACATAAGGTTTGCTCGCCATCAGGCCGCCGTCCGCGTATTGGCTCATGCCCAAGGTGTTGGGCAATTCCACCCATTCCACGGCATCTACATACACCGCCAAATACCACTCGTGTACTTCTTTGGGATGCACGCCGAACAACAGCGCATACAAACCTGTGACCATGAGTCGCTGTATGTGGTGAGCGTAGCCGTGCCTCAGCGTTTGGCCAATCGCGTCGCGCAGGCAGGCCATGTCGGTGTCGCCCGTCCAGAAAAAGGTGGGTAATTTGGCCGCCGCTTGCATGCTGTTGCGCTCAAGGTACTCAGGCATTTGCGTCCAGTAAATGCCACGCACGTATTCGCGCCAACCGAGTAACTGACGCACAAAGCCTTCCACGGCTTCAATAGGCGCTTGACCTGTGTGAAAAGCGTTTTCAGCAGCTGCAACGACTTCTCTGGGGTTGAGCAATTTCAGATTGAGAGAGCAAGACAGATGCGAGTGGTACAGCCAGACCTCGCCTTCCCACATGGCGTCTTGGTATTGGCCGAAATAGGGCAACCGATGTTGAATGAAATTCGCCAATACCTGCTGTGCTTGCGTGCGGTTCACCGGCCAGCCGAATGTCTCCAGACTGCCCGGATGATCTGCAAAACGACTGTTTACCAGTTGCATCACCTCGCGGGTTATCTCCTCAGGATCAAACCGCGTGGGGGCGGGAATTTGTCCGGGCCCGTTTTTGCCAAAACTGCCGCGGTTGTCAGCGTCGAAATTCCATTGGCCGCCGACCGGCTTTTTGCCGTCCATCAAGACCTGGTGTTTTTGCCTGAGTTCGCGGTAGAAATATTCCAAACGTATTTGCTTGCGCCCGGTCATGTGTTGGGCGAAATCCCGCACCGTGCTGAAAAAATGGCTGTCGTCGCGCAAATCTAAATTCAAGCCGTGCTGAGCGGCCACAGCACGCAGGCTTTGCAACACCCGCCAATCGCCCGGCGCGGTCATCACCAATTGCTGCGGCCGGTAGCGTTGAATGGCTTGGTCCAACTCGCCCGCCAAAGTGCCGCTGTTGTCTGAAGCATCAAGGGTTGAATAAATGACGGGCCATTGTTTGTCGCGCAAACCTTTTGCAAAGTGGCGCATAGCGCTCAAAAAAACGCAGATGCGTTGTTTGGACGATTTGATGTGTGTGGATTCTTCGTCCACTTCTGCCATCCAGACGGCGTCTTGCGCCGGATCAAAATCTTGCAAACATGAAGCTGTTTCATCTAACTGATCGCCCAGTACCAAGACCAGGTGTCTCAGCGGTGTGGCCGGGTCTCGCAAAGACAGCGTGTTCACGAAGCAGCAGGCGCTGAAGATTTGCGCTGTCGGCAGGCTTCAGAGCAGTAACGCACCTGCTCCCAGTTTTTCGCCCAGGCTTTGCGCCAAGTCATTTCACGCGCGCAAACCACACAGAGTTTGCTCGGCAAGTTTTGTTTGTTGCCTTTGAAAGATGAACTTGTGGGCATGCGTTATTTGATTTCCGCCTGGATGCGGCGTAACTTAAGTTGAGAAGTGTGGTGCCCTCTCATTATCTTGTAAGCGTAAAAAGCTTGCGATTACAAAACTGATGGGGGCAATGAGGTGCAGAAAAGGCACAAAGCGCATGTGATTGATTCAAGGACCATGAGAAAAAAACCTCATATCAGCAATGTCCATGCTCACGACGGTTGTGTTTGGTTTGTATTTATGCGTGGTCATGCTGTTTTTAGGGAAGATGCCAGATCCAGGCGGTATGTTGACTTCCAAACCGGAGTTCTGAAAAGAAGCCGATTCTCTTGACTCAATTTCACTCAGGGTGATCGTGACTTTGCCGTATTTTTTTTCAAGCGTACTTAGCAACATTCCGGGATGAACTTTTTCAGCGTTTTGGTAATGGGGTGAATACACAGAGATATTGAAAATTTTCGCTTTTTCATTGATTTTTTCAGGATGGTCATCCGGACTGGCCGCCAGCACCATGACAGTTTCTTTGCCTTTGACAACAGCTAACAATGTATCTACTTCACCATCACCCGTACGAATGAGTTTCATGGGACGTATAGCCTTGCGGACTTCGGCCACTGTCATGCCAAGTTTGATGGGACCAATCGAATTTGCTGTGATCAATTCCACTTTTTGTGCATGCGCAAAACTCGTCACAAAAAACAATACACAAAGAAAAAACAGCAGAGCGATTTTTTTCATGGGGATTCCTATCGATGAAAAAGGACCGAGCACATTGCTCAATCGATTGTTCTAATTAAACAATTTATGTATATAAAAGAAAACTAAAAAATAATTTAATGAATAAAAATAAATACATTGTGAGTAAATAAACACAATGTTTACCCAATGCAATTCATCAGGACCATACGTCATGCAAAACAAAAAGGCCAACCCAAGTTTGCGTCGGCCTGTCTTGTGTAGGGCAAAAGGGGCGAAGCCCCCAAACAGTTATTGCTCTAAAAACCGCTGCGCATCCAGCGCTGCCATGCAACCTGTGCCTGCACTGGTGATGGCTTGCCGGTACACGTGGTCTTGCACATCACCGGCGGCGAACACACCGGGCACGCTGGTTTGTGTGGCCATGCCCTGCAAGCCGCTTTGCGTGACGATGTAACCGTCTTTCATGGTCAACTGGCCTTCGAAAATACCGGTGTTGGGTTGGTGGCCGATAGCGATAAAGCAGCCGTGAACCGCCAACTCGCGGGTCTGGTTGTCTTGCACGCTTTTCAATCGCACACCAGTGACACCAGAGGGATCACCCAGCACTTCATCCAGCACGCTGTGCAGTTCAAGCACGATCTTGCCCGCTTTGACTTTGTCCATCAACTTGTCAATCATGATGGCTTCAGCTTTGAATTTGTCGCGGCGGTGTATCAAATGCACTTTGCTAGCGATATTGGACAAATACAAGGCCTCTTCAACGGCGGTGTTGCCGCCACCGACCACGCAACACACTTTGTCGCGGTAGAAAAAACCGTCGCAGGTCGCGCAACCGGAGACACCGCGTCCCATGAAACTTTGCTCAGAGGGCAGGCCTAAATATTTGGCCGATGCGCCGGTGGCGATGATGAGTGCGTCGCAGGTGTAGGTGCCACTGTCGCCAGTCAAAGTGAATGGGCGTTGGCTGAAATCGACTTTGTTGATGTGGTCAAAAATGATGTTGGTGTTGAAGCGCTCGGCGTGTTCTTGAAAGCGCTGCATCAAATCCGGGCCTTGCACGCCGTGCACGTCGGCCGGCCAGTTGTCCACCTCGGTGGTGGTCATCAGTTGGCCGCCTTGCGCCATGCCGGTGATTAAAGTGGGTTGCAAATTGGCGCGGGCTGCGTAAACGGCGGCGCTGTAACCGGCAGGGCCGG
>JACCDK010776544.1_pt1 | contig 10728 bp, 9 predicted proteins | sample 7445871 | NCBI WGS metagenome assembly JACCDK01 (sample SAMN15323436, study PRJNA562643) | freshwater metagenome | isolation source: river surface water | place: USA:Blue River Watershed | collected 2017-08-15
ATCGACAGGTCGCCCATGGGCACCACCGTCTTGAATGGTAGCAGTTGGCCCTTGAATCGAACCCGAATGGCCCACTACCTGGGCTTTGATACGATCGTCGACAATGCTTACGATGCCTCGCAAATTTCTGCCAGTGAATACCCCGTCGAAGTGAGTGCCATCGTGACCAGCATCGGTTTGCATGCGGGTCATTTCATCCAAGACATCATGAGTCAATATGGCCAGATTCGACCTTGGATTTATCTGGTACCCCTGCGATTTGTTAACACGCAGGTTTCCAGTGCCATGCCGCAAAAGCAAAATCCAATTTTGTTGACCGAAACTCGTCGAGAAATTTCTTCAACCTTGGCTTTGGCCATGGGGCCTCTGATGCGGGCGCACAACATCACACCTGGTATGCAAGACCCCAAAGAGGAAAGCAGCAACACCGAAATGGTTCAAAGCGCTGTTCAGTTCATGAAGCGTTTTGATCGCATATTGAATGCGCTGGTGGTCGACCCCGAAAGGGCCCTTGAGGAACTCAACAGCGATTGGACCGCCTCACAAGAATTGGCAGATGTGTTGATGCGCAAATACAAAGTACCGTTTCGCGTTGGCCATCACTTCTCATCCGACATCGTCAATCACGGCAAGCAGCACAACATCAAACCACTTGATTTTCCTTACGCTGAAGCCAAACGCATCTTCAAAGAAGCGATCAAAGACTTCGACCCTCGCATGGAGTTGCCGATGTCTGAGGCTGAGTTCAAAAGCACCTTGAACCCCATCAGCATTGTTCAGAACCGCGCCACAGTCGGCGGGCCTCAAGCTTCTGAAATGAAACGCATGCTGGCGCTGGCCAAAGACAAGCTCAAAGCGCAACAGCAATGGACAGCAGAGAAACGTCAAAAAATCAACCAAGCCATGGCACTTTTAGAAAAAGACTTTCAGCGTTTGCTGCAACCTTGATGGGATGGGCGTTTCAATTGATGAAAAATTCATTCAAGCGATTTGCAGCTTGCTTGGTTTGGACATGTTGGCTTGGCACATCCACAAGCTTTGCAAAGCCGCTCAACATCCAACCCATCCGCAACGCCAGTCCTGAGCGTGTCTTGTTCGTCGGCAACAGCTATTACTATTACAACAACAGCCTGCACAACCACGTCTCCTCTTTGGTCAAATCGGCCGATGCAGAATTGGGATCGCGTTTGCAATTCAAATCGGCCACCATAGGCGGTGCAGCACTCAACCACCACAACTTGCCGCACCTCATAGCGCCTGCCCGCATTGGTGTCTCTCAACCGTTTGAATGGGTGGTGATGCAAGGTGGCAGTGGTGAGCCACTCTCGCCGCGTCGCCGTGAGATTTTTCGCCAGACGGCGGCCCTCAATGCAGATTTGATTCGTGCCAAAGGCGGGCAAGTGGCGCTTTACATGACGCATGCCTACGTCAAACCACACCGTCAATTCAAGCCGGAAAATATTGTGGCCACAGAAGCGATGTATGTCGATGTGGGCAATGAAATCGGTGCCTTGGTCATTCCAGTGGGTTTGGCTTTTGAGGAGGCGTACCGCCGTTTCCCAGATTTGAAATTTCACAATCGCGATGGCACACACCCATCCCTGCTGGGTACTTACTTGGCGGCCTGCACCACATATGCTGCCCTGTATGGCCGCTCGCCCGTGGGCAATGCCTACCGTGCAGAGGGTCTGATTGAAGAGGGATTGGCAACACAACTTCAACAAGTTGCACAGGATGTTGTGACACAATTCTTCCAACGCAACTAAGACGCTGTGAACATGACGCTGCACTTTGGTGATCGCTTGACTTGGGCTCTGTGCCTTAGCGTCACGGTATGGGCCTTGCAGGGCTGCAGCAGTCTGGCGCCTCTAGAAAAATCAGTGGCAGCCCACAACGCAACGGCATGGCAACCCGAAGACCAACTGAAGTGGGATGCCGTCAAACTGCCTGGCAAAGTCTCGACGCAATATTCTGTGGTGCGCTTGAGCAATCGCAGCGCTTTGCAGGCAAACGCGCTGTCTTCGGCCAGCATGCTGCGCAAAGATTTGCACATTGAACCCGAACAATTGGGAGCCTTGAGTTTTTCTTGGCAAATCAACAAATTGATCGCAGGTGCTGACATGACCCAGCGCGATCATGACGATTCTCCAGTCCGCTTGGTGCTGGCCTTTGATGGCGATCGAAGCCAGTTCTCTGCCAAAAATGCCATGCTGAGTGAGTTGTCACATGTGATGTCGGGCCGACCCATGCCCTATGCCACGCTGATGTATGTGTGGTGCAACCACCGGCCTGTTGAATCGGTCATTCAAAACCCTCGAACCGATCGCATTCAAAAAATCGTCGTTGAGTCTGGCCCGCAGCGCTTAAACCAGTGGCTGACCTATGAGCGCAACATTCGAGCAGATTACGAAAAAGCATTCGGTGAGCCGCCTGGCGCACTGATTGGCATTGGTTTGATGACCGACAGCGACAACACGCGCAGCCATGCACAAGCTTGGTATGGTGCGATTCGCTTGCACTGACAAGCTGTCATGTTCAGCTGACATTGAACAGGTGTCGTGAGTGACGCGCAGTGGGGAATCCCCTCTGGCCAAATCAGGCCTGTTTGTTGCATAGTTCAGGGTTCGAATTAAGGGAATTGAATGTTTGCATTTGTCATTCAACGCCTGATCCAGGCCGTCATGGTCATGGTTTCGGTGGCGTTCATCGCATTTTTGTTGTTCCAGTATGTGGGCGACCCCGTGTTGTTCATTTTGGGTCAAGACGCCACCGCCGATCAAATCACAGCGCTGCGCAAAGATTTGGGTTTAGACCAACCCTTTGTGGTGCAGTTTTGGCACTTTTTGCTCAATGCCGCACAGGGTGAATTTGGCATCAGCCTGCGCCAAGGTGCCAAAGTGTCGCAACTCATTGCCGATCGCTTTCCTGCCACCTTGGAGCTGGCCGTGTTGGCTGCGGGCATGGCTTTGATGATTGGCATTCCCATGGGCGTTTATGCAGCCCTTCGCCGCGGTACTTTTGGCAGCCAACTGCTCATGACCCTGTCTTTGCTGGGCGTGTCTTTGCCCACTTTCCTCATTGGCATTTTGTTGATTTTGTTCTTTGCGGTCTTGCTGGGTTGGTTCCCAAGTTTTGGCCGTGGCGACGTCGTCAAAATTGGTTGGTGGAGCACAGGCTTGCTTACGGCCAAAGGTTGGCATCACATCATCTTGCCGGCCCTCACGCTCACTGTGTTTCAGTTGACACTCATCATGCGTTTGGTGCGCGCAGAAATGCTGGAGGTGTTGCGCACCGATTACATCAAGTTTGCGCGGGCACGCGGTTTGTCCAACCGAGCGATTCATTTTGGCCATGCACTCAAAAACACCCTGGTGCCTGTGATGACCATCACCGGTTTGCAATTGGGTGGCCTCATCGCATTTGCCATCATCACAGAGACGGTGTTTCAGTGGCCAGGCATGGGCTTGTTGTTCATTCAAGCGGTGACCTTTGCCGACATTCCCGTCATGGCGGCTTATCTGTGCTTGATTGCCCTGATTTTTGTGGTCATCAATTTGATTGTGGACTTGCTGTACTTTTTGGTGGACCCCCGTTTGCGCGTTGGCAAGGTGGGGGGGCATTGAGCATGTTGCGCAACAGTTCCCATGACCTGAGTGCAGCCGAGGCGGCGCTTCAAGGTGCTTCTTTGAAAAATGCTTTGGCCCAAGGTCGGGCCTTTGCACACATTGCCAAGTTTCACCCCGAACTCACAGCGTTCCGACGTGACCTGCATGCCAACCCCGAGTTGGGCTTTGAAGAAATTTACACCTCGGGCCGCGTGGTTGAAGCGCTCAAAGTGTGTGGGGTCGATGCCATTCACACTGGCATCGGCAAAACTGGCGTGGTGGCCTTGGTGCACGGTCAAGGTCGCAGTGCACACAACCCCGGGCGCATGATTGGTTTGCGTGCCGACATGGATGCGCTGCCCTTGCCCGAGCACAACGACAGTTTGTGGAAGTCCAAAAACTCTGGCCTGATGCACGCTTGTGGCCACGATGGCCACACGGCCATGCTGTTGGGTGCGGCGCGTTACTTGGCCGAGACACGTCAGTTTGACGGCACTGCCGTGCTGATTTTTCAGCCGGGCGAAGAAGGCTACGCTGGTGCACGCGCCATGATGGAAGATGGCTTGTTCGATCGCTTTCCTTGCGAACAGGTGTATGCACAGCACAACTCGCCCGACACGCCCTTGGGCGTCATTGGCGTGACACCAGGCCCTATGCAAGCCGCGGCCGACACCCTTCGCATTCACATTACCGGCAAAGGTGGTCATGGTGCCAGACCGCATCAAGCGGTGGACCCTGTGCTGGTGGCGGCGCACATCATCACCGCGGCGCAAAGCATTGTGGCGCGCAATTTGTCTGCGTTTGATCAAGCGGTCATCAGCATTTGCTCGATGCAAGCAGGCAACCCAGGTGCCTCCAGCGTCATCCCTGGCGAAGCGACATTGGTGGGCACCGTGCGCACCTACAACGAAGCAGTTCAACAAACCATCGAAGACCGCTTGCGCCATTTGTGCGAAGCGGTGGCGCATGGCTTTGGCGCCACGGCCCAACTCACTTACAAGCGCGGTTATCCTGCCACGGTCAACACTGTGCCGGAGGCCAACTTTGCCGCCGATGTGGCCACCACCTTGGTCGGCGCAGACCGCGTTTGGCGCAACATGACGCCCAGCATGGGGGCCGAAGATTTTTCGTTCATGTTGCAGGCCAAACCAGGTGCGTATTTGCGCGTGGGCCAAGGCGCCATCGATGGCCCAGGTCCTCACCCTTTGCACAACAGCCGCTACGATTTCAACGACGCCATCTTGCCTTTAGGGGCAGCGTTGCATGCCAGTTTGGTGGAGCATGCGCTGCCACTGTCGGGCGTTTAACCACTTGGCCACGAAGACCCTCTTTCAGAAAGATTCAGAAGGCATGTCCAATCCCATTTCCCGATGGCTCAACAGCGATGTTGGCTACAGTTTCAAGCAATCCAAAACGGCCATGTGGGCCGCTTTGATTGCCTTCATCTTTATTTTTTGTGCGGTCTTTGCCAAATGGGTTGCGCCGTACAACCCCTTCGATGCCGCCAGCCTGGACCTCATGGACGCCCGCTTGCCCCCCGCTTGGTCGGCTGAGGGAAGTGCCAAATATTTGCTGGGCACAGACGACCAGGGCCGCGACATTTTGTCGGCCTTGATGTACGGCACTCGCATCTCGTTGGTGGTGGGTCTGGCCTCTGTCTTGGTGTCTTTGTTGGTGGGCGTTGGCTTGGGCCTGATTGCTGGATTTCGGGGGGGGTGGATCGATGCATTTCTGATGCGCCTTTGCGATGTGATGTTGTCTTTTCCTGCCATCTTGGTGGCGCTGTTGATTGCAGGCGTAGGGCGCGCGTTGTTCCCTGATGCCGACGACTCTTTGGCTTTTGGTGTGCTGATCATTTCGATCTCACTCACGGGTTGGGTTCAATATGCGCGCACGGTGCGAGGCACCACCTTGGTTGAGCGCAACAAAGAATATGTTCAGGCGGCACGTGTCACGGGCGTGGCGCCTTTGCGCATCATGCTGCGACACGTGTTGCCCAATGTGTTGGGGCCTGTGATGGTGTTGGCCACCATTCAAGTGGCCACGGCCATCATCACCGAGGCCACGCTGTCATTCTTGGGCGTAGGCGTGCCACCCACCTCGCCGTCTCTTGGAACGCTCATCCGAATTGGCAATGACTTTTTGTTTTCCGGTGAATGGTGGATCACCATTTTTCCAGGTGTGACCTTGGTCCTCATTGCTTTGTCAGTGAACTTGTTGGGCGATTGGCTGCGCGATGCCTTGAACCCTCGTTTGCGTTGAGCCCTCATTCCTTTGACTGGTTGTCATGAGCCTTTTACAAGTTAAAAATTTGGTCGTGGAGTTTCCAAGCCGGCATGGCACCTTGCGTGCGCTGGACGAAATTTCATTTGAAATTGCCCCCGGTGAAATCTTGGGTGTGGTGGGCGAGTCGGGTGCGGGCAAGTCCCTCACCGGTGCATCCATCATTGGTTTGCTTGAACCACCTGGCCGCGTGGCTGGTGGTGAAATCATGCTGCAAGGTCAGCGCATCGACAATTTGAACAACGACCAAATGCGCAGCATTCGGGGACGCAAAATTGGCGCGATTTTTCAAGACCCGCTCACCTCACTGAACCCTTTGTATTCGGTGGGCAAGCAACTGACTGAAACCATTCAGGCGCATTTGCCGGTGTCCGATCAGGAAGCCCGTGAACGCGCCATCGCTTTGTTGCAAGACACCGGCATCCCAGCCGCGGCAGAGCGCATTGACCATTTTCCACATCAGTTCTCGGGCGGTATGCGTCAACGTGTGGTGATTGCCTTGGCATTGGCCGCTGAGCCTCAACTGATTGTGGCCGATGAGCCCACCACAGCATTGGACGTGTCCATCCAAGCGCAGATCATCAGTTTGCTTAAAAATGTGTGTCAAAAGCACGGTGCCGCAGTGATGCTGATCACGCACGACATGGGCGTCATTGCCGAAACCTGCGACCGTGTGGCGGTGATGTATGCGGGCCGCATTGTGGAAGTAGGGCCTGTGCATCAGGTGATCAATCACCCAGAGCACCCTTACACCGCAGGCCTGATGGCCTCGATTCCCGACATGGAAGTCGACCGTGAGCGCTTGAATCAAATCGATGGCGCCATGCCGCGATTGAATGCCATCCCCAAAGGGTGTGCTTTTAACCCTCGTTGTCCCCAAGCATTTGATCGGTGCAGACAAGAAAGGCCTGATTTGTCGCCAGTGAACAAGTTCGACCCCACTGCCCAGACGCATGTGGCGTGCTGGTTGCAAAACGAAACCAAGTTGGAGGTCGTGCGATGAGTCATTCAGCATCTGCGCCATCTCACGCACTGGTTGTGGCACACGATTTGGCCAAGACATTTGACGTGTCGGCACCGTGGCTGACCCGTGTGATTGAAAGAAGACCCCGTCAAATGCTCAAAGCAGTGGACGGCGTCAGTTTTGAAATTGAACGCGGTAAAACCTTGGCCTTGGTGGGTGAGTCGGGTTGCGGCAAGAGCACCGTCGCACGCTTGTTGGTGGGTTTGTATGAACCGACCCGCGGCGGCCTCACCTTCGACGGAGAGGATGCCCATGCAGCGTTCAAATCCGACAATGCCAAAGCGATGCGCAAACGCATTCAAATGATCTTTCAAGATCCGTATGCCAGTTTGAACCCTCGCTGGAAAGTGGAAGACATCATCGCTGAGCCCCTCAAAGAGCACGGCTTGATTCACGATGAAGAAGAACTGAAAGCGCGTGTGGCTGAGCTGTTGCAGTCGGTGGGCTTGTCAGCGCTCGACATGGTGAAGTACCCCCATCAATTCTCAGGCGGTCAACGTCAGCGCATTTCCATTGCGCGTGCATTGGCCACAGCGCCAGAGTTTTTGGTCTGCGATGAACCCACTTCCGCCTTGGATGTCAGTGTGCAAGCGCAAGTGCTGAACATCATGAAAGATTTGCAGCGCGAGCGCGGCCTCACCTATTTGTTCATCTCGCACAACTTGGCGGTAGTGCGGCACGTGAGCGACAACGTGGGGGTGATGTATTTGGGGCAGTTGGTGGAATTGGCCGACAAGCACAGCTTGTTCAGCAACCCGCAACATCCCTACACGCGCATGTTGCTCGATGCCATTCCCAAAATGAAAGACACTGGCCGTGCGCGTACGCCTGTGCAAGGCGAGGTACCCAATCCACTCAACCCGCCACCCGGTTGCAGTTTCAACCCACGCTGCCCCTTGGCCAATGAGCGCTGCAGAACCGAACGCCCTGTATTGAAAAACATCAAGGGCATCAAGATTGCCTGCCACGCGGTGGAAGAAGGGCGCCATTGAAGTCTTTTCAGACTCTGCGCTGACAATTCAAGCGGCAAAAAAAAGACGTTCCGAGGAACGTCTTTTTTGTGGGGGCAACTGAAGATCAGTTGACAGTCACGTAAAACATTTTGGGCGCATCGTTGGAGTTGTGCGTCATGGTGACGTTTTTCTTCATGGCCCATGGGCGCATCTGGTGATGCAAGGGGATGTACAACATTTCGTCGCGGGTGATGGTCAAGGCTTCCTTGATCATGGCATCGCGCTTGGACTTGTCCAGTTCGGTTTTCATGGACTCAACCAATGCATCAACGCGGGCGTTGCTAACTTTGGAGAAGTTGAAACTGCCATCAGGACCTGAGGTACGGGTCATGACCAATGATTGCAAGGAGTACTGTGCATCGTAAGTGGCCACGCCCCAACCCAAGAGGTAAGCGCTGGTGTCAAAGTTTTGAACTTTGGCAATGAAGGGGCCAAAGTTGATGGCGTTCAATTTGGCTTTCACACCAATCTTGGCCCACATGTTGACCACCGCTTGGCAGACTTCTTCGTCATTGACATAGCGGTTGTTGGGGCAATCCAAGGTGAACTCAACACCGTTGGGATAACCGGCTTCTGCCAAGAGTTTCTTGGCGCCTTCCACATCGGCTGCGGCAGTTTTGTCCATGTCGGCGTTGTAGCCGTTCACGCCAGGCGCGATGATGAGGCTGGCGGGCACAGACAAACCGCGCATGATGCTGCGCTGAATGGCGGTACGGTCGATGGCCATGCTCAAAGCTTTGCGAACGCGAACATCTTTGAAGAAGTTCTTGCCTTTGGGTGCGTATTTGAGTTCGTCGCTGCCCAGGTCAAAGCCGAAGAAAATGGTGCGAACTTCAGGGCCGTCCAGCACAGACAAGGTGGGTGTGCTGCGCAGTCGAGCCACGTCTTGGGTGGGCAGGTCGGTGACGGCATCGACGTTACCCGCCAACAAGGCGGCAATGCGAGTGGGGTCGGACTTGATGGGGGTGTAGATGATGTCGGTCACGTTGCCCTGCAACTTGTCCCACCACGCTTTGTTGGCTGTCAAAACCACACGTTGGTCGGGCGCCCACTCTTTGATGATGTAGGGGCCAGTGCCGTTGGTGTTGGTCGAGGCGAATGTAATTTCTTTCGCCTTGTAGTCTTGAATTTTTTCAGACTTGTTTTTCACCGACCATGATTTGCTCATGATGTAGAAGGTGGTGAAGTTGTTGAACAAGGTGGGGTTGGGTTTGTCCAAAATCACATCGACGGTGTGGTCGTCAACTTTTTTGATTTCCTTCACACCCGCCACATAAATCTGCATGGTGCCTTGCGGTTGGCGAATGCGGTCAAAAGAAAACACCACATCGTCTGCGGTGAAGGCTGAGCCGTCGTTGAACTTGACGTTCTTGCGCAAATTGAAACGTACGGTGGTGGGGTTGATATTGGACCAGCTGGTGGCCAAAGCAGGCTCAACTTTGTAGTTCTTGTCGTAGCGCACCAAACCTTCGTAGGTGTGACCCACGATGTTGTTGGTGGTGGCGTGATTTTGTGAATGGGGGTCGAGCGTCAAGATGTCGTTTTGAGCGGCCCATTTGAATTCGACGGCCTGTGCGCTGGTAGCGCCAAGCAGGGCTGCCGACATGCCTATCGCCAGCGTCAGCAGGCGTGAGGTTTTGAGGAAGCGTTGGTACATGCTAAATCCTGTCTAAGTTAAATGACCAGTTCATTCTAGGGGACGCTAGGGACATTTCGCAAGGACCATCAGGGTTAATGCCGAGGGCGACAAACTCAGGCATTCTGAGTTTTAATGTGGTTTTTAAATGTCTGGGTGAATGTCCTATGAGCGCCATCTTGTTTCAATCCGCCAACGTCTTGGATGTCGAGTCTTTGACCTTGAAGTCCAATCAAGACGTTTGGGTCGAAAACGGGCTGATCAAATCCGTGGTGCCGCATCAGCCCGATGTGTTCATTGCCGACAGCACCAAAGTGGTGAAGGCGCAAGGCAAAACCTTGATGCCTGGTTTGATTGATTGCCACGTGCACGTGATTGCGGCGCACCTGAACCTCAATATCACCGCCAACCAGCCCAATGTGTTTGCCACTTTGCGCGCCTTGCCCATCATGAAGGGCATGCTGATGCGCGGCTTTACCACCGTGCGTGATGCGGGCGGTGGTGATTGGAATTTGGCGGAGGCCACACGCACTGACATGGTGGAAGGTCCGCGTATCTTTGCCGCGGGGCGCGCATTGTCGCAAACCGGTGGCCATGGCGATGGCCGTCCGCGCAGTGATGTGATCGAGCCTTGTGGTTGCTCCAGTCGTGTGGGCGCATTGGCGCGCGTGGTCGATGGTGTGGACAACGTGCGATTGGCTGTGCGCGAAGAAATCATGAAGGGTGCCAACCAGATCAAGATCATGGCCTCTGGTGGTGTGGCTTCACCCAACGACCCCATTCATTACCTGGGCTATTCCGAAGCTGAAATTCGCGCCATTGTGGACGAGGCCGAGCATGCCGGTACGTATGTCATGGCCCATGCCTACACGCCCAAAGCCATTCACCGCGCCGTGGACTATGGTGTGCGCAGCATTGAGCACGGCAACTTGATCGACGTGTCAACCGCGCAGTTCATGGCCGACCAGCAAGCCTACATGGTGCCGACCCTGATTACTTACGAGGCTTTGGCCAATGAAGGTGCCAGCCTAGGCTTGCCTGCGGTGTCGGTGGCCAAAATTGAAACCGTGCGAAGCCAAGGTCAAAAGGCTTTGGAGATCTTGGCCAAAGCCGGCGTCAAGATGGCTTTGGGCACCGATTTGTTGGGCGAGTCACATCGCCATCAAT
>JACCDK010230311.1_pt1 | contig 10726 bp, 10 predicted proteins | sample 7445871 | NCBI WGS metagenome assembly JACCDK01 (sample SAMN15323436, study PRJNA562643) | freshwater metagenome | isolation source: river surface water | place: USA:Blue River Watershed | collected 2017-08-15
AGCAACAAATGAGGGTATGGCAAAGTTTGACAATAGCCTTTTAACTCGGCCAATAATTTATTTGCTCGAATGGTAGCTTTAAATATGGCTGTTGTCTCCAAATTATTCTTTGGAGGTAAATCAGGTAATTTATTATATGGCAGGTCTCTATTAAATTTTGACATACTTATTAATACTTTTAATCTAACATTTCTTTACATCGAGAAAACCGTCTTGGTATTCTTCTTCTTTCATAGACCTTATTTCAGATTGTCTATCCGCTTGAAGAAATATGTCTGAAAACAGCTGATAAGCTGACTCAATTTTGGCGCTGTCTTGTGATTTTATGAACTTATTTAGAACGGACTTTTGAAATAATGCCATTGGAAGATAGTATGAATGATTTAGAAACGTAAAGTTGCGAAATTTTCGGGAATTAGCTATGAGTTAACTCCCTTCATAAATCGTTCAAGTTGATATTTGACTTTTAAAATATTACAAGCAAGTTGTTACCTCTAATACAAGTTATGGTGCATACACCATTGCAACAGTGAGTGGGGATTACTAAATCAAGCTTTTAAGGGACATTCAAGGAGTAGTTTAGGTCGTCAAATTCTAAAATCAATTTGTTTTCTTGCATAAAAGTGAATTCAGCAATACTGAATTGGTGTTTGTTTAAAAATTCATCTTCTGAATACAATAGCCCGCAATTTAACTTCTTAAGCTTGCTCGTGATATAAACACAATCGATAATACTATTTTGGTCCTTCTTATTTATTTTGAATGTGGGGAAGTGAAGTTTTAATTCATCTTCCATTATTTTGTAGGTTTCTTCTGCATCTGATTCACGAACGATAATTTCATCGTGTACAGTTAGAAAAATTATATCGTTATCAACAAGTTTCTGCCAAATGATGCTCATTATACGAACCTCTGTTGATTGAAGAAGCCAAGCTAAGTTTGAATGGTTTTTGACTTTTGAATTTGGGTTTTGTGGCAAGAGTTGTGATTTGACATAATTAATCCAAGTAATCCAGTTTGAATTACCGAACATTTCTCCCAACCGTTTATTCGACATACCAAACGTTATTTCAAAAAACTTGGTTTTTGCATCTTCTCTGGTTGATAGATTTAATTTTTCTTGGAATTTTAGGTAAATATCCTCTCCTTGATTAATCCACTCCGAAAACTCGTTTTGACCGATATTTTCATCTAAAATGTTTGAAAGTAACATAGGCTGTATTTGAGCAATATCCAATGAAACAATAGGTTCACCTTTAATAAGTAAATCTCTTCTTAATGAACCTTTTAGACTTGTAATAGGGGAGTGAATTCTCCCTGAAAAATTATCTACAAGAAAAAATTTATCTAACTGCTTATGTTTATACTTTAAAAATTGCTCAAAATATAGTGTTATATCTGAACCTGGCTGAATTGTCACCCATCTTAAATGGCTTTTGATCATTAATTCTAAAGGATTTAATTTTCTTGAATTACCATCTAATAGATTAAAATCAATCAGGCCATCTTTGAGAGCTTTGTACTTGTTGTATTTATGACCTTTAGCACTTGTAACACTTTCAACTTGAATTTCACCCATTTTCTTCAATTTTTCTAAATGAGAATCAAGTTCTTTGGGAAAGTACTTCGCTTTAATTTCCTTGGATGGAAGTGAAACAAAGACAGACTCCAATATCTTACGAGTGGATTGTTTTTTGAGCTGCAAGGTTCTAATATGTGTGATGAATAATATTTCGGATGATGATAATTGCATATAGTTTTAGAATTAAGAATCAACACATACTCCTTATGGGTATATGTGTAATATCAGTTAAAAGTCAAAGAGATACCCCCGTAAGCAATAATGGCAAATTCTTAATTCTTAGAAAAACAGAATTTGGAAACTCCATTAGAGGTTTTATTGATAAAACTTAATCCTTTCGTGGAGCCATAAATGGATAACCAGTTGGTAAAAGACCTTTGTTTGAATTCGGAATCTTCACCAAAATAGGTGTTTTTGAATTCATCAAATAACTCTTTCGTATAGTATAAGGCATTTTCTTTAAAGTCCATTCCTTTGCACCACTCAACAAAATCAATATTCGTTTTCTGCTGTAAAAGATTATTGGAAACGTTCTTTAATTCATAGGTAGTAAGACCTTCCTTGAAATAGAACTGGACGCATTCAAGCATAAAGGAGTAAAATTCATTCCATTGAATTGAGGACCATTGCTCACTAAATAATAAGCCATGCTCATCCTCAATTGGTTTTTCAGAACCAGTCTTGATTTTCTTACTGTAATAATCATTGAGTTCTATTATGAATTGCCTTCTTTTATTTGAAGAGCCAATATTTGTAATTATTGTATTGCTGCAAATCAAAACCTTTGGGCTGTCTTCAGCTTTAATGAAAAATTGAGGCAGGTATTTTCTTTCTATCGTCCAACCATCTGTAAGGCAAGAGAACAGTGAATCAAATTTAAAATCGGGCTTTGTTTCATCTATCCAAACAATTTGAGTTCCAGGCTTAACTAATTCAAACCTAAACCGATTTGCTGCATCCCAATGTTTGCCATCAATTTTTATCTGCGAACGAATTTGAGATAGTGCATTTGCACATAATCCTTTCCCTGTTCCGCCCATTGGTTTCATCTTGTCAGTTAATGCTTCATCATAAAGCAGAATTGCTTTGCCATCAGCAGGTGAGAAGAAATTATGGATCAAATAGCCAAATGCACTTCTGAGAGCATCAAATCTTTTATCTATCCCTGATGTTACATTTTCAGCGAATTGAACAAATGGGTTTTTACTAATATCATCTGTAAATATAAAATCACGCTCAATTCTTTGAGATTTCCAAATGCATTTTTCCGATAGATTTTCAATGTCATATACCTCAATTCCATCTTTATTGGATATTTGAACGTAACAATTTTTAAATACTACATAGCAAAATTTCTTCGTGTCTTTAAGTATGGGTGTTTTGTGCTCTTCCAAATGCTCTAACCATTTATCATTAAAAAACAGATTTGATTGTTTTAGGAATACGTTTCTTATTGCTTCAACTGGCACTGGATATTCCACTTGGTTATATTCAAATAATAAATCTTGCTCGATTGAATAAATGTAGTCTTGAAAAATGTCTTTGATGTTTTCCGAAGAAACTTCTTCAATAAAACAACCTTGTTGTCTTATTAAAATTGCTTTTTCTTTATTGATGTATCTTTTGTAAATACCTTTTGAAGTCAAGAATGCACGAACTCCTTCGTGATAAATTCCTGATAATTCATATCGTTTGAATTTGCTATCGTACTTAAATAGTAGGATATCGTATGCAAATGACGATGGTGTAAGATATTGACTTGTGATTATTTTTGTTTGAGGTGTTTCGTTTAAAACATCCTTTAGGAGTGATGATTTTATTTCCATAATATTATTTTTTTACGCTCTTACTGGAGCAAATTATTAGACAATAGTTTTCTGTTCTTACGCCCTTTGGCGAAGGTTTTTTTAATCCGTTTAAAAGTTTATTTATTAATTTCCCGCTTAATTGCGGACAATGAATTACCTAAATGCAGGCTTGTAATTCTTTTCAATCATTTCATTAATGTCTGATTGGCGGTAAAAGAATTTACCATTTACTTGAGAGAATCCCAAATATCCTTCATCTCTCATTTTTTGTAAAGTGGACTTGCTGATGTTAAGGAGCTCCATTAATGCCTGACTATCATAAATGACTTCGTTTGGGTTTTTCTGTTTCACAGAAAGTTCCTTGTGCATGATTTCAATTCTTTGAACTAATAAATCATACTGCTCTTGAGGTATTACGTTAAAATTCATTTCTTGGAGTTTGGTTTTTTATCTTCTTTAATTGCTTTCTTCATCATCCATTGAAGTAACTCTTCTCTTTCAAAGTAAAGTTTCTTGCCCTGTGGACAATAATGAGGGATTTGCTTTGTACTGGTTAGTTTGTACAAATGGGAGTGGCTTACATCCAATAATGCAGCTGCCTCTGAAAATGACAACACTTCTTTGGTGTTGATGTTTTGTTGTTTGAGCATCGACTCAATGCTTTCCAACTTTTGATAAATTAATTTTTCGTTCATATACTTTTATTTAAAGTTTGAAACGAAATTAATATGGGGAAAATGATGAAATAGTAAGAGAGTAAGGTGCTTGTATTAATTATTACTACTCTTACTGTTTTTTTCTTCTAATTGTCGAATTATCTTCTTTATTTCATTTAATTCTTTCTCTTTTTTGGGAAATCCGCTTACACTTTTATTAAAATTGGATTGGGTAAGAAAATTATCATTTTTAGTTTTGAATAATTTAGATTGCTGAAGTGAAGCAGCGTTCATATTCTCAAAGTAAGGAAAGAATTCTTTGATTACCATGCAACAGAAATTTGTATTAGTTCCAAAATTAATCGGTTTATCAATTTCTCTAAAATCTGAACAGAGGAGAATATTTATCAAATCATCGGATGAATTGTTTTCAATATCTACTATGTCATAATTCCATAATTCTCTTATTACAGTCTTTAATATTTCCTCCCTTTTGGGTTTAAATTTTAATTTAAACGCCATGGGTTTGGGAAGAATTGAAAGATCATTTGACTTTATTATTTCGTCCGAAAAATCTGAAGGAACTCCAATAATGTTGGATTTCGGTGATTTTTCGAGTAATTCGGTGATAAACACGTTTAAAAACTTTTGATATTCTATCAATAATGTTGCAACCAAGCGAGAGGACTTTTTCTTGTTTGGACCAACAAAGGGTAAAAAAGTTTCATAATTATATACGTCATATCTTTTCATGTCGTCGAGTTCTAATATGACTTCATCTGGTTCTGAAAATTCTATGATTTTGTTTATTCTTTTTAAGTCTAAACTTGAATATTCACCATCCATAAATTTGCTTATGATCGCTAAATGTGTTCTTGCATTATTTAATTGAAAGGAATAGGGCAAATTTGTAACATCTGAAATTAATATATCCATGTACAGTTTAACAGCTTGTTCAAACAGTTTTTGTTGGTGGTTATTGATTTTATCCCATCCTTCCTGAGTTGTTTCGTAGTATCTTTCATAATGCGTACGAAACCCTGTATTTGGATATGATTTCCAATCGTTTAATGTTGCTTTACATTCAATAAATTCTTGATAGAAATAATCCTCTTTTGATGATTCTAACATGATATCTTCTGTATCTCTTTTCCATATCATGTTTTGATCTTCAAATCTACGGTAGTGAAAAAAGTCAAAATCTATTATTTCACATGCTGTTTTCAGGAGTTTATTTGCTGCAAAAAGCAATTTCGAATGCGTAAAACTTTCAATTTCTAATGATTTCCATTGATAATATTTATAACTATTATCTGAACATTCCTCCATAGAAATTATCTTATAGATTTGGTCTTCTTCAGGAGTACTGTTTATTTTTTTACTCCATGATTCAAATATCAATGGGTCTAAATCAAAACGTCGAACCAATCTTTTACAATCCAATAAGCAAATATTTTTACTTACGAAATCATCCTTGTGAGCAGCATAAAAAGATGTTGCCAATTGTCTGAGTATAAATAAGTCACTTTCATGCATAAAAGTAAAAATCAGCAATTCATCGATTAATGTTAGCAATCTATCTTTTGTTAACTCTTGCTGTAATTCTGAATTTGTATCTGAAATATACTTCAAACAAATTTCAAGACGATCTAATAGTTTTTCCATGTATTAATCATTAAAAGCATCCATTGCTTTATCAAGCTCTGAATTAATTATTTTGGCATATACTTGGGTTTCCTTAATGGCTGCATGCCCCATTAATTTAGAGACCTTATCAATTGAAATGCCTTTTCTTAAGGCTCTGGTAGCCCAAGTATGGCGTGAAATGTGAAAAGAAATGTTTTTTTCGATCTTTGCTTTCTTTGCTATCAGCTTTAAATTCTTATTGATATAGGCTGTAGCAGAACTTATGGCATCATCTATTTCTTTCGATGAAAGCAAAAACGTATTTGCAGGTAACATATTAAAAATATAATCGCCGCTTTTTGTTTCTTCTGTCTTGTATTTTGATAAAATTTCTAATCCTTTGTTTGGAACTTTGATTGATAACTGGTTATTGGTTTTTTTTATCGTGAAATTTATTGATGAACCATCAAAGTGCTTCCATTGTAACTGTAATATATCAGAAACTCTTAAACCAGCTGCATAGGCTGAAAAAACGAACATGTCTTTATGTAAATCCATTCGTGTTCCTTTTTCCGTTTCAACATTCTGAAAGGCTTTTAATTCATCTTCAGTCAAAAATTCTCTCTGTGTTTTTTCTGATTTTAATTTGTATTTAAGAAATGGATTGACACTATGTTCAATTATATCTAATTCATACGCACGATTAAAAACGGTGCGAATAAATTTGAAGTTTACATGAATTGTGTTTATTGAATTCCCTTTTTTTATTTTTAGATATTGTTCAAATTCATTTAAAAATGAAGGTGTGATATCATGAAATGAGAGTTTGGAATTATATTCTTTTAGTTTAGTAATTATTGATTTTGTTCGCGAATAGGTTCCAGGCTTATTATCTACTTTGTATCCCTCAACAATTGAGTCTGCAAATGAATAAAAATCCTGAGGCTTTTTACCAAAGACAATATCTTTTACTTGTTTTGAAGTTACTTGTCTTTTTGTACTGTCAAGTTCAATTACTTCTTTTTGAATTTCAGAATACCTTTTTGAAATTACGGCATTCATTTTAGCAACGGTTTCCTTATGGTCTCTGCCTTTACCAATAGATTTTATTCTCTTGTTACTCTCATCCCATTCATTTTCTTGAACGGAATAACCAGTGGCAATGTAAGAGATTTTACGATGCTTGATAATTCTAAAATGAATAGGCGCTTCATTTTTTTTATTAAGTTTGTCCTTTCTTAAGACGATTGAAACTGATGACATTAATTCCTTTATTGTTTAAACAAATATAAGAAATTAAAAGTAAATTGGGGTAAACAATGGGGTAAACAAATGGGCTATTTAAAAGAATTAAAAAGAACTAAAATACACCTTGTTTAATCGTAACTTATTGAAAAATAGAGTAAATAAGTTTTTTAGGTTTATATAATTATGGTTTCATTATTTCCAGCGGAATCACCGAAAAAGCACCTTAAAAATAAGGTGCTTTTTTTATGCTTTAATCAAATACAATACTTTTATTTATTCAATTGATAAAAAGGTTTAATCTAGTTATTTGAACTTGTATCGTGTTGGTTGGTTTCTTTGTTAAAACAAGAGTCATGACAAAATACATTATTTATATTGGATTAAGTTTATCCTTTGTGAGTTGTTCCATAATTAAACCGCATCAAGTTGGAATTAAAAGTAATTTGGGGAAAATCGGCGAACGAGTAAAAAAACCCGGACCTGTATTTTTTAACCCTTTTTTGACACGTGTAATCAAAGTCAATATTCGTACAGCAAATTTGTCGATAAAAGAGAATTTACCTTCAAAAGAAGGACTAACCATACTTTCTGAAAGTTCAATTCTTTACCACATTAAATCTGAAGATGTACCAAAACTCATAAAAGAAACGGGATTGTCCTATGAAGATAATTTAATTTTACCTGTATTTAGATCTGCAGCGTCTGATGTTTGTTCAAAATACTTTGCCAAGGATATGCACAGTGCAAAACGAAGCGAAATAGAAAAAGAGATTCAGAAACGATTGTCGGAAGTATGCGAACCTAAGGGTTTTGTAATTGAAGCTGTATTGCTAAAAAGTATCACTTTGCCATCAGGATTAACTCGTTCAATCGAAACGAAACTTGAGGCAGAACAAGAGGCTTTACGAATGGAATTCGTTTTAGACAGACAAAAGAAAGAAGTTGAACGTCAAGTAATTGAAGCCGAGGGTGCAAAGAGAACAAACGTAATACAATCAGAAGCTCGAGCAGAATCAGCGATTATCGAATCCGAGGGTAAAGCAAAAAGTATAGAAATTGAAGCAAAAGCCAATAAAGCTGCTAATGATTTACTGAATTCAAGTATCACGCCTAATATTTTAAAAATGAATCAAATACAAGCCTTTATTAAACTTTCAAATTCTCCAAATACAAAAACTATAATTACAGATGGAAAAGGCAATGTGTTTAATATGTTAGACAATAAATAACTTACTACAACTTAAATTCGCGTCTCACTTTTAGTGCTTCTTCAAGTTTTTGAAGAAATAATTTTCTTGGAATTTCAATTGCACCATAACGCTCTACATTATCATTGATAAACTGAGTATCGAGCAGCTCGAATTCCTCTTTCTTTAATATTTCCACAAGATAATGAAAAGCAACTTTGGAAGCATTTGAAACCAATGTGAACATAGATTCGCCATAGAACACGCCACCGAGGTGAACACCATACAATCCCCCAGCCAATTGCTCGCCCCAATAAACTTCTACAGAATGAGCAAATCCCAATTGTTGAAGTTCGCAATAAGCAGTTATCATTTCTTCTGATATCCAACAACCATCGCCCTTAAATCGAGGCTTTGAACATTGACGCATAACTTCCTCAAATTGCGTATTAATCTTTACCTGAAAAATACCACGGTTTAGAATATTTCTAAGTGATTTAGAAGGTCTATAAGTTTCAATTGGAATTATCGCGCGGGGATTTGGACAATACCATTCAATTTCTCCTTTTCCATCCGACATAGGAAAAATACCTTGCTTATATGCTTCCAATAAAAGTTCTACCGATAATGTATTTTTCACCTAACAAAGTAATACGTTGCAATTGAAATACGTAAACATTTAACGATTTTTTTATATTCAATCATTTGTTTTAAACAATTGATTAAAATAGTTGTTTAATTTTGCGACGCATGAAAAAAGAGTTGAGTACAGAAGAAAAAATTAAAGAAGCAGCAAAGTCTGTTTTCCTTCAAAAAGGTTTTTCCGGTTGCACAACCAGAGAGATTGCAAAAGCTTCAGGAATGAATGTGGCGCTCGTTTGTTACTACTTCCGTTCGAAAGATCAACTTTTTCAATTGATTTTTCAATCGGTAATGGAAGAGTTCATGCATTCATTGATTCAAGTGTTTCAAGATGAAATGCCATTGAAAGATAAAATGCGCATCCTAATAGACAAACGCTACGAATTTGTTGAGAAGAATCCAGAATTTCCCAATTTCATTCATAACGAATTAAAACGCAATACTGCCTTCTCCGAACACAACAAAAAGATTTTCGACAAAATTGCCTCTACGGGAATATTCGAAGAGGCCTTAATTTCACAACAAAAAGGGGAAATGAGGCAAATCGACATGTTCCATGTAACCCTGCTTATAATGTCGAATTGTGATTTTCCTTTCATCTCAAAAAATTTTCACATGACAATGCAGGAAATGACTGAAGAAGAAATAGCCAAAAAACTTACTGAACACCGTCATGTGGTAACTGATATGTTAATGAATTATTTATTTCCAAATTAAATCTTATGATGAAACTACTCGTTTCTATTTGTCTTTTCCTTAGTTTACAAAACTTAACGGCACAATTAGACCTGAAGTCGTGTTTAGCCATGGCTGATACCGCAAATTTAACAATTCGAAATGCAGAACTTGACATTGAGATTAACAAGAGAGAAAGAAGCTCATATCTTTCCTCTCGTCTTCCTCAATTAGGATTTAATGCGGACTACAAGTACAATGCAAAAATTCCGGGACAGGTAGTTCCTGCAGCATTTTTTGGGGGACAACCAGGAACTTATGCCACAGTGCAATTCGGCGTTCCGTATGTGCTGTCGAACAATGTTCAACTTACCCAAATACTGTTTAATTCTCAATTGAATTATGGCCTTGCTGCCTTAAAAATCAATGCTGATATTGTGGAGGTTCAACGCAACATGACAATTCAAGAAATACGCTATCAAGTATCCAACACTTATTTTCTACTACAAGGATTAGAAAAACAATTGTCATTCCTTCAAAGTAACCTGTCTCAAACAAACAAAGTATTAAAAAACATGAATTCTTTAGTTGAAAAAGGTTTAGCCCTTCAACTAGAAGCTGATAAAATTAAAGTAAACCTGTTGAATTTGGAGAATGGAATCGCATCCGTTCAAGCATCTAAAGAACAACTTTTAGACCTTCTTAAAATTTTAATTGGCTATCCAAAGGATAAAATACTAACTCTTGCTGAAGATGTGATTATCGAACAATCATTAATTAAAGCAGAGGACAATAAACAATTTTACCCATTAAAATTAATCGAATCACAGCAGGAAATGAATAAAGAGGAGAGCAAAGGAATTAAAATGAGCTACCTACCAAATTTAAATCTGTACGGAGTATATAATTACAGCTATAACATTAAACCGGAAGATGACTTTCGAAAAGGAATTGATGGTGTATTTATTGGTCTTCGTCTCGATTGGTCTTTGTTTGATGGCTTACAACGCATGCACAAAAGCAAAATGAACGCCATACGCTCGGACAAATTGACTAATCAATATGAATTAGCAAACCAACAATTGGAAATGGCTGCCAATCAAGCTAAAAGACAAATAAAACTTAAAACTGATGCATTATCACTTTCTAAGGAACAATTGAAATTAGCAGAAAACGTATACCAACAAACAAACTTTAAATTTGAAAAAGGCCTTGCCAATTCAACAGAATTAATACTTGCTGAAAATAGTCTTTACCAAGCTCAAAATAATATTGTCTCTACTTATGTTCAATTGAGACAAG
>JACCDK011691782.1_pt1 | contig 10725 bp, 11 predicted proteins | sample 7445871 | NCBI WGS metagenome assembly JACCDK01 (sample SAMN15323436, study PRJNA562643) | freshwater metagenome | isolation source: river surface water | place: USA:Blue River Watershed | collected 2017-08-15
GATGAAAAGGGCTTTGGGTTTATCGCTGGTGATGACGGCAGCGAGGTATTTCTGCACGCCTCGGCACTTCCCGCTGGAACCGGCACCATCCGCCCTGGCACCAGGGTTGAATACGGCATTGTCGATGGCCGCAAAGGAGCCCAGGCTCTCTCGCTTCGAGTGCTAGAAGTCCCAACTCTCTCGGCAGCTACCCGTAAGCCAGCCGAAGACCTAGCCATCATTACTGAAGACCTAATTCGTCTTTTGGACCAAATCGGATCTTCGCTCAAGCGCGGGAAGTATCCAGAGGCTAACCACGCTCGAAAAGTCGCTCAGCTGTTGAGGCGAGTAGCCGATGAGCTTGAGGGGTAACAAACACCAAGCACTTGCCAAAAGTGCCCTCAGTGAATTTAGCGATGGCAGCTATGGCAAGTTCATTTCTGAAAAAGAAATCCAAAAGGGAATCTTCGATGTTTCCTTTGAATCAACCAAGCGCGGCTATGAAGGTTGGCACTGGGTTGTCACTATCACCCAGCCCGATAAGCGCAAGCCCGCCACCATCTCTGAAGTGACTCTGGTGGCAGGACCAAAAGCACTGCTTGCACCGCAGTGGGTGCCATGGTCTGAGCGATTGAAAGAATTCAGAGAGCTTCTGAGAAAAGAAGGTAAGGCTAAGACCGACGCCGAAGCCGATGCTTTGATATCTGAGATGTCAGGTGCGAACGGTGAGAAAGCCAATACCACCAAGGAGCGCGCCGATCGCGGTAGTGTGCAGCCACCAGTCAAGACCCGCGTCCGCAAGCGATTGATAAAACGCAGCGAGGATAACCAGAGCGACCAACCAAGCGATGGTGCCAATAGCGAGCACCAGCCTGATGTTGACCTTGACCGGGTCTAGTTCCTTATCGCTCACAATCTCTCCAACACATAATCAATGCAGTTTGTGAGAGCTTCTAAATCAGATTTTTCAACAGAGACGAAGGTTGCAATCCTGAGTTGATTCTTGCCAAGTTTGCGATAGGGGTCAGTATCGACAATGTCGTTCTCACGAAGAATCTGGGCTATGCCCAAGGCATCGATGTGGTCAGCAAAGTTGATGGTTGCCACTAATTGCGAGCGGTGATTTGGGTTTTTTACAAAAGCCTCAGTCAGCGGATTTTTTTCTGCCCAGTCAAACAGGACCTTGGAGTTGGCCTTGGTCTTAGCATCGGTCCAGGCAAGACCTCCATTAGCCAAGATCCACTGAATCTGATCGTTTAGGAAAAACAGAGTTGCCAGTGCTGGGGTATTTAGGGTGTAGTTCTCCCGTGAGTTATCAAGCGCCAGCTTGAGACTCAAAATATTTGGGATGTAGCGACCTGATGCTGCCACTCGCTCAATTCTTTCCAAAGCTTTCGGAGAAACTAGCGCTAGCCACAATCCACCATCGGATGCGAAGTTCTTTTGCGGAGCGAAGTAGTAAACGTCGGTTTGAGTAATGTCAAAATCAATTCCACCAGCAGCCGAAGTTGCATCGGTTAGCATCAGTGCGTCGGCATCAGCGCCAACTACTCGCAATACATCTGTCACCACTCCAGCGGAGGTTTCGTTGTGTGGGTAGGCGTAGATGTCCACCCCAGCCTCTGCCACTAGATCTGATCTGGTGCCAGGTTCGGCTTCAATCACGGTTGGTTTTGCAAGCCACGGGGCTGCCAAAATCTTGGCGAACTTATTTCCGAATTCTCCGTGCACTAGTGCCTGAGCTTTTTTCTCAGCCAAAGAGAATGTAGCTGCATCCCAAAATGCCGAAGCACCACCGTTGCCCAGAATTACCTCATAGCCAGCGGGAGCTCTGAATAGCTCAGTTAGTCCCTGCTTAATCTCGCCAACCAGTGCCCGAATGGGAGGCTGGCGGTGGGAAGTTCCCATGAACTGCTTGGCAAAAACAGTGAAGTTTTCAAACTGCTCAGGTCGCATCCTGGAAGGGCCGCAACCGAATCGACCGTCGCGGGGACGCATAGAATTCGGGATAAGGATTTGCGGCACGCTTAGAGTTTATCGGCTTGACTAGTCTTACTCTTTAGGGGAGACATGACAGATCTAATCGATACCACCGAGATGTACCTCAAGGCCATTTTGGAACTTGAGGAAGAGGGCATTACCCCGATGCGCGCTCGCATTGCCGAGCGCCTCGATCACTCTGGCCCGACCGTCTCTCAAACCGTTGGTCGCATGGAACGAGATGGATTGCTGGTAGTCGAAGATGATCGAAGACTCAACTTCACCGACGAGGGCCGCCTCACCGCTATTGAGGTAATGCGCAAGCACCGCCTGGCCGAGCTGATGCTGCTGGAGATTGTTGGGCTCAGCTGGGAAAAGATTCATGATGAGGCCTGCCGCTGGGAACACGTCATGAGCGAAGAGGTTGAGCGCAAGCTGCTTGAGCGACTGGACAACCCAACCCACTCACCATTTGGAATGCCAATCCCAGGGCTCGAACTTTTGGGACTACCCGCTGTTGAAAACACTCCCTGCCAGCCAGTCACCGAGGCCGGAGCTGGTGAATACCAGCTGTGCCGGATCGGGGAGCCCGTCCAGATTGACCCGGCCTTTTTGGACCAGTTGGCCAATCTGGGCCTAAAACCAGGGGTGAAGGTAGGCGTGTCGGAAGCTGGCAATGGCTGGCTAATGACTGCCAATGGTGGGCAAGAGGGCCTATTGCTGGATGAGCGTTACGGTCAACACCTCTTTATTAGCCCCTTAGCTATCAAATAGTTATAATCTTGGCTTGGAAGTCCAAGTGAGTATTTCGGAGGATTCCTTTTGATTTCAGAATCAACGAGCCCAGCCTCGCGTAAGCAATTGCGGAAGTTGGAACGAAGCTCTGCCAAGGCAGCGGGTCGTAGCTCGATTCGTGCATTCATGACCTTCGTTTCAACAACCGGCCTGATGGCAACCGTTGCACTTCCTTCATATGGTTTCTCGCCTGAGATCACGGCAGTTGCAGGTCTCACTGTCGACAACGAGCTGGTTCAGATATCCGCTCCTTCGCAGGGACTGGCTGTGGCAACGGTACGAGCCGTTGAGTTCTCCAGAGGAAATTATGAACCAGCTGACGCGGAGGACTTCGCCGAGCAGCCCAGGGTTAGTAGCTATACCGGACCACTAGCCGAGGACTATCTAGCAAGACCAAGATTTACTGAGATCACCAGCTCCAACATCATGCAGGCAGCAGCCGAGCTGGTTGGAACTCCATATGTTTACGGCGGAAGAACTCCAGCCGGATTCGACTGCTCCGGTTTCACACTCTTTGTATATGCCCAGTTCGGAGTCAAGCTCCCACACAGCGTTTACCAGCAGGCCAAGCTTGGAAAGAAGATTCCACTGTCCGAGGCAGTGCCGGGTGACCTGGTTATCTTCAATGACTTCAGCCACAACGGAATCTATGCCGGTGGTGGCAACTTCTTCCACTCACCTCAGCCGGGTGACCGAGTCAAGCTGGCTCCGATCTTCACCGAGCGCTACCACATCATCCGCGTAGCCGACGTGGCCAACTACTAAACCTTCAGTTTCCCTCTGCGTTTCTGCCAACCTTTGGCGATTTCTCCTCTTACTCTTTTTTCAAGTTTTTGATTGGAGCAAGGGAGGTCGAGATGCCACTAGACATGCAATCCAGGCATGGCAACTGGATCCATCTACACCAACACCCCTGCATATCCATGCCGGAAATCTCAACGCGTCGCGCTTTTGCGGCGCGTTTTTTATTTTCCGCAAAGACCGAATGCCCGCAAGCCGTGTGGGCGAATTCGTAAGGAGCAACATGCGCACACTAGTCCTCAACGCCGGATATGAACCCCTAGCGGTGGTTTCTTTCAAGCGAGCGTTAATCCTGGTTCTAAATGAAAAGGCAACCGTGCTTGCCGGGATCTCCGGGGCGGTGGTTAGAAGCGCCAGCAGTGAGTTTGATATGCCATCGGTAATCCTGCTCTCACGCTACGTCAGAATTCCAAACGCCAGAAGAGTCCCAGTTTCAAGACGCGGTGTATTGAGACGAGATGGTCACAAGTGCGCCTACTGCGCCAGAGGCGCCAACACCATCGATCACGTCGTTCCTAAATCTCGTGGCGGTAAGGACACCTGGGAGAATCTGGTGGCCTGCTGCCTTTCGTGCAATAACGAAAAAGGCGATCGCACCCCGCAAGAGATGGGCTGGCAACTGAGAGTGGTTCCCAAGATGCCAACCGGTTTGGTCTGGAGTGTTAGGGGAGCTGAGAAACCACTTCCGCAGTGGAGTGAGTTTCTAGCGATGCAGCGCCAGGCTGCTTGACTTCTCAGTTCACTAGAGAATTTATTTGCCTTACCAATTCACGCGGCTCTTTGCTTCCAAGGATTAATCGAGCAAATTTGTGGTCCTTAAGCTCAACCACTACCGCTGATTCACCTTTATGCCAGGCAACGAATTGGCGCTCAAGTCTCTTGAAAAAGGTGCCCGCGTAAACAAAGTGGGGTAGCCCGGTGCCAGGTGCACGAATACCCAGCTCTCCAGGAATGACCCCTTGATCTTCGGTGGCGCCTCGTATGTTTTCTTTCGAAACGGCAAAGCTCTTGCGAAGAGTCTTTATTCGATCCAAAAGGTTCAAATGAACAATTAGGTGAGTGTCTGTTATTTCGTATCTTGGCATGTCAGTTCTCCAGACTGCTTAGTAGGTGACCCCCCAAAAACTGGGCGGCCTTGCTCTTGTTTCCTTTGAAGGAGCCATCTATTGCTTTGGTGCAAATCTGTTTAATTGCCTTATCGGATTGAGCCAACTCCCGCATTGCAACTATCACTAAATCCACGGATGTCGCGGATTTGACCCAGACGCCGGAAATTGCCTCACTCAGACATGCGACAAAAAGGTTGCGCTTTGATCCAAAGGCCTTGTAGAGACTGCCACGCTTTAGGGCGGTGGCCGCCAGTAAGTCGTCTATTGAACAGCCGTTATAGCCGAGTTCGGCGAACGCAAGGCTAGCTTGCTTGACAACTTTAGATTCGTCGAATTCTCTTGGACGGGCCATGTCGCTAGGTTAGTAGTTATTGACTGATTAGTCAATAATCAGAATGGGTGGCCCCGAGAAGAATCGAACTTCCGCACACGGTTTAGGAAACCGCTGCTCTATCCACTGAGCTACGAGGCCTAGCGCTAATACTTTACGCCAGAGACTTCTTCCAGTTCCCTGTGCTCGGGCAAGGCTACCTAGCCTTTGGCCCCATCACTTTTAGGCTTTGGGCGTGGATGAATCGAAATATGAAAGCTGGCAATTACAGCTAGCCGAAATCGGCGGCACTAATCCACTTCTGCAATTTGAGCTTTCCACTCTCGGGCACATTGATCTCTTTCGCGCTCACCCATCTGGTCTTGCTCAGCTCAGCACCGCTAAGAGCGCAAACCTCTCCAGTTTGGTGAGAGAAGAAATTGCCTTATCAAGAGCGCAAACCGCCACCAAGAAAATAAAGCGCAAGGCAGACCGCATCGAAGACAACTTCGGAATTCCGGCGGCCTATGTGGCAGCGGGGCTGCTGCGCTACCAAGGCAGAGGCCTCCCAATCCTGCTCTGGCGTACCCACATCCTTCGTCACGGAACAGACTTTGAACTAAGACTGGCAAACCTCCCCGAGATCAATCCGGCAGTGGCAGAAATTGTCAGAAAGTACCGAGCGGATTTTAGAGAAAGCGATCTGCTGGCAATCTGCGCGGGTCAGTCTGACCTCTTGCCAGTGGGAGTTATGTCACTGCTCGCTGAATACCTCGGGGATTCGGGGAGTGAATTAGAGAAGCTTTTGGTGCTGGGTAACTTTGTGCCGGATCTGGTTCGACTTCAACTACAGCCAATCGATCTAGCCTCTGGTATCGCAGGCTTTTTACTGCAGCAAAGACCAGTCGGAATTCAGCCTTCTGTCACGCCGCTGACACTAGTTCAGAACGCAGATGCATCGCAGGTGGCGGTGTTAGAAAAAGCGGCAAGCGGTAAATCGTTTGCGGTGCAGACGCTTCCGGGCTGCGGCTATCTGCAAACTGTGGTGAACCTGCTAGCCAACTTAGCGCTCGATGGAAAGAGAGCACTGGTGGTTGCGCCGAGAAAGCAAACCCTGGTTGAGCTATCAGAGCGCTTGAGTCAGGCGGGACTAGCTGGCCTTGCCATTCGGGAAAGTGATAGCTGGGGAGATGCCGTTGCTGCTATCTCGAGAAATGAAAAGGCAGTAGCGGGCGATTTGATTTCTGCCAGAGCTCGGTCTCAGCAGGTGGCAAAAGAGGTGAACCAATACTTCACAGCCATAAACGAACCAGACAGCGAACTTGGCATCAGCCTGATGGACTGCATCACCAAGCTGGCAGAGCTAGCAGCCAGTAGCCAACCGCCTACCAATTCCGCTCGCATCAAGCAGGAACTACTTCCCAAGATCAAGAACGTTATTGATCCACTGCTTGCCCAGGCTCACGAAGCTGGACTGTTCAGTTTTCAACCCAAGACCAATCCCTGGTTCGGCGCTCGCTTTTCAAATCAAGCGGAGATTGATTCGGCGCTGGCGGCAGCTCGTTCACTGGCTGGTGAAAACTGGCGGGTAGTCAGTTATCAGATTTCCAAATACCTCACTGACCTTGATTTAAGTAAGAGTGAAAACGTTGAGCAATGGTCAGAGCAACTGAGGCTACTGCTAGGAATTCGCTACACCCTCGATCGCTTCCTTCCCAGCATCTTCGAACATCCCCTTAGCGAGCTCATCGCTGCCACAGCACCCAGGGGAGTTTCATCAGATCTCAGTGGAGCTCAGCGAAGAAGATATAAGAAGCTCGCTAAAGAATTTATTCGACCTGGCTCTTCAGTTCCGAACCTGCACCAGTCACTGGTAGCGGCGAAGGAACAGCGAGAGGCTTGGGAGCGATACAACCAAACTGGCGCTCCGCCAACCGTCCCGCTGGGTCTTGCTGATGTTCAAAATAAATTTGAATCGGTAGTCGAGGTCCTCAAGCGGCTTCAGCAGCACCTGGACCCAAACCCTGATCTGCCGCTGTTGACCAGATTGCCACTAGCCGAGCTCGGGCAAAAACTTGAACGTCTCGCCTCCAATACTGAACTGCTAAACAGGCTGGAGGAGCGCAGACCGATCAGCGAGAAACTCGAATCGCTGGGCCTGAACAATTTCATTCGCGAAGTGAGTGAGTCATCGCCAAGCCTGGATCAGGTCAGGCTGGAATTTGAGCTCTCTTTCTGGCAGTCAGCGCTGGAAGCAATTGTCGCCAGAAGCCCAGAACTACTTGAGTATTCAGCGGACAAGCTGGCGCTGCTGGAACTCAATTTTGAGCAAGCAGGAAATGAACTAATTGAGCAAGGTGTTGTCAGCACTCAGCACGCACTTGCCGAGCGCTGGAAGCAGGCAATTGCCCGCCACCCAGCTAGTGCCGACAAACTGCGAGCCCTACTGCGCACCCGCGTGCTCACCCTGCGCGATGCTGCTAACGCAGGCTCCGAACTATGGCGAGTTCTTGCAAGCGCGGTAGCCATCTCGCCCTACCGAATTGGCCAGCTTGCCAAGTCCGAGAGTTTTGACACGCTCTTGATTTTGGATGCTGCTTCCTCCGGGGTTGCCGAATTACTTCCGGCACTCTCGCTAGCGGAGCAGGTAATCGCCTTTGGTGATCCTGTCATCGCAGCGCCGGAAAACTTTGAAACCGTTTCCCGCACTGCCAGTGAAAAAGAACCCACTCTCCGCGACAGTGCTTATGACCTGGTTGCCAGTGAGTTCGAGGTTGTCTCGATCAATCGAAACTGGCGAACCAGCGGTCAGGTCTTGGGCAAGTATTTGAACCAGGCTTTCTATAACAATCAGCTGGTGCTGGAGCCAACCCCAGCCATGCTCTTTGGTGAGCACAACTTTGAACATTTTGAGATTAAGGAAAACTCAACTGCCACCTCCGCCGATGGTTCAGCGGAGTCACTACCGGCTGAGGTGGAGCAGGTGGTGCAGTTGGTTTTGTCACATGCTCGCTGGACCCCAGATGAATCTCTGATGGTGGTTAGCGCATCGAAGCTTCACGCTGATCGGATTGAGGAGCGGGTAGCTCAAGAGGTTGCCAAGCAACCGGAGTTGGCAGAGTTTTTTGACGCCCATGGCCGTGAGCGGTTCGAGTGCGTCAGCATGAGCGAGCTCACTCACCGTCTAGCCGATCGAGTCATATTCAGCGTGGGATTTGGAAGAAATAGCGAGGGAAGAATCTCTGGCAGCCTGGGGGATTTCAACTCACCCAGCGCCGCTCGTTGGATGGTCAACCAGATTGTCTCTGCTCGCAAGCGGATGACCGCAGTCTCCTGTTACAACTTCGAGGACTTCGCCGGCATGTCCCTGCCGGAGAATCAGCGGTGGCTCAAGGACCTGGTCGCCCCGAGCTTCTTGCAGGAAACCCCGGATGGCAAGCCAGACCCACTTCTACAAGATCTGGCTAAGCGCTTAGAAAAACTCGGCATCAAGGTAGTTCTGAACTTCGCTTCGCGAATTGGTTTAGCTGCAAGCTATGGATCGCAAGCCGTGGTGGTCGATGCCGACTGGTCATTGGTTGGTGAGAATCTAGATGAGCGACTTCGGCTGAGGCCAGGTCTACTTCGGGCAATGGGCTGGCAATACCTCAGGGTTCACGCCTTTGAAATATTTGCCCGCCCGCAGGAGGTGGCGAACCGAATTGCTGTGAAGCTCGGAATCAACCTGCAGGGAAAGCCAGAGAAGTTGTTTGATGAGCTAGCAAGCGAAGATAGACCAGAAAGCTGGGGCGATGGCGATAACTCAAATGATGATCGCCTCAGAGACGACAAACCCCCACACTGGGGCTAGTCGCCTGAGCTGTCTGATTTTGGAGCCGAGTCGGTTCGATAAAAACCGCTGCCTTTGAAGGTGACTCCAAGGTTGCCAAACAGTTTTCTCAGTTCGCCCCCACACTCCGGACAGGAAGTTAGGGGTTGGTCTTGGAAGGACTGCTGAGCCTCAAAAGAATGGTCGCAGTTTTTGCAGACGTAAGAATAGGTAGGCATTGAGCTTCAAATTCTAATCAAAAACAATTGTTCTTTTCGGGGTGATAACCCCGTTGACTCTTCGATCGTGGCTTTCGGTGGGAATGCTTGGAAGCACCTCTTCATCAAAAACTATGGCGTAACAAGCACCTTCATAATTTGCTAAGAAGCGGTCATAAAAACCCTTGCCCTTGCCGAGTCGATTACCTTGCCCATCAATGGCCAGGGCAGGCACCAAGACCAAATCAATTGAGCCGACTCTTGGGCCAATTGGTTCTGCGATTCCAAACCGGCCCGGCTGCACTGGCCCCCTCGCAAACTCCAAGTTGTCCGCCACAACCTTTGGGAAGACCACCAGGAACTTCTTTTCTGCCCAGTCATTGAACTCGGTGACATCCGGTTCGGCTGCCAGTGGTTGATAGCTGGCAATGGTGGTTGGTTGCAATTTTTCAATTAGCTGACTGAGCTGCTGAGTGAGTCCAATTGAGGAGTGCGGGCGAAGCGATTGCAGTTTCTTCCGCAATACTTCCTTTGGGTTTTCCATAGCGTAATCTTGCCAGCGTGCAGGCATTCGCGGCTCTAAGTTTTGGCAAAGTAAAACTGCGTCCGCTCGCTCGCCGAGACTGGCGAATCCTTCAACAATTACTTGAGGCTGATCGGCAGTGGCTGAAGCCCTGGGAAGCTTCGACTCCCGGGATTCGATATCCCGTTAATGCCAGATTGATGGTCTCCAACCTGCTCTACCACCAGAGAAAACAAACTGGCCTGGCGTTCGTGATCCTCTATGAGGGGAGAGTGGTGGGACAGTTGAATGTGGCAAACATTCTGCATGGCTCGGTCTCCTCTGCCACCATTGGCTACTGGATTGCCAAGGATTATGCGGGCAGAAACATCACTCCCTATGCGGTTGCGCTGGCTATTGACTACCTCTTTGATGCCCTTGCCCTGCACCGAGTAGAGATAGATATTCGACCCGAGAATGCTCCGAGCATTCGCGTGGTGGAGAAACTTGGACTTCGAAAAGAAGGTCTCAATGAAAGGTTTATACATATCGATGGAGCGTGGCGAGACCATTTTGTGTTCGCAATTACCCGCGAAGAACGTTCCGACACGATGCTAAATCGCCTATCAAACACGCAACTCAAATAGCCAGTTTTGCCCTTATTTGACAATAGTTTTGAGCCATGAATTCTCCGGTGGGAATGGGTGGGGTCCTCCTAGTGATCGCTGCCGTGGTTTGGCTCATGGTCTTTGTGCCAGGTTGGGCCAAGCGTGGTGAAATTGTCGCCGCCGCGAAGAATGTAAATGAGCAAATTAAAGCTGAGCGAAAATTGCAGCAGAGCTCACCACAATTTCGACTCAATCGTCTGGTTATGACCCAGCGAATCTTTTCAGTTTTGTTTTTACTTCTCCTCATTGCCGGAGTGACGACCGGCCTACTAGCTGGAGCAAATTCCAGCCCGTGGATTTTGTCGATTACCCTGAGCGCATTTTCTGTACTCAGTTTGTTAGTAGCTCGCGCAGCTGCTCGACAGGCTGCGCAGGTCGCTCACAATATCTATTCGGCGCGACAGCAGGTGCGCTCCTCGGCCTCAAATGCTATAAAAAAGGCCGTAAATACAAAGGAGTGGACACCTATTTCGATACCGGATCCGTTGAGCAAAAAGCATTCTGAATCTGCTCCGGACGTCGCCGAGGTAATCGATATATCAAAACCTAGACGGA
>JACCDK010233853.1_pt1 | contig 10715 bp, 5 predicted proteins | sample 7445871 | NCBI WGS metagenome assembly JACCDK01 (sample SAMN15323436, study PRJNA562643) | freshwater metagenome | isolation source: river surface water | place: USA:Blue River Watershed | collected 2017-08-15
AGATTGGACTCAGATTTAAAATTTTCACGGTTCCTTCTGGGCTTACCGTTACTTTGAAATTATCCAATACATCTCCGAAAATGTGAATGTTTAATTCGTCATCAGGACCTAATTGGTAGTTTTTAGGCGTTGCAATGCGCATATCGGGCTCAAAAGTGAGCTTTTCACTTTGAAATAGGCTTGCTCCGAAAATCTTTTTGTTTAATGAGTTTGATGCACGTTCCTGTAATTTATTGTATTCCGTGACTAAACTGTCATTGTAGATATTTAATGGCTTAGCTAATAATTTTCGCTCTTCAATATTAAAGATACTCTCTTGTAAGACTGGGGTATTGACACGAGGTGAATAATAAGTTGGTTTATTACTTCGAATATCCTGTTGTAAGTTTCCTTTATCTAAGGCGTTGTTTTTTTGAAAGGGATCCACAGTTGCTGGGATAAGTTGCATATTAGCAACTCTTTCGCGCATTTTGGCAATATCTGCTGCGGTATACCCTTGTGTTAATGCGGCTTTTTCAATTTCACTTTCCGACATTCCGCTAGCCTGCGCTTTTTCCATGAACATGCTTACTTCCGCATCTGATAAGTCATCTACATTTCTCTTTTGGGAGCTCAATGTAAATTGCGCTTGAGCTGTTTGACCTATTAATAAGCAAATGATGCTTATGAGTAAGACACAAGATGATTTTATTTGTTGGGTAATCTTATTCATGTACTTTCAATATTTCTGTAAAGGTAAAATTTTAAATCTACCCTTTCAAATTTAAAACTTTGGACAGGAGAGATTTCGTTTCCATTTGACAAATGGTTTTTTCAATGCGAAATCAAAATCAAATAAATAGGCAATGGATAATTCATGAGCTCCGCCGGCAGCGGGTCCTAATTGCGATAAGGTTAAGTCATACGAATAGCCGATCGAGAAATTATCTTGTTTATATCCTAGCAATGCAACGATGGATTCTCGATTAGGCGTTCCGATTTTGGATTTGGCTATCGGAATTCCGCGATACCACAGCCCCAAAACCATCGGTGACCAGGTCAAATAGGCCCCCATGTCCAATTGTTGGAAATCCCCCTGTTGTTTATAATGGATGACCGGGCTAATACTCTTCTCGTTATTACGGTCCTCATAGGAATCCGCCTCGTAAAAGTTCTCTTGCAGGATGATTTTGGTCCCTACTTGCATACTGAATTTTGTTGCCAAAAGCTCTTCAGAAGAAGCAATAAGTGACTTATTTGGTTGATTCAGGTGATGCGCGGAGAATCCAATCCAGTAGTTTCGAGTATTTAATAATCCGCCTACGCTTAGGTCCACGAATGACCGTTGTCTAGTCATTTCGGAAAGTAAAGGGTCATTGCTAGCACCCAAACTTCCACTTGTTAATAAATTGCTGATTTGATCCCCCGTAATCAAATTGCTCATATCTAATCCTCGATTCACATACGTCCCCTGCATCCCCAGCGAAAGTGTCTGATCTGGGCTTAAATCGATGTGATAGGCGTATTGAAGTCCTAAACTCGTCGTTTTTAAGTTGGCAAATTGCTTGTCGGTCGTCGCGATAATCCCCACTCCGCTGTTAATACTCCCAATACTTAAATCGGCCGAAATGGACGTGAATTGGTAGTTGGCCTCCAAATTAGGCCATTGGTTCCTATAATTGAAATTGACTTTGGAGGTGCTATTAATCCCAGCAAAGGCAGGTGATATCAAAAGTGGGGCCGAGTAGAATTGCGACAATTGCGGATCTTGTGCTTGTCCCAAGAATGGAAGGCAAACACAGATTAGGCGAAACACGAAAATGGCTAAGCTTTTTTTCATACCGCTCATTACAGCCCCGCAATTTAGGTCTTCGCTTTACAAAAACCAATAAAATGCGTTAATTTGTACAACCTGACCCAAAATCCATGCTACGGTACTTGTTCATTTTTTGTTTTTTGATCGGGGTGAATTTTTTCACTTGGGGGCAGCGCATCGTTTATCGGAATAATTGTTTGACGCAATGTGCCGATTGTAGTGCTTCGGCTTCCAGCGACATGGCAACTGTCTTTGAATTTTCGGAAGATCTGCCTAAATCTGCCAAGTATGCGTGGGATTTTGGGGATAGTGGATCCCCTTTAAACACTTCAACAAACCGAACAGGTATTCATCAATATTGTGAAGCTGGTCCCAAGACCGTTACGTTGACTATTCAATTTGGGGCCACGACAACTAAATATACACAAGTAGTTCAGATTGGTAAATTGCCCTTCATCTACTTAGGTAAAGACGAAAAAGATTCTACGATTACGATTTGTAAAGGTCAAAAAGTGCCTTTAAATGCTTTTGGAAAGGTAAGTAAACCCAATTTTCCTGTGCAAGTTGCCTGGTTCCCTCACGGAGAAACGACAGATCAAATCACTGCGGATTCGTCTGGTTGTTATTCCGTACAAGTGACAGAGCCTACTTCAGGATGTACGGTAGAAGCTAAAATGCAGGTGAAAATCTGCGGCGATCGCGATCCGAATGCCAATATCAATAAATATGTTGACGCTTGGTATTTTGGAAATGGCGCAGGTGTGCTGTTTAATGGATCGGCAGATAATCCGAAAGATACAACGGGTGGTTTGGTCGTTCCTGAAGGAGTTGCGAAAATGACGGACCCGACTAATAGTCTGATATTTTATACCGATGGACAAAAGATTTTTGACAGGAATAACAATCCAATCTATGCGGTAGGAGATACGACCAAAAGGCTAAATGGTGATCTGACAAACGCGCAAGGCGTTACCGTTATTCCAAAAACGTCGTGTAAAGGTTGTCAAGCGGAATACTACGTTTTTACCTTGTCTAAAAATTCCAAAGGAGAAAATCTGCTCTATTACAGTATCGTGGATATGAAGTTGAATAAAGGGAAGGGTGGGATTTCTGTTCTTAATCAATTGGTCAGTCCGGTGCCTGCAACTTCACGTTTGTTAGCATCAGAAGGAGGGCAAGGTTTTTACTGGTTAGTCGTTCAGGATATGAATTCTAGTAACACAAGGACCTATAAGATTTCCAATGTGGGTATCTCTGCTCCGCAAAACAGTCAAGGAGGAACGCAAATGACGAGTACCACGGGAAATGGATCCACGACTAAAATTTCAGTTGACTGGACTAAGATGGCTGTCGCGGTCCCGGGCCCTCCTCGGAATAAAGTGGATCTCTATGATTTTGATCCACAAACTGGGAAGCCAACTTACAAAATGAGTGTCGACTTAGGTCCAAGTCCTCCGGTTGTTTACGGTTTAGAGTATTCGCCTAATAAGGATGTGCTGTATGTGAGTTTGAAAGGGGATGGGAATAGCATATCTTCGAAAATTTTACAATTTGACTTGTCTTCTAAAGATTCAGCCAAAGTAGCCAAATCAAAAGCGGAACTCTATTCCAGCATGGAGCAGATTGGAGCTTTGCAGATTGACCCTGTATTCAACACCGTTATTTTTGTCGCCATTGATGGTAGCAATACCTTAGCGAAAATTACAAATCCCAATGGATTATTAGGCTCCACGGATACGACGATTACGAAGGCAAGTTTTGTGCGGAATGCCGTTACATTTTCAACGCCAGGGGTGACAAGCCGACTAGGTTTGCCTCCTTCCATACCGAGTCCGCAGGACCCGAGTAGCCCGCCAAGTATTTCCAAGCCTATTTGTGAAGGGACATCGTTTAAGTTTACGATTGATCAAAAGTTATGCGATCCATTGAATAATGACCGAATCGATTGGAAAATATATCAAACCGTATTGAGTCCATTCCCGAATAAAATTGGTCTCATGGTTCCTTTAGATTCAACTAAATTACTGTACAGTTACACGGGCTCAACGCTGAATTTTGATTTTCCTGTTTCGGGGAAATATGTCATTACAGCAGCGATAAGTAATAGTTGTATCAAGAACTTTCCTTTAGCTGCCCAAGAGTTTGATATCGTCGTGTTAAAGCCTACGAAATTGACGCCGGTATATAATCGAATTTGTAAAACGAGTGCGAGTATTACACCAACTAAATTGCCAGCTAGTTCCAATTTGCAATATCTGTGGAGTACGGGTGCACGGACGCCAACTATCAATGTTCCAGCTCCCGGGGGTAAGGTAAGCTTGATGTTGTCGGATACTGCCACAGGGTGTTCTGTTAAATTGAACACGGAAGTGAATTTTCTAGAGAATCCATACTTTATCCCAACAACTGCCTATTCGATTTGTATGGATGATCCAAAGCCCTACAATTTGCAATTGAATGGTCGTGTGGACAGTTTAACATTTGAATGGAAATTTGGTAGCACGATACTCAGCACCCAAAACAAAGTTCGTGTGACTGAAGCTGGGAATTACACGGTCCGCATTACCGATTTAGATAATTGCAGCATCAATCACACCTTTACGGTATCAGACAAATGCGAACCAATCTTATTAACTCCCAATGTCTTCACACCGAATGGGGATGGGAAAAATGATTTATTTACCCCGCAGCCTAAAAGCACCAAACGTGCGAGAATTTTAGGCTTGCAAATTTTCAATCGCTGGGGTGAATTACTTTTTACGAGCAAAGGACCCGAATTTTCGTGGGATGGTAAAGTGAATGGTTCGCGCGTGCCGCAAGAGTCTTACGTTTGGCAACTCCAATACGAATCCTTGGATTATCCAGAACGGGGAACTTTAACTGCAAGGGGTGGCGTATTGGTGGTTTACTAATATGCTCGAACCTCGATGCCTTTCATGAAATTCACGAATGATTTATTCACAACTTGATTTCCTCCTGGAGTTGGGAAATTACCCGTAAAATACCAATCCCCTAAGTGGTTCGGACAAGCGATATTTAGATTCTCCACCGTTTGGTAGACAATCGATAGTTCCGCTTTCAGATTTTTGGGTTTTACGATTTCCGCAATTTTATCCGAGATTTCTTGGTCAGTAAATGGCGCATAGATTGCCTTTACAAAGTTTTCTTGAGATGCTGTTCCGTTTTCAAGGGCCAACAAACATTTCAAGTTGACTTCATCCAAGATATGCTCCAAATTGCGCTCCTTTAATAAGGCCAAAGCGGCGCGGAAAGCAACAAATTCCTTCATTTTGGACATGTCGATACCATAGCAATCCGGGTAACGAATCTGTGGTGCAGAAGAAACGATTACGATTTTCTTCGGAGATAATTTATCCAAAAGACTTAAAATACTCTTTTCCAAGGTCGTGCCACGCACAATGGAATCGTCAATTAAAACGACAGAATCTACGTTCTTCTCGATTACCTCGTAAGTCGTATCATAAACGTGAGAAACCATGTCATCCCGCATTGCATCACTCGCAATAAACGTACGCACTTTGACATCTTTGGATATCAATTTCTCTACACGCGGTCTGAAAGTAAGCAATTCTTCCAGTTGGTCTTCAAACAGAATACCTTCCATGATTGCTTGCTTACGTTCTTTGGCTAAATGATCTTCTAAACCATCAATCATGCCTAAAAAGGCACTTTCAGCGGTGTTTGGAATGTATGAGAAAACGGTGTGTTTTAAGTCCTGTTGAACCTCATTTAGAATTTGGGGGATCAATAATCGGCCTAATTTTTTACGCTCACGGTAGATATCCGGATCAGATCCGCGCGAGAAATAAATACGTTCAAACGAACAGGATTTTTGTTCAATGCGGTCGATAAATGGAACTTCTTGTACCGATCCGTCCATCGCAATAATCAATGCGTGACCCGGTGTAATTTCTTGAATTTGATCGTATGCACAATTGAATGAAGTTTTAATCGCTTGCTTTTCGGAAGCCACCACAACGACTTCTTCATCCATGTAATAATAGGCTGGGCGAATTCCCGCTGGGTCACGCGCCACAAAAGAAGCCCCGTATCCGGTCATTCCCACCATGGCATAGCCGCCATCAAAATCTTTGCAAGAGCGCTCTAAAACACGCTTTAGGTCTATGTTGGCAGCTAAAACATCCGATAATTCTGGATTTTCGTATTGGTCTTTAAACTTTCCAAATTGGCGTTGATTTTCTTCATCCAAGAAGTGACCAATTTTTTCCATCACGGTTACCGTATCCACCTTTTCTTTTGGATGCTGGCCTAAGGAAACCAATTTGTCGAACAAATCGTCCACATTGGTCATGTTGAAATTACCCGCCATCACCAAGTTTCTACTGCGCCAGTTGTTTTGGCGTAGCATCGGATGGCAGTTTTCGATTTCGTTTTGACCATGCGTTCCATAACGCAAATGGCCTAATAATACTTCTCCTGTGAAAGCCACATTGTCTTGCCACCACGCAGCATCATGAACGGCATCAATGCCCGTTTCACGCTTCGCGTCTTTCGCCAGTTTTTGTGCTTTTCTGAATTTCTTGTTGATTTTTCCGAAGATGTCTGCCACAGCTTGCGGTTCTACGGAACGGTAGCGGCTGATATAGCGACTTCACGGTTTAACATTAATCTTGATATTTGCGACGCCAGCCCCATCTTGTCCCCGGTTTACTTGCTTTTCCATCATGAGGTAAAGCTTGTTTAAGCCATACATCGGCGTATTGTACTTGTCCAAGTAATGCTGAAAAGGTTTTCGCAATCGGATCAGTGCAATTCCGCATTCGTGTTTGATGGATTCAGACATTGGGGGTGTGGGTTTTGGCTAAAAATCAGCCCAAAATTAGCTAAATATTATGAGCTACAAATGTTATTTTTTATTTTTTTAATCTAGGCCTTCCAAATGCTGTAAATAAGCGTTGGAAATAGCATACACGCAATAATTCCACCTCCCAATAACAAATAAATCCAGTTGTTTTTGAAGCTGTCTGCCGGATGAATTGCTTCCCCTTTTTTAAAGTACATGAAGTAAGGAATGCGCAAATAATAATAGATGGAAACGGCCGTCATTAAAATGGCGATAAGCAATAAGGCCAAGATAGGATTGCTTTGTGTCATTTGGTACTTTTCCCATAATTGACTGAAATAGTTGACCTTAGCTAGAAAGGTGCCTGCTGGCGGCAAACCAATCAAAGCAATGAATCCTATAAATAATGCCAAAGCGCGTACGGGATAGGCTTGTCCAAAGCCCGCCCAATTACTCATGTCATCGATTTGGTATTGCGTTGTTTCTAGCTCATCTAAAATGTAGAATACTAAAATTGTACTCGCGCTATAAACCAAACTGTAAAACAATAAATTATCGACACCTTGTTCAGCAGGCATCAACCAGGCCATGGCCAAGAATCCGCCGTGTGCAATGCTGGAATAGGCAACCAAACGTTTGGCATTTGTTTGACTTAATGCACCTAAATTCCCAACTAACAGTGTCAAAATTGCTAAAACGGCAATGACAACCTGCATAGAAACGGGTACAAAATGTACCAATCGAATGCCCAACCAAGCCACAGCGATTTTAGGTGCTGTGGAGATCCAACTCATCCAGCCCGCGGGCAAACTTTCCATGACATCTGGACTCCATGGGTGAAAGGGTACCCAAGACATTTTAAATAAAATTCCAGTTCCCACAAGTGCTAATGCCATGCCTGCTAAATAGGGATCGGCCGTAGCCAAGCCTCTGCTGAATGCTGAGTCCAAAATTAACATCGTTCCCGTCAGGCCATAAATCAGTGAAAGTCCATACAATAACATGGCCGATGTTCCCATGCCGAACAACACGTAAGGCAATGAAGCCCGTACGCCTTCTTTGTCTTTTCGCAAACCAACCAATAGATAGGTCCCCAAGGACATGAGTTCGATGCTTAAGAAAATACTCAGAAAATGAATGCTTAAACTGGTAAGTAGAGAACCCAATAAAATCGAGAAAAAGCCGATTTTTTCTTCAAATGAGAAGGATTTTTGTTGGTATTGGTTCATACCTATAATGACGAAACCGATCGCCAAAATCAAGCAATTAATGGCATTCGCACCCGGATTCACCCACAACATGCGAAAGGCAACAAAGCCCTCTGTTCCGTGCTTCATCCGTTGGTAAGCAAGTAATAATGCCAAAATAAGTCCCCCTTGTGCAATCAAATAGCGCCATGAACGCGCGCTTTTTTCATTTCCCCCAACCAAAAATAAATCGCCCACGATGCTCACTAGAATCCAAGCGGCAATCACTAATTCGGGTAGGATATGCTCATACCCTTGCAAAATTCTTTGCAATTGGTTGGGTAATGCCTGCATAAGTCCGTCTGCAATCATGGAATTACATTTTTTGTTTTAAATAATGGGCCGTCGGGTTATTGTCCTTCAAGGCACACATCGCCTCAGGTGTTCCTTCGAAACTTAAATGTCCGCCGTTTTCGCCGCCTTCTGGACCTAGGTCAATGATGTGGTCGGCACATTTTACGACTTCCATATTATGTTCGATGATGATGACCGTGTCGCCTTGCTCCACTAAATCGTTCATCGCTTTCAATAATTTTTTGATGTCATGAAAGTGCAATCCTGTGGTAGGTTCATCAAAGATAAAAAGCGTTTTGCCTTTGTTACCATTTCCTTTGCCTAAAAAGCTAGCTAATTTAACTCGTTGGGCTTCCCCGCCTGACAAGGAATTCGATGATTGACCTAGTTTGATATAGCCTAATCCCACTTGAAAGAGCGGGTCAATTTTCTCGGCAATCTTGGGCGCTTTTTCTTGGAAATAGGGGATGCTTTCCTCTACCGTCATGTCCAAAATATCCGCGATGTGTTTGTCTTGAAATTTGATGTCCAAGATTTCTTGCTTAAATCGCTGGCCGTTGCATGACTCGCAGGTCAATTTAATATCAGCCATGAATTGCATCTCGATGGTGATTTCCCCTTCGCCTTGGCAAGTTTCGCATCGACCACCTTCCACATTGAATGAAAAATGTGCTGGTTTGTATCCGCGTGTTTTGGCCAAAGGTAATTCCGAAAACAAGGCGCGAATCGCGTCATAAGCCTTGATGTAGGTAATCGGATTGGAACGCGATGATTTCCCGATGGGCTGTTGGTCCACCATTTCAATGCTCGCAATTTTATTGGTACTGCCGCCTAATTCGCGGAATCGTCCCGTTTCCTCGGTTCCTAATTGCAAGTTCCGCAACAATGCCGGATATAAGATTTTACGAATTAGGGTCGATTTTCCGGAACCGGAAACACCTGTTACCGCTGTCATGATGCCCAAAGGAATCTTGACGTCGATATTTTTTAAGTTATTTTCACTCGCTCCTTTGATTTCTATATGGGCCAAAGGCTTTCTACGGAAACTCGGAACTTGTATCGTGTCTTTGCCTTGTAAAAACCGCAAGGTGTGGCTGTCGGTCGTTGTATCCAATAACGCTTCAGCCAAATTTCCCTGAAAACTCAGTTGGCCACCATGTCTTCCTGCATCAGGTCCAATATCAATGATCTGATCCGCTGCGCGCATGATGTCTTCTTCATGTTCGACGACGATGACCGTATTACCCATGGATTTGAGCATTTCTAATACTGAAATGAGTCTTTCCGTGTCGCGCGGGTGTAAACCGATACTCGGTTCATCGAGGATGTACATCGAGCCAACCAAGGCGCTTCCTAAAGAAGTTGCTAATTTGATGCGTTGGAATTCGCCGCCCGACAAAGTAGACGTCAAACGGTTCAAAGTCAAATAACCCAATCCTACGCGATTCATGTAATCCAAACGATTTTTGATCTCGATGAGAATGCGTTTTGCAACGGCTGTATCGTTTTCGCTCAAGGTTAATTTGTCAAAGAAATCTTTGACTTTTGAAATGGGCCATAGTACCATGTCGATGATGGACGCGCCATCAATTTTGACATAACCGGCATCACCGCGTAAACGGGAACCTTGACATTCCGGGCAATTGGTTTTGCCACGGTAACGTGAAAGTAGAACGCGGTATTGAATTTTATAAGTTTCTTTTTCGAGGTGATCAAAAAACTGGGTTAAGCCGGCAAAGTATTTATTTCCTTTCCAAAGCAATTGCTTCTCCTTTTCCGTTAAATCCTTGTAAGGGCGGTGAATCGGGAAGTCGAAATGTATGCCATTTCGCAACAAAGGATGTAGCCAATCACTCATGCGCTCGCTTCGCCAAGGGGCAATAGCGCCTTCATAAACGGATAAATCGTGATCTGGAATGACTAAATCGGGATCTAGGCCTAATACTTTTCCGTAGCCTTCGCAGTTCCGACAAGCCCCGTAAGGATTGTTGAACGAGAATAAATTCAGACTAGGCTCTTCAAAGGCCATGCCATCTAATTCGAATTTATTGGAAAAGCTTTTGCGTTTTTGGTCTTGGATTTCGACCCAACAAACGCCATCACCCTCGAAATAGGCCGTTTGAACCGAATCGCCTAGTCGGAAAATGGTCTCTTCTTCGTTGTTGGCAATCAAGCGATCAATAAGAATGGCGATTTCGTTTCGTTTTTTTGTTAGCTTCTTTAAGCTTGCCTCATCTTCCACGAGCTCCTCCAAATCCAAAATTTCAGATTCGAATTTCAGTCGGGTATAGCCCTTTTGAATGAGTAATTGGCATTCTTCCAAGAGTGATCTTTCCGGGTGATTCAACAAAGGGGCTAAAATCAAGACCTTTTGTTGGTCGTGTGAAACAATCCAATCTACGATATTTGATACGGAATCCTTTTTTACTTCTTGGCCAGAAACGGGTGAAATTGTTTTCCCGATGCGGGCAAAGAGTAATTTGAGGTAGTCGTATATTTCGGTTGTAGTCCCTACGGTTGACCGGGGATTTTTGGTATTGACCTTTTGTTCGAT
>JACCDK011686162.1_pt1 | contig 10715 bp, 14 predicted proteins | sample 7445871 | NCBI WGS metagenome assembly JACCDK01 (sample SAMN15323436, study PRJNA562643) | freshwater metagenome | isolation source: river surface water | place: USA:Blue River Watershed | collected 2017-08-15
GTGAAATAGTCAGGAAACAGCTTTGTTAGAACATTGGAATTTTCTAACGTGTCAGCACACAACAAGGCTGAGACCTCGTCAGCAGTCTTTGCATTAGCCAACTGTTGACCTAAATCCATAAGTCCGTAGTCAATCGTGACCCATTCAGTCAACTTCACTTTAGATACCAGGCCAGTCAAATTACTACCCTGCTCTATGCTCTTGACCAGTTCCAATTGATTGGCTTTGAGCCATGCATGCAGTCGCACTTTCCCTGCATTTAGTTGCGGACCTTTATGGGTTAAGTCAGCTACAGGGATGGAATACGTATCAAGCTTTAAGTCGTAAGGATCTCGTCCTCGCTGAACAGCCTTGAATAACAAGTCTTCAAGCAAAACCCTGTATTTTTCCAACGCTTTTTCTGCACAATGCATCGGCTTTGGAAATGCCGTTTGCAAACGCCGCAAAACAATGGGATTAATTTTTAATGTGAACATGGTGGTTAGTTCCCAAAAATACACACACTTATAGTAAGAAGCTTCGCTTCCAAAAAACCCCAAACGAACCCCTGTTGTTCAATAAAAGAGGCGAAGCCGAAAACCACTCCTCTGCTCTTTTTTTTGCTCTGGACAAGCTCAGGTGTCCACAGTCTGGACACGGGTTAGGTGTCCAGACTGGGTGGCAGAGGGGTTAGTTATTGGGCAGTGATGGCCTGCTCAAGACCGACAACGGTTTGGGCGAGTTCGTCGTTGTCCGCATCCATGTGATTTGCAATCGTGCCCAAGAGCTGCTCTTCAAAAGCACGATTAAACACATTGCCCTGCACCACACGGTACTTGCCTGTTTGGGGATTTTTCACAGTCAAGAACACCACAAAATTGCCCTGCTCAAACTTCGGATCAACCTTCTCTTCCTTGTCAGCAGACTTGGTTTTCTTTTCAGGCTTCTCAGGCACCCAGACATTGAGCTCGTCCCTATACTCAATCTCAGTGGTCGAAACATGAGCTAATGCAGCACACAAGCGACCAACTAGGCCTGTGCGTGCCTGCTTTTGCTCAGCTAACTGTTTGGCAGTCGTTGCAGAAATCGCAGCTTCAGCAGCCTCGTGATCAAACAGATGCTCAACCACTTTGCTCACACCACCGTATTGCTCCAGGAAACCTGCAAACGTGTCAGTGGTCACACCCAGCGCTGCCGCTTTTTCCATGGCAATCGCATAATTGCTGCAGGTCTGGCGAGATTGGTCAGCAAAGATGTAACGAACAACCACTGCAGCTGTTGTAGCCGTTGTGGACACACCAGCACCACCGCGCAAACGGATCTGACGGATTAATTCGGTACGTGTCTCACGCTTTAAGGGTGAGCGTTCGACAGAATCAGCGTAGGCATAGACCTCACCTAAGTGGTTCCACAGCGCACGATCCGAGCGATCCAACACGTCAACACGAAGCTTGGCGTAGCTCTGAACCAGCGAGTCCGCCATGGAAATAGCCTGTTGCACGCCAGGGCTTGTTATTGTGCTCACTGCTTTTTCAACTGCACTGGCAGCAGGCTTCATACGGAAGACATTGCTCAAGGATTGGGCTTTGGCAGTGCCCGCAATGGTTGCAGCTAAAGCGTTGGTCGAGACAGGTGCAGCGGCGAAAGTAGTTGTAGACATGGCGATACCTTTCAAAAATAAAGTGAGTGATTTGTAGCTATCGATCCGCTGTATTGCGTTTCGATACATCATTAGACCAATTCATAACATTCTTAATCTGATATAATTTTCTTTGTTATGAATTACCGAAATCAGCCCATGACTACCCCCAGAAGCCGCTTTTACAAAGGCCTCACTGGCTTTACGGCAGGTACAGAGGAAGAGATTTATGAGATAGCGGACAACAGCATTTACCGCTGGTGGTGGGAGTTCATGCACCTTAGCCCGATCTTTTGGTATGCAGCTAAAACAGGCCACCAACCCGTTAAAGACACCATGGCCAAGGCCTACCAGTCAGCGGGAAATTTAAAGTTGATTTCGTTTACTGGATGGTGGGATCAGTTCGGAAAATACATCTTCGAAGAACCACTGCGCCCAAGACCTGCACGAAAAGTAGACATAGAACAGCTGCATCAGCACAAGCTGTATAAGAAAAGCATCTTGGTAGAGATACCGTTAACAGCCACCAATAAAAAAATTCACAGCGATATTAAGAAAATACTTAAAGCCGAAGGTCATAATCTAACCGCCTTGTCCGTAGTACAGGCCAGCGAATCCATACTTAAACTGCACAGCAAAAAGTATCATTTGGCAGCCATAGAAAATGAGTATTGGGTTTTGCTATACCGAATACTTTATCCAAAGACTCCGTTGTGGAAGATCGGCGATAGGTTACAAATCAATCCCGAGAACCGTGTTCGAGGATTAAATCCAAGAGAGGTCTCTGACGAATACTATCGAGGCAGAGGTCCCATTGCAAAAATGCAGAGCGTAGTTGGACGTTGCTACTACAAGGCTCGCTTCGCTAGGTACCATGCCGAGTATGGGAGCTTTCCGAACTACACTAAAGTTGATGATGAACCAGATTTCAAGCCGTTTGGTGCAGAAATACACCCAGATTTTTTAGCTGCAACTGATGAATCAACGACGAAAGATTCGCCTTGGCAAAAACACATACGGCGGTTGTATGAAGACAAACTTCACGACCGAATTCTTCAAAAAAATAATGTCAGTGGATTATTGGTCACCGAGCTAAAAGCTTCAGGTCGATTGAAGCAATTTACGTCGGGAGAAAAAGACAGCATTAATTAAATCCAGTTGTGTCCATAGTCTGGACAACTCCAGTTTGTCCAAAGCAGTTGGGAAGTCATTCCATGCAAGGTCGACAGGTGTCAATAATCTTGACAGAATTGGGCTGCCGTCATCAGCAATAAGTGTCGCTTGGGTAAATACAATATTCAAGGAGATAACGCACATGAGATTTTATGAATTTGCCCCAAGTCAGCCTGTACTAAAAATCAGCCAGCAACAACAAGCACGACAAGCTGGGCTGAATAGCAACGTGCCACCAACGCCTTGGCCGCAAAATACACAGCCAACACCTGCACCACGATCAGTCAAGGTATATCCAGATCAATGGCAGCACCAATGGGTTCAAAAATACCTAGCTGCGAAAATCGCCCAAAATGCCCAAACTGTTCGACCCAGCAAAGAAGATCTGATTCGGGCTTACATGCTGTACGGCCAAGCTCGACACAAAGCCAATCAAGATTATGAGAAGGCCTACGGCAAAGACAAAGAATCTGGCTGGGGAAATGACCATCGCTGGACTCGTCGGGATAATTAAACCAACTCCACTGCCCTACGTTTCATATCGTCGTTGACATCAATGTAGGCTTGGGTAGTGCTGATTGACCTATGCCCAGCCAAACTCATCAGCACACGCACACCAACACCTTTTGCAGCTAAGTTGGTGATGAAAGTACGCCTGCCACTGTGTGAACTGCCACCAGCAATGCCAGCTCGCTTGTACAGGTAGTGAAAATGTTGGGCTAGGGTGTTGGGTGTGAACCCCTCTCGCTTTTGTGTATAGAACAGCGGTGTGTTGGGATTGGTGGGTTTGTGATTACGTACATACGCCTCAAGTTCCCGTTTTAGTTTGGCATTGACGAACACAGTACGAGCATGACGCCCTTTTGTCTGTGCGGGTTCTAGCTGTATCTCATCTCGTATCTTGCCCTGTTCATCAATTACGTTGGCATATCTTAAATTGGCCACTTCTCCAACACGCATACCAGCCCAGTGTGTAACAAGTAGCATAGTGCGATTGCGTAGTGCATGTTTGTGCTGTGCGACATAATCAAGTACTTGTCGTAAATTCTGTGCTGTGAGTGTTTTTGCTTGCTTGGGCATAGTTTGTTTTCCTTTAAACCAAAACTTTGCTATGCGTCGAGCGTAATTTCTTTGCTTTGTTTGGGCGACCTTTTTCTGCGGGTTTTCGTTCAAATTTCAATCCTTTGTAAATTCAATGACTTAGCTCAAGATCAAAGCAGAATCAAATCAAATGCATATTCTGTTTGATTTTTATATTTAGCTAATTGATTGCGAATAACGCAGGAATTTGGTTGTTGATTTTGCAGGATTCAGTGCCTAATTAATTTGCACAGCGATAGCAGTGTGTTGTTGCAACACTTTGAAGTTCTACCGCAAGCACTTATCAACACATTATGTGGATAACTTTTTGTTGCGAAATTTGCAGGCGTCATACAAGCTGTTTTTTTATCGCAAGCTACCCAAGTACCAGCTAGTGTTTTTAAAGCTGCTGTAGGGCTTGTATTACGTCGTAATGCTGTTTATTTGCTTGGGTTTTGTATTAAATGAAATTTGCTAGTTTTTGAATTTGTAAGAACTCGCACTTAAGCTTAGAGTTTCAACCTGTTAAGCTAAGGTTAAAAAAGCCCAAAATAAATTTGGGCTTTTTAGAGATTTGGAATTTGAATTATTCATTCAATTCCACCACCCTCTGTATCGACAGCAAAGTCATCATTCTCTTCCTTAGATTCAATTTTGTTTTGATCAAATGATCTATTTGCTTCTTCTAACGTAAATTGATCAGCTAATAAGCCTAATTGTTTAATAAAATTATCTGACAGAATAAAGTTTGCTGATGAAAGTTTATCTGATGCTGTTTGCCACATAAACAAATTAGCCTTTGTTATTTCCATGTACGGCTCTGATTCTGGTTGCGGAATTTTTGCTAAGTCACCCACTAAGGAATCTACTCGATCAAGTACATCAGTTAATTGTTTTTTCGCAACTTTGTGAAATTCTTGATTACTGCGATTTCCTATACTCAACATCTGAGTAGCGTAATGAATCGTTTTTTTAGTAATAGGATGAGCATTTGTATAAAAAGAACTTGTAACTTCGGATAGTTCCTTTGCATCATTTAACTTTATAATATTACAAAAAAAATCGTTTAGAGAAACTTTAGCTGTAGAGCAATTTAAAAGATGCATTTGGTTATAAGCTTCAAATGCATTGTTTAAATAGTATTCTGCAAACTGAAATTGACCTTGTGCAAGTTCTTTTGTGGCATTAGAGAAATAATCAGATCCTAGTTTCACTTTGTCCTCCAATAAAATAAACACTGAGTTAAAAATCAAACTTAGCCTGCCATTCAAAAATGTCATCTGCATGAAAATTTAGCTATTTTTTGTCAAATGTAATTAAATAATTTTGATTATTATTTGTAATTCATTAGTAATTCTTTACTTACTGATTTCCCAAAAAAAGTTTTTGTTAATCAATACAAAATTAAATCATTGCTTTATGTTTGTTTCTGCTAAATTTTATGCAAATTTATTTTACTTAATATTATTTAATTTTTTAATATCGGCGTTAACTGATTACACTCATTACAATGTCTATTATGCGATCATCAATTTATGCAATTCTTTACGATGGCATGAGTGTTAGGGATCCGTATATAGATTTAGTCCACTCATTAATTACTTCTGAATTTAATATTTCAAGTACCTATATTTTTTTCGACGGGACTATAAAGCGTGAAGGAACTACTTATATTTTAGGCAATCAAGAAGTTTATTTTCTTGAGCGCTCTGGCAAAAAACCACGACTACTAATAATTCGTGATCGTGTACTTCGAGAAAACATTCTCGATTTACTTGCTCTTAATCCACTATATGCTAAATGGTTTGGCTAAATTCTTTACATCAAATTTTGTGTTTATTTGCTTTGGTTTAATATTAAGTGAGATTTGTTTTTTATTGACTTTGTAAGAGCATGTATTAAAAACGAGAGTATCAACTCGTCTAGCAAATAAAAAAACGCTACCGAAAAATCAAGTAGCGTTTGCGGATTTCCGCACAAGCAGCGTTTTTTAATATTATTACTGCTGCAGTTGGGGGTAAATTTTTGATTATGTCTCCTCCCTTTTTCTATGATTGCACTTTTGCGACACTAATTCGCACCCAGTTGAGGGTTAATGCAATAAACTCATTTTGCAATCCATCAAACTCAAAGGCTTTATAGATGCAGTGCATTATGGATGCAGATGCAAAGCGAATTTGATTCTCTTGGCTGCTGAGTTTGCCCAGCATATCCCTTTTAAGTATTGCATAGTGAGTTGCTTGATTTTGATGAAATGCTAAATCAGCGTATTCTTTTGAAATTCGTAAAGTTTGAATTGCGACTGTTAATTCCGAAGCAACCTTTACAGCTATGTCGATAGGTAATTGCTCAATACGTGATAACTCATATAAAAATACGGCATTGAGTGAATTTCTTTGTTCTTGTTTATTCATTCCGTAAACTTTCCATAGAATTATGTTTAACTTACTGTTTGAATAATCTTACAAGCTATATTGCTGATATAAATTATGAGTCAAGAACTAAAGATATATAACCTTCTCTTATAGCAACATTAAAATCCTCCACTTTCACCATACCAGAATAAGAGCGTCCAAAAAACTCATACGTGTCATCAACAAGTTTTGCATGATAAATTTCATGTTGTATGACAGGGTAAATATGTTGGCTATTATCTGAGCTAAAACGATGCCTTATCTGAGGGGTCTTCAAAAAAATAAATTTCAAATGTCCATCTAACATAAAAATAACTCCTCGCTAGCCAAAGTCAAAGCTGCTTCATTTTTCCTAATATCTCACCACCTTTTGATATTTCTAAAGTGCCATAGCTGATGTCACCACTTACTTGACCAGTACTGCCAATAACTAATGTTTTTGTTGCGTGGACAGAATCGTTTAATTGACCAGCAACAGATATGGCAGCAGCTTGAGTAGTACCTGTTACGACGCCATCAGTTTGTACCTCTAATTCTTTCGCATCGATTGCGCCATGAAATTTACCATTGATAACTGCACGTCCATGCACGAATGCTACGCATAATGCTATAACTCCACTAAATAATAAGAGAGCGCCTTTAGGTTCGTTATCATTCATGGTTTGATTTCTAAAAATACCGCCTATTTGGATATACATAATTCGTATTTGATCCAAAATACCTACATAGGATGTATTTTAAAGATGCAAGGATAAATTATCTTTTTTAACTCAAAGGAAAAACAGGATTTTCAATAATTTCTAAACCAATTTCTCGAAGGTAATCAAAAAGTTTTTTTCGCTCGTCTAATGACCATTTCCATCTCGATATTATTCCGTTTGGTGGTGGAGGCAATTCATCTAAAAGTATTTCAAGTATTTCTTCAAAATCAGACACATGTAAAAATTTATCATTTGAGTTTTGTTTCAGCTGTCTAATTTCAATTAAATGATTGATTCGATTGATGGTATCTTGTTCGTACATGGCGCACTCCCTAAAGTTAATCAGTAACTTTCGAAGATAAATTGATTAAATTAGTAAACTGCTTTTGTGTAGATTAACTTTATAGAAATGGTTTATCTTGTATTATTTTGTAATACTCAAAATAACTTAAAAACATACTTATTGAGTTGGTAAATTTTTTTTGATAATTGCGGTATATTCACCAACTGATAGATAAACTAATTTAAAAAATATTTATTTGCATAAAAATTTACAAGTAGAAACTCTGGCATAAATTCTCTACTTCCCTGTTAACCATTAATTAAAGTTTGAGTTCGTACTTTAATTTATTTTCATTCATTTCTTCATCGATGAACACATTGTTTCATAACTACTTCGTAAACGAGCGACCTCAGCATAAGTAGCCTCTGGGTGTGATTTACGATAATCTTCTTGTTGATTTTGTACACACTCCTCAAATTTGTCACCACATCCTTCGAGATGCACATAAAAAATAATAATCAGCAATATCGTTTTAAATTTCATGATCAGCTTTCGATTCAGTAAATTCAAAAATTAATGAAATTGAATTTTTTTCGTCATCCGACTCCATTAAAAACTTGACTATGAAAAATTGACTCTTAGACTCAAACATTAATTTACGAAGAAATTCATAAATTAATACAACTAGTTTTGACAATTTTCTTTTAGATATCTGAAATTCATACTCGACAGTAGTGATTCATTTTTTTTACCTGGCATTGGTTATCGCAGAAAAGCAAATAATGATCTACAGCAGCCTGCGCTGCAGATAGTGAAGAGACTAGGTAAAATTTTTTGACTGAATTGTTTTGATGTATGGAATCTAAAAACGCTTCCATAACCTCAGTAGAATGAGGGTTGCCGATATACGCTGCTACTAGAGAATGAGCCATGGCGGCTCCCACTTTGTGTACGGCACTGAGTTATTTCTTTTTTTAAATTTTTATACCTAATATTTCAGTATGTCAACCCATTTATTGAGTTAAATCCTCGATTCGATTGCAAATGAATAAGCTTGAAAAAGTTTCCATCTGAATGTGTAGATCCAATCTGTTCAGACCACTCGCTAAAAAGTCGAAATTGATGTCAAAATTATTACGGTTGCTGCAGACATGATGCTTTCTTTTAATTGATTACCAATAGATGCCGATACTATATCTAAAGCTCATAAGTACTTTCGTAAAACGATATTTCAATTCTTTAACTTAACTTCCCATCATTATTGCGGCATTGCTAATGGGTACGATAGCAATATTAATTTTTAATTGAACTAACAAATTATCTAGCCACCACTAAATTAGTATCAACTTTGATGTAATAGAAAAATTAAATCATTCAACTGCTTGAATAATTTTAATTTACGGAGTAGCGTAATCGCGTGAACACTTTTGCGGCGAGAAACCCCGCGTTAGTAAAGAAAACACAACTACGGTGAGCAACCTAATCCGAATTATTTATTAGGTCGTAATGTGTGGACCCGTTCACGACGGTCTGTTGAAATCGATGGTGTCTTATGCACAGAGACTCTCTTTGATATTGCAATGGGCTGTGCGAATTAAGTGGTCTTCATATTGACGGTTTCAATTGCTTTTACAAAAGCAGCGATCAACTGGTGGTTGCGAGATATCGAGTGAATTTCTCAAAGGAAGAATGTCACCTCTCGTGCCAGTGTAAGTATCTGCTGATGTCCTCGTTAGGTCTGTAACTGCATTCACAACTTCCTACCGTTCGATTGTTGATTTGCGAGATTCGCTGCAATATACAAAGCCCACTTGTCGTGGGCTTTGTTCGTTTTAGTTTTTCAAATAAATTTATGCAACTTTTAAAGCATCATTTTTTCGCCACTTTCAATTTAAAAACAAAGTAGCGATGTAAAAAAAGTATCAGGATAAAGTATTTGGTGTAAAACCGACAAATAGAGTTAGTTGATGTGCTTTTTGTATCTCGTGAATTTTGTGGATAAGTGCGAAAGTTATTTTGTATTGCTTTTTTACTGATTACGAAAATACTACTCAATTACTTGAGCGAACTAGAGTTCGCTTGCAACTTCGCAAAGCTTCGCTGTTGCTCGTCGCATTTTCTTTCGTATTTTGCTACTTTGAACTTACTGAGTTTTTGCCAATGCGCCGCTAATACTGCTTGAAAGCAGCAAAAAATAAATTTGATTGTCAGTACTTACAGCGCAGAACTAAGGCTCGTTGCGTAAGCGTTATGTGGGATGCATGTTGAAAATATATCAAGCCCAAGTAAGTTGCCATGTTTGTTTTCTCTGTGTCCATAGTTAAGCCATGACTTGTTGTCGGTAGTTGCCTTTTGTAGCCATAATTTTTTGCCCGATTGCCTTGCTGCATTGACCCATAGTTCTTCAAATACCAATCTAATATCTCCCTCAGTTATACAGTTATTCAAATTACCAAATGCAAAGTGATAGTGAATCGTGCTTGATGCATTGTTGAGATTACCAGTTTGCAGATGACTGATGATTAGGGGATTATTTGGGTGCGACATATTTTTTAAGGCTTTGCGTCCGTTACAAAATTGCATGAACTTACGTGAAAAAAATCGTGCAGATTTTTGTGCACTTACAAGCATGGCATTGATTTGTGCGTCTGTTTTATCTTTAATATGCATGTGCGTGTGCCCTACTGCAACAAACTGAATTTGCTTGCTGTAAGGAAGAACTATTTGGTTATCGCGTTTGTTTTCGTTTATGAATTGCATAGTTTTATTTAGTCAAACCAAACAAAACCCAATAAAAACCAAATAGGTTTTGTGGGTTTTAGACAGCAGCTTGGCAATCTCTCGCAAAATCTGTCTAAATCTGGTCGTGTTTTGACCAAATCAGTCATAACGTATGTATGCAGTCCAACTTATAAGGAGAGCACACATGAACGCATTAACTGGATTAAAGCTAGTCGCTAGCAAGAAAAATCGTACCCTAAGCCCAGTTGCCCATCGTCGTAACAAACTCGTCAACAAGCTGCATGAGCAGATTGAGTTATGTGAAGCACAAAAGGCTGGTGAGATTTACGCTCCAAAGCGCCTGCGTACTGTCACAAACAAACAAACTGGTGAACGTGTGACTATTGAAGCTGTCAAGCGTGTGAAGGAGTGGTTTTGGATTAACGATGCAGGAAAAATCAATCTTGCTGTGCGCTATGGAAGCAAGGTGCTTGAACTGGCAAAGGGCAAGAATGCCGTTGAGCTTAGCAGTGGTGATGAACTAATAGCTGCCTTACATGCCCTCAAAGCAGCAGCACTGGCTGGTGAACTTGATGCACAGATTGAAGCTGCTAGTGGAGCGTTAAGGGCTGGGTTTATTAAGTAGTGGCGTTGCAGACGCCACGCTAATTGGTGCAGCTAGCACCAATGACCCAGCTTGTGGCAAACCCAGTGTCAAGCTGACA
>JACCDK010777687.1_pt1 | contig 10714 bp, 3 predicted proteins | sample 7445871 | NCBI WGS metagenome assembly JACCDK01 (sample SAMN15323436, study PRJNA562643) | freshwater metagenome | isolation source: river surface water | place: USA:Blue River Watershed | collected 2017-08-15
CAACACCATTGAACACCGTGGTGCTGTCCGGAACGGCAAAGAAGTTGGCATCGTTGTTCGCCTTGACGATCAGTGTCTTGGGCGTGATGTTGGCGCTCAACCCGCTGGGCTGCGTCAGCGAATAGTTACCCGCCTCCGAGCCACTCAGCGTGTTTGCAGCCGTCACAGCTTTGGCATTGCCCGCGTCTTTGTTGGCAAAACTGCCCGCTTGGGTCAGCATCACATTGGATGCATCGCTGGCCACCACTCCAACCAGGCTGCCGCCGCTGAGGGTGGCCGCCGGGGTGCCGTCGTACACCTTGTTCGCCACCGTGGTGCCCGAAACCGTCAAGGCCTTGGCCGTGATGTCGGCGGTGGTGGTGAAGGGGTTGTCCAAGGAATAGTTGCCCACGTCGGCGCCCCCCAGCACCACCCCCGTGACGTTCACGGTCTTCGCCACCCCCACATTTTTATTGGCAAAAGCTGACACAGCGGCCGAGCTGTCCACCTGCACATCGTCCACGCCCAGCACGCCACTCAAGCTGCCATTGCTGCTCAAGGTGGCCGTGGTGGTGCCATCGTAAGTTTTGGCGTTGGCACTCAAGCCTGACAGGCTCAAGGCCTTGGGGGTGATGTTGGCTGTGGTGCTGGTGCTTGCGGGCACCTGGTAATTGCTGACATCGGTCCCGGAAGCCGCGACACCGGTGACGTTCACCGTCACCCCGGTTGCCGCATTTTTGCTGGCAAAGCTGGCGTCCGCATTGCTGAGCGTGAAAAGATCGCCCGCCACACGGTCATCGCTCAGGCTCAGCGTGGGGACGGTGGTGGTGCCGTCGTAGACCTTCGGGGCTGCTGTGGCCGTCACCGCCAAGGGCCGGGGGGTGATGGTTTGCGTGCCCACCACCGACAAGGTGTTGCTGAAGTTGGGGCTGGTGGTGACGGCGCCGGTGGCGGTCACATTCCACAGGCCCACCACCGGGTTGTTCGAGGTGCTGGTGGTGGGGCTGTTCAAGGCCAGGGCAAATTGCGCATTGCCACTGGCGCCATCGTTCAAGGTGTAGGTGCCGGCGCTCAAGCTCAGTTGCGCGGTCAAGTCAACCACACTGCCATCGGGCATCAGGTACTTGGCGCTGGTGACGCTGTAATTGGGCGCGCTGCCATACACCATGCTGGCATCGGCCACGCGAATCAACAATTGGTTCGCCGGCACGATGGTGTAAGTGCCCGTGCGGTAGGTGATGTTGTAGTTGGTCGCAGTCAAGCCACTGGGCGTCAAGGTGTACTGGCCGGCGCTGTTGGTACCGGGCGAGCTGCGCGCAATGGCCAGGGTGCCGCCCAACACCGCCGAGGTTTCCTGGTTCACAAAGCCGCTGTAACTCACCCCCGCATAGCCTGCCACGTCACTTAATGTCACGAAGCGCGCATCGTCGTTGGCTTGCACCACGAGCGGTGCGGCCGTGATGGTGCCCGTGGCCGTGGTGCCTGTGGCGGTGGTCGCATAGCCAGAGACCGACCAGCTGGGCGAGCTGGAAATGGCCCGCAGGCTCAGGGACATGCTTTTGTTGGTTCCCACATCGGCCGTGCTGTAGGTGGCGCCCAGCGGCGTGAAGCCCATGCTGTCGCCATCCACGGCGGCCGAGGCCGCCCCCCCCGTGACCACCGCATTGCTGGCCAGTGTGGTGCCGTCGTAGACCTTGCTGGCGGCGACGCTGGCACCTGTGACCGTGAGCGAGGGCAACACGCGATAGTAAAAGTTTCGTGTGCCCGCCACGCTGTTAGCCAGTGAGGCACTGGTGGCGTTGTAGGTTTTGTATTGAATGCCACCCGTAGCGCCAGACATTTTGAGGCTTAGATTGGCTGTGGAGCCGTTGGCCACTGTGGCGGTGGGTGAGCCGGCAAATAGGGCAATTGTACCGGTGGCGCTGGTGGTCAGAACTTTTGTCAGGGTCAGGTCGCTGACCAGCGAGGTGTTGGCAGCCGAGGCCGCGCCAGCCAGGACCTTGATGACACTGTTGTTTCCGCTGAGGGTGATGTCGCGGTCGATGTTGACGGTGCCGTTGCCTTGCACGGTGACATTGCCGGTGCCGGTGATCGCGCTTGCATTGGGTGCCATGGCACTCAACGAGAAATTCGCGTTGCGGATGAACACCAAATTGGCGTTGTCGGTGATGGCGCCGGTGCCCAACTTGGCCGTTGTGGCCGCCAACGTGCCCACCTGCAAGGTGCCGGCGTTGATGGTGGTGGTGCCCGAGTAGGTATTGGCACCCGTGAGTGTCCATGTGCCCAAACCCGTTTTGGTCAAGGTGCCTGTGCCGGTCCAAGCCCCGACCAGAGTGCCCCCTTGGGCACCGCCCAAGGTCAGGCCATAAGTACTCGTGTTGCCCGTGTTGCTGAATGTGATGGGGCCTGTATCAGCGAGGATGGAACTGTTTGCAGACAGAAGCACCGTACCTGGGAAAGTAACCCCAGCGGTGCTGCTGTTCATCACCACGCCATTCAAGATCAACCCGCCTGTGCTGGTCATGGTTTGACCATTGAGATCCAACTTTCCACCCCGCACGTCGATATTGCCAGAACCAAACGCTTTTTCACTGCCCGCTTTGAGGATGCCCCCGGTGATGGATGTGTTTCCGCTGTAGGTATTGATGCCCGTTAGAGTCCAAGTGCCAGCGTCTCCTATTGTTACAGTGCCCGTGCCTGTTCCAATGACGCTGGCAACCGAGCCACCTACTGCGCCTCTGAGGCTGAGCCCCAAACCGCTGCCCGTGATCGTTCCCGTATTGGTCAAAGCAATCGCACCAGTATCGGCCTTGATCATCGTATTGTTGAGTCCAATCGTCACCAGGCCTGCATAAGTAGCCGCTGTCGGGCTGCTGTTCATCAATGCCCCAGCGGCCGCGATGCCCGTGCCACTCAAGGTCAACCCGCCTGTGCTGGTCATGGTTTGACCGTTGAGGTCAAGTGCTGCACCACTCGTCACACTAGCGGCACCTGTGCCCAGTGCGGTGGCGCTGCCCAGCTTCAAGGTGCCCGCGCTGATGGTGGTGGTGCCGCTGTATGTGTTGGCACCGCTTAATGTGAGAGTGCCTGTCCCTAGTTTGGTCAGACTCGCGCCCGAGCTGGCGATGCCACTGGCGAGTGTCACGTTCTGAGCGTTTGTATCGAGGGAGTACATCTGATTGGCGGCAGCGCTGAAACGGGCGGAGTAGTCAGTGGTGTTGCTGGCAGTGAACTGCAAGGTACCGCCACCAAAACTGAGGGTGCCTGTGCTGCCGAGGGCGTCTGCGGAGCCCAGCGACAGGGTGCCACCATTGATGTTGCTGCCACCGCTGTAGCTGTTGGCACCACTCAAGGTCAACTTGCCGCCCCCTAGCTTGGTTAAACTGCCGCCTGAACTGGTGATGGCAGTTGCCAGTGTCACGTTTTGACCGTTGGTATTGATCGAATACGCCTGATTGGCCGCAACGCTGAAACGGGCGGAGTAGTCAGTGGTGTTGCTGGCAGTGAACTGCAAAGTACCGCCACCAAAGCTGAGGGCACCAGTGCTGCCAAGTGCGCTGGCATGGCCTAGCGACACGGTGCCGCTGTTGAAATTGCTGCCACCACTGTAAGTGTTGGCACCCGAGAGCGTCAGTATGCTGGTTGCACTGGTGTCTTTGGTCAGTAAACCGGTGCCGGAGATGATGCCCGACAACGTTTGAGCGGCAGATGATGAATACTGGAACGTACCGTTGTTGGCGATGGCACCTGCATAGCTGCCGCTGTTCAAGGAACCGGCCCCACCAATGACCAAAGTTCCTGCAGAAATGGTGGTGGCGCCTGTGAATGTGTTCACACCATTAAGTGTCCAAGTGCCAGCCCCCTGTTTGGTTAACGTGCCATTGCTAGTGCCAACGATGCTGGCGATCGAACCGCCTGCTGTACCACCTAGGGTCAAAGCATAGGCCCCAGAAATGGTGCCCGTATTGCTCAGTGAAATCGAGCCTGTACCGCCGACGATAGAGGTGGCAGACCCCAAGGTCACCAAGCCTGCGTAGGTGGCTCCTGTGGCGCTACTGTTGATCAATGCACCGCCACTGCTGATACCCGTGCCATTCAAGGTCAACCCGCCTGTACTGGTCATGGTTTGACCGTTGAGGTCAAGTGCTGCACCACTCGTCACGCTAACGGCGCCTGTGCCCAGTGCGGTGGCGCTACCCAGCTTCAAGATGCCCGCGCTGAGAGTGGTTGCACCACTGTAGTTGTTATCACCGCTCAAGGTCCAAGTGCCAGCCCCCTGTTTGGTTCACGTGCCAGTGCCAGTGCCAACGATGCTGGCGATCGAACCGCCTGCTGTACCACCTAGGGTCAAAGCATAGGACCCAGAAATGGTGCCCGTATTGCTCAGTGAAATCGAGCCTGTACCGCCGACGATAGAGGTTGCAGACCCCAAGGCCACCAAGCCTGCGTAGGTGGCTCCTGTGGCGCTGCTGTTCATCAATGCACCGCCACTGCTGATACCCGTGCCATTCAAGGTCAAACCGCCTGTGCCGGTCAAGGTTTGACCGTTGAGGTCAAGGGCTGCACCACTCGCCACGCTAACGGCGCCTGTGCCCAGTGCGGTGGCGCTGCCCAGCTTCAAGGTGCCCGCGCTGATGGTGGTGGTGCCCGTGTAGGTGTTGTTTCCTGCGACCTGCACGGTGGTGCTTGCTCCAGAGCTGAAGGTAAGGCCTTGACCCGTGTTGCTTCCGTCTGAAATGAGCCCCGAAATGGTGGAATTCGCAGCGCTGAAAATGGTGGCCGCGCCGTTGATCACAACGTTATTCGCAAGCGTGGCATAAGACCCTAGGCTGTATGCGCCCCTGATTGTCGCATCACCCAATGTGATGGTGCCCGTGCCGATGGCGCTGCTGACGATGGTATCCCCACTCATGACAGCAGCGACACCTTGTGTCAGTGTGGCGTTGTTGAGCACGGTGGTGCCACCCGTGTAGGTGTTGTTACCAGAAAGAGTGGTGCTTGTTCTAACCACAACAGAGCCAGCGCCTGTGATGACGCCGGGTATTGTTACCGCACTATCTTGATTCAAATAGAGCTTGCTGCCTAACGCCAGGGTGTAAATACCTGCGTACGAGATTGCCGTACGGCTGTTCACGTCATACCAAAGATTGCCTGCCTGTACATTGATATTGAAGTCAGTCGTAGAAGATAAATAACTGCTTCTCAGATGTAAGTCACCCGCGCCTGTTTTGGTGAGCGTGTAAACGGAAGCGTTACCGAAGATGTAGGCGGGTTTTGTTAGATCAATGTCACCGCCAACGTTAGGCGTACTGACGGTAACGTTTCCTGGGATATTAACATTTTGAGTCCAAACTTTAGAGGTGCTGCTGGCTGAATTGAGTAAAACCCCGGCGTAAAAATAGCTGTTTTGACCATCTAAATTTGCCCCAAGATCGTTGCCTGCAAAATCAAACGTGCCGCCGTATTGATAAAGAGAAGCCTTGGTGCCTACAGTGCCATTGCCTAGCGTCCATTTGCCAGCGCTTGCATCCAATTGAATTCGGTATTTGTCACTGACGCTGCTGAACCCTTCATACACATCGCCCGCCCCAGTCTGCCGTAGTTTGGTATCGATGGTGGCGCTATACGCGGCGAGCACCCCTGTCAAACGCAAGGTGTTGCCCAGGGCAGGGGAGAACACCAAGCCACTGCCGGATGTGCTGAGGTCAAGCGTGCCAGACAACTCTGCGGTACCACTGCCGTTGTTGAAGTACACCGTAGAAGGGGTTGTGCTCGTTGGAATGATGGTGGACTTCAGCGTGTTGCCAATGTTATACCCCGCCAGTTCAATTTGTCCGTTTGTCAAAGTTACCGTACCCGTGCCAAAAGGCCCAGAGGTGATGGTGCCGGCTGTGCTGGTGCTATTGCCACCTGCCACTACACGTGGCCCAGAGTTGATCGTCATGCCACCACTGAAGCTGTTGTCAGCTTGCAACGTGAGGGTGCCTGAACCGTAGGTTTGCCCCGACACAACGACCGAGCCCGTGCCGCTGATGGTATTGGGTGCAAACGATTGATTGGTGGCGTTCTTAAAAGCCAAGATACCGTTGTTCACCACAGCACCCGTGCCCATCAAAGTAGTGGTACTCGAATTGCCAATTTGCAATGTCCCCGCGCTGATGGTGGTCGTGCCCGTGTAGGTGTTGGCCCCCGTCAAAATGGATGTGCCTGCGCCATCCTTTGTGAAGGTGCCGTCTCCTGAAATGATGCCTGAGTAGAGTGTGGTGCCAGATGAAATACCTGTTTGATTGAACGTCAAACCCCCGCCAGCTCCCATGGCAATGTTTCCCGTACCAGAGATCACACCTGCAGCCGTGAGTTTGAGGGTGCTGCTGCTGGTCCAGCTGATGTTGTTGCTGATGGCTATATCGCCAGCCTGAGTGCCAACACCCGTGGTTGACACCTCAACGTTGCCGCTGGCCAATGCGTTTTGCAAAGTGGTGGTATTGAGTATGGATGCGTTTGTGTTGGTGCTAAATACACCGCTGCTCAATGTCAGGCCTGACGTTTGTGTGCCCGTTGAGATTGTGATGTTGTAGGGGTCAAGCAGCCATTGCCCTGATTGGCCCTGGCTGGCATATGTGGACACTTGGCTGTCATCCACGTTCAACACCTGGCCCGAAGTTTCAATGCGTCCCCCATCACCCCCATGGGGTCCCGCCTCGGCTTTGATGCTGCCATTCACTCGGGTCACGCTGTCGAGCTTGTGCACATCGCTCCACAGCACCACCTTGCCGCCGTCTCCACGATCCGTGGCACTGGCATCGATGCTGACTCCGGCTTCCATGGTGACTTTGGTGGCTTGGCGCAGCTCACCGCTGCCTTGCCAGTCGCCGCCCACGAGCACGGTGCCGCCACCGGCGGGGCCTTTGGCTTCGATCTTGCTGTTGCGGCTGAGGGTGATCTCGTCGCCCTCGAGCACAATGCGCCCGCCCTTATTGACCAGGCTGCTGGCTTCCAGGCTGCCACTGTTTTTAATCACGCCTGATTGCAACTTGCTTAACGCCATAGCTGAAAGAATGATTTGCCCGTCTGGCGTTTGAACCGCTTGTTTGTTTTCAATCAACGTAGCAATAGCACTAGGTGTCGTGACAATGCCTGCCAAGCTGCCCATACCGTCTACGTTGAGCTTGATCATTTCACCTGCAGCCATTGCCACAGTGCCTGCACGAGCCATCACCACACCAGCGTTTTGCACTTCGGGTGCAAGCAATGCGATATAACCGCCCAACGCAGCGCTAATGCGACCCTCGTTGATCACTTTGCCAATTGAGCCATTGCGCTCAAACACATAGTTGCCCGACATGAAGTTGTGGTCACTGATGCTGTGCGTTGTCGCAGTAAACGCACCAACATCTACAGATGAGCTGGGACTAAAGTAAACGCCGTTCGCATTCGTCAGAAACACCTGACCATTCGCAGTGATTCGCCCAAAAATCTGGCTGGGGTTGGCGTCGTTGATGCGGTTGAGCGTGACCGCTTGCGCATTGGGTTGGGCAAACTGCACCTGCGCAGCGCTGCCAAGGTTGAAGCTATCCCATTGGAGGATGGCCTTGGGGCTGCTTTGCTGCACCAGCAGGCTGGCCGCCTGCGCGGTGCTGGTCTGGCTGATGGTGGCTTGCCCGGCCACCAGCCGCCCGCCCGTGGGCAACTGGGTGGGCGCAGGGGGCGCTTGGGCCAGGGCATGCCCGCCCATCGACAAGCTCAAGGCCACGCTGGCCAGCATGCCGGCACTGCTGGAAGCCACCGCCTGGCCCGAGCGGCCTTTGCCAGCGCTGGCCGCAATTTCGGGCACAGCACACCAGCACTGGCGTGCCACCGACCACAGAGATTTGAAAATTCGGTTCATGTCAGTCGCTCGTGCTCAAAACGACACCGTGGCGTTCAGCCACAAACGCCAAGTTTTCAAAGTGCCATCGCTGTCGGCACCGTTGCTCAAAGGCAAGGGGTTCTCGCCGATGCGGCGCGACAAGGTGGCTTTCACATCCAGCCCTTGCTGGCCTTGCCATGCCACAGACACACCCAGGCCACGCAACATGGCGTGATCGCGTGCAGAGGTGTCCCCCACCGCCACATTGCGCTTGACCCAACCGTGATCATGGAAGGCCGCCAAGGTCCACCGGTCCTGCCAGCGCTGGCGCAACTCGAGCAACAAGGTGTGGCCGCGCGAGCCGCTGATTTCATTCGCAGGGTAGGCGCGCACGCCGTTCACGCCGCCCAGGTACAACTTTTCGGAGGCATCGAGCTCGCGGCTGGCCCCTTGCCAGCCCCAGGCGGCATAGGCGCTGTAGTTGCCCTTCAAGGTCTGCTGTCGGCTCAGGTTCAGGTTGATTTTCCTGAACGAACCCGATTGCAAGGCGCTGTTTTGGGAAGGCACAGGGTCGGCATCGTCAGGACGCAATTGGCCCCACGCGCTGCTCAGGCTCAAGGCGCTGGCCCCACCGCCTTGCCACTCGTCAAACTGGGTGGCTGCCAAGCCGGCATTGAGCACCGCGACGGCATAACGCGATGTAGGCAACGACAGTGCGGTGTTGTCAAAGCGCTTGTGGTCAGCGCTGAATTGCAGGTTCAGGTTGCGCATTTGCGAGCGCCACAGTGGGTAGCTCGCGTCCAGGCCAAAATTGAACGCCGAGCCTTGCAAGCCCATGTAGGCGTTGGCACCGATGACGCTGTAATTCAAGTGGGAGGTGTGAAAGCCCACACGCCAACCCTCGTAGCCCCAGGGCAAGCTGTAAGCCAGGCGCAGATAGTGGCTGCCCTGGGTTTTGAGCGCATTCACCGACAGCAGGTCGCCCTGGCGCAAGGGGCTGTTCAAGGCGAGGTTGGCGCTCAAGCGCTGCGTGCCTGTGGCCAGGCCACCATGGTTGTCGGCGGTGAGGCTGCCAGCCCACAGGGCTTCGTCGGTAACCACCAGGCCCACATCGGTTTCGCCGTGCGCGCGCCCCGGCATCAGGCTGCCCACCACGCTCACACCCGGCAAATCGTCCAACAGCAACAGGGCGCGATCGAGCTTGGTCGTGCTCAAGGGCTCGCCGCTGGGGTGAATGCTTTGAACGGTGCGCACCAGGCGCTCGGCCACCATGCGCTGGGGTGCCTTGCCCGTCAGCAAGGCCTGCCCCATGGCCGCCTCGACGATGTGGATGGTGACGCGCCCTTCGGTCACGTCTTGCTTGGGCAAATAGGCCTGCACCCACCAGCCTGCACTTCTGTAGGTGGACACCACGGCTTCGGCCGCCTGTTTCAGTTGGGCAAAGCTCAGCGCCCGGTTCAGCCATGGCCCGAGGGCCGCCTGCAAGGTCGGGTTGTCGATCAGGGTGTTGCCATCCAGCTGAAAGGATTGCACAAGCACCGTCACGGCGCCAGGCGCGGCCATGGGCTCGGGCGGCGCGACGCGAGGACGCGGGGGCAACTTGGGCTGGGGCCGCGGCAAGGCTTGCTCGCTTTGCTGCAACAGCGAGCCGGCGCTGGGCTGCGACTGTGCAAGGGCCAGCCAGGGCATGGCGCATGCCAAAGCCAGCCACAGCTTGCAAAGCCAGCGCGTCATCCGTGGAGCGTCAAAGAAATGCATGCCTGCCCAAGGGTTTAGGTTTTGACCACTTGGATGGGTTCGAACAATTGGTAGCCCACGTTGCGGATGGCTTCAATCACTGCACCATCGGCACCCGCTTCATGCAGTTTTTTGCGCAGGCGCACCATGCGCACTTGGGCGCTGGCCTTGACAGCGTCGGCGTCGCTCAATCCGCAGCAATCGGCAATTTGCTGAAAATTCAAGCGCGCGTCTGTCGCTTGTGCAAAGGCTTGCAACAGCGTCGCCTCGGTGGCCGTGATGCGCACGGAGCCACTGGGGCCTGTCAGTTGGAGTTTGTGTAAGGTGAGCACGGCATGCTGTCAGGGGTAGCAGAGACCGTGAATTAAATGAATTGTTTTGCCAGATAGCTTTCAAATGCTTTCACATTTTTGCTAAAAACAACAAAACCAATAACGAAAGCAATCTTTTGAAAGATTATGCAAGCTTTCGCCATCAAAAGATCTGTTTCTGGCCTCAGTCCAGCAAGTGGATGGGGGTGAGCAATTGGTAGCCGACGTTGCGCAGAGCCTCGATGCACTGCCCCTCGGCCCCCGCTTCGAGCAGCTTTTTGCGCAAGCGCGTGATGCGCACTTCCAGGTTGGTCTTGTTGCCATCGGCAGGGTCCAGGCCAAACACCTCCAACAACTGCCAGTTTTCCAATTTGCCGGCGGGGGCGCGGGCAAATGCCGTCAACAAGTTGGCTTCTGACGGTGTCAGCCGCACTTGCCCGCGTTGGCCATGCAGTTCGCGCTGTGCCAGCCGCAAGGCCCCTTCGGGCGAGACAGCCTCCATTTGGCGCGCCATGCGCCGGCGCGCAAAACTTTTGATGGCGGCAGACAACTCTGCAAAGGGCACAGGCTTGGCCAAATAAAAATCGGCGCCGCAGTCGTAGCCCACCACCTTGTCTTGCAGGTCTGAGCGCGCCGACACGATGATGATCCCCACCAAGGGTTGCACGTTGCGGATGCGGCGCGACAGGCTGAAGCCGTCTTCGCCCGGCAAATTCAGGTCGATGAGAAACAAGTCGGCGCTGGTGCCGCGTGCCCGGTCTTCCAGCTCTTCCGCGCAAGACAGGGCCACCACATGGTGTCCCTCGGTGCGCAAAGCGTCGGCCGTCAGCTCGCGCAG
>JACCDK010341730.1_pt1 | contig 10713 bp, 9 predicted proteins | sample 7445871 | NCBI WGS metagenome assembly JACCDK01 (sample SAMN15323436, study PRJNA562643) | freshwater metagenome | isolation source: river surface water | place: USA:Blue River Watershed | collected 2017-08-15
CTTCAAGCCACTGAACGATCAGCAGGCTCTCGCTCAATGGTGTGCCATCGTCCAGAATTAGCGTCGGCACACGGGTGGCGGCATTGGCTAAGCGTAGACGCGCATCATCTGCCCAGGGGTCTACGATGGTTCGCTCGATGTGTAGCCCTTTCTCGATCATTGCGATTTCTGCAATGCGCACAAATGGCGAAGTCGTATTTGCCAAAAACTGCATAATTTTCTCCGATATAATTTTTATTGCTGAAGATAGTCTCAACGACAAATCTGGCGCTCAGTAAATCAGTCACTGAAATCTCGCCGCCACTACGGATCAATACATGATGTGACCACCATCGACCACAATGGTCTGCCCACTGACAAAGCCTGAGAGATCACTGAGGAGATACAAGGCTGTGCCAACCAGATCATCAGGACGCTGCTCTCTGGATATTGCTCTGGCTTTCAGAAAGCTTTGCTGCCACTCGACTGGTCGATTTTGCGTGGCACCTGTGATTACGAAGCCTGGCGCGATCACATTACAACGCACGCCATCTTTACCGCATTCTTTAGCTAAACCTTTTGTCATGGCGAGCACGGCACCTTTGGTGGCTACGTAATGAAGGTAACCCGGCTGCCCCGCAACGGCGACCACTGATGCAATATTGACGATGGAGCCTCTCTTGCGTTCACGCATAGCGGGCATAACAGCCTTGCAGCAAAGCCAGACTCCTTTTACATTGACCTGAAAGATACGGTCCCACTCATCCACACCAAGCTCTTCGAAAGGCGTCAGTTTGACCTCCCGAAAATAGGCGGCGTTATTGATCAATCCGTCGATTCTGCCGGACTCCTTGAGTGCGGTCTCGGTCATTGTCTTGATGGAAGCCTCATCACTGACGTCAACCCTCGCATAGGTAGCACGGCCGCCCATCGACCTGATCAGGTCCATCGTCTCATCAGCTGCGTTCATGTCAGCTACCACGACATGTGCGCCCTGCGCGGCAGAACCTAGTGCGAAAGCCTGTCCAATACCTGTAGCTGCACCAGTGACGACGATAGTCTGGTCTTGTAGAAGATTTTGTGTAGTCATCAGTTACTCTCTCCGTAGTGCCAGCATGACTGGCGAGTGAATGGGTAATACTGGTTTAATGCTTGCCGCTATGATGCTCGGAATGCTGATGTCCCTTGCTTGATTCACCGCCTGGCACGGCGGGCGCCGCTGTGCAGCGACTACTGCCAGCACATTCGTCCACCTGCAAGTTGCGCGCGACTTTGTCTCGTACCGTCCCGGACAAATCAATTTCTACTGTCCACACACCGGCCATCTGAAGCTCCAGTACCGCTTTGTACTCGCCCGGGTTGCCCGTCGGCGCAGCCTTCACTGGTCTGATCGTATGCGCCATGGGCATCGAGGGCATCAGTGCCCCCAAGGTCACCTGAACATTGTTCAGCATCGATCCATCGCGTCGCTGAATTTTTACGAGGCACTCGAGCATCGGGCCGGTCCCGAAAGAAAGACATTTCAACTCCACCCGGGGCCGACCGGACTCTGCAGCGGCAAAGTGAGGCAGAAGCAAAAATGCGGCGACTGCAGCAGTAACCCACGCTGCCAGAAAAATTCGTAAACGTGTAACCATGGTTGACTATCCCTTTAACATCTCAATTTTTCAGATTCATGGGGTACGGGGCGCACGCTGAATCGCACGGTCCAATCGCTTCATTGATGCGGCCAGCAGTAGCACCGTCGATTCATCGAGCAGACCCCGCGGACGCCACCGCAACAACAGCGCTACCAGGCCTCCGAACACCACCATCCGCCAGCCCTGGAACCAGCGCGTGGCATCGAGCAGCCCAAGATCAAGCGCTACACCCAGCAGCGGCCCCAGCGAGGTTCCCAGTCCCCCTAGCAGCGCATAACCCACGGCATGCACTCCGAGCATGGGATCAAACAGCGCAGGCTCAATGTAAGTGACCCGGTGCGCATACAACCCTCCACCCAGCCCCGCGATTCCGCCAGCGAGTGCGGCTGCAAACTGGCGAATGCGGACTACGTCAATGCCCTGCGAAGCCGCCAGCGCGTCGTCCTGCCCTGTCATGCGCAGCGCCATGCCTAATCGGAGCCGCTCGAGCGTCATCAGCAGACCTAACACCAAGATCAGCACCGCGACCGTCAACGCGAGATACTCGCCCGGAGTAACATCGTTCTCCAGAGACCAGCGGATATCACGAAACCCTTCGATACCGGCAGGTCCGACTGGACCGTCCTCAGCAGGGCGCTGCCAAGTCCACCAGCCAAGTGTGATCCGCGCCATCTCACCAAAAGCCAGCGTGGCGACCGCATAATGAAGACCGGCGAGCTGCATGGTGGGTAGCGCCAGAAGCCAAGAAAACAGCGCGCCAACGCTCATTCCTGCAGCCAGCGCTAGCGTCAGCGGCGCATGAAACATGACGGACAGCACAGCAGATGCATAGGCACCCAATCCGAAAAAGGCTTGCTGCGCGAATGAAATCCGACCAACCAGCAACAAAAGGTAAGCAGAGAGCGCAAGCAAGGACATGATGGCGATGTCGCTGAATAACCCTGTCAGGTAAGCGCCCGAGCCATCACCCATGCCGAGCATGAGATGCGCAAGCCTTTCATGCAGAGCATCGAAAACAGAGCCTTCCGCGCTTGCCAGAGAGGCAGAAGATGCTGCGAGCCTGTCGTTCATGGGCGTATGCCCCGCGATACCCAATGACGCCCTTGCGACCCTACCGGCCACACCAGCACCATCAGCAACAACGCATAGCTTGCGAACTCTCTACCCTGAGCGCCGAGCAGGGATTGCGCAAACGACTCCACAACGCCGAGCAGCAATCCACCCCACAGCACGCCCCGCACAGAGCCCAGTCCACCCAACATGGCGGCCACTAAACCTTTAAACAGCAGCCACATGCCAAACATCGGCGTCACCTGGCCTTCGAGCGACAGTACCGCGAATGCAGCTAGTCCCGACAAGGCGCAAGCGACAGCAAAGCCGACCGACTGCAACCATGGCACTGGCATCCCTGCCAGATGCGCTGCGATACGATGGTCAGCGGCTGCACGCCATGAAAGACCTGTGCGTGTTCGTTGAAGCCAGAGCGCCATGCCCAGCGTGACAGCTACTGAGAGCATCGTCAGGACCAGCCGGTCGGGACGGATCGTTAACGCTCCAATTTCCCAGATCTCGCCGACCGACAGCGACGGAAAGGCATTCAAATGCCGGGGAAGCAGGTTAACCGCCAGCTGTTCAAGCTGCATCCAGATCGCAAAACTCGACGCCAGAGCAGTCATCTCACGGCTGTTACTCAACGAGTGATTGTCCGGCGCACTGAGGGAGTGCGGCGCCTCGCCGGACCGTCGGGCAAAACACAGCTGTTCTACATAGTAGCCAATCAAAATGGCTGACATCACTACGGCCAGGGCGACGAGCCATACTGAGATCTGATAGTGCACATGTAACCAGGCGCCGAGATAAGCGGCCAGCATCGCAGTGGCGCCGTAGGCTAAATTCAATCTGCGCAAACAGCCAAATGTCAGTGACAATCCCAGTCCGAGGAGTGCGTAAACTCCGCCATCCAGGAGCCCGTCAAGCACAAGCTGCAGCACGTCTAACATGGGTCAGGCCCGGCTGCTTCAGGTCTTGCGCTGCTGTCCGAGATAAGCGCGCTGGATCACATCGTCCTCTGCCAGTTCCCCGGGATCTCCCGAGAAACTCACGCGCCCTTGCTCCATCAGATAAAAATGCTGGGCCACTTTTAGCGCCATGTGCGCGTTTTGCTCCACCAGGAATATGCTCACGCCCTCGCTGTGAAGCTGCCCAATAATCGAAAAAATCTCTGCAACGACCATAGGTGCCAGACCCACTGATGGTTCGTCCATGAGCAGCAGACGGGGACGAGACATCAGCGCACGAGCAACGGCCAGCATTTGCTGCTCACCGCCTGAGAGAGTCCCAGCCAGCTGCGACTCGCGCTCTTTGAGTCGAGCGAAACGCGTGAACATGGCATCGATGTCACTGCGAATGCCATTCGAATCGCGCCGCCGATACGCGCCAGCCATCAGGTTTTCTCGCACCGTGAGCGCTGGAAAAACAAGCCGGTTCTCAGGGACCAAAGCCATGCCGCGCGAAACGATTTCAGCCGGCGTCTTGCCGATGAGTTCCTCACCTTCAAATTTCACAGAACCACGCTGCGGCTTGAGTATCCCCGAGAGCGTCAGCATCAGGGTGGATTTGCCAGCGCCATTGGGTCCCAGCAGGCACGTCACCTGCCCTGCTTTCGCCGACAGAGAAACTCCTTTGAGCGCTTCGATCTTGCCGTAGGACGTGGCCAGGTCAGTTATTTCCAACATGATGGTGAGAGTTTCAAACGTATTTCAAGTTGAAGGAATGCAGCCGCAGGATCATGCGGTCACGGTCTCATCGGCTCCCAGATAGGCTGCACGAACCTGCGCGTCCTGCTGTACCTGCGCCGGTGTACCCTCTGCGATCTTGCGACCAAAGTTGAGAACGGTCACCCGGTCACATACGCCCATGACCAGTTCCATATGGTGCTCGATCAGCAAAATAGTGCGGCCTCGGTCGCGCAGACTGCGAATGCGCGCATCAAGGTCGTCAATCTCTTCAGCGTTCATGCCCGCAGCAGGTTCGTCGAGCAGCAGCAGTTCGGCATCTGTAGCAGCGGCACGAATCAGCTCTAGCCTGCGCTGCTCGCCAAAAGCTAGCTGACTCGCCAGCATGTCGCGCTTATGAGCGAGATCAGCGAATTCAAGTAGTTCCTCGGCCTGCTCACGCGCTGCAGCAGCGCCAGATAGCCAGCGCTCCCGAAAACCTGCCCAACCGGTTTCACGCACGACGCGTGCTGCCCACAGGTTTTGCCACACGGTGAGATTTCCGAAGAGGCGAATATTCTGAAAAGTACGTGCAATGCCAAGCTGTGAGCGCTGATGAGGATCAAGCCGAGAAATATCCTGCCCCTTGAATTGCAAGGATCCCGAGGTCGGCGCATACACGCCAGTGATCAGATTCACTGTTGTGCTTTTACCTGAGCCATTCGGACCGATCAGTCCAAGGATCTCGCCTTGGTTGACGACCAGGTCGAGCCCATCTAGCGCTTTGACGCCACCAAAATGGCGGCTGAGTGTCCTGAGTTCCAGCATGGAGCGCAGCCTCCGTATTTTTTGTATGACGGGGCACCAGATTATTTGGCGCCAGCGTGACCTTTGTCGAAAATGTTGAGTCTCAGAGAGCGTGTCAGCAGACCGTTCGGGCGAACCAGCATGACTACCACGATCAGCACGCCAAACAAGAGGCTTCTCCAGTCGCCGATGAAACGCAGGCCTTCCAGCAGAAAACCTTGAATGAAAATCACCGCGAGCAATGTACCCGCCAGACTAGAGAGACCACCGAGAATGGGATACGCGATGGCAAACGTGGCCAGCAAGATGCCGAAATTGCCGTGCTCGATGTGTGTCGCATAGTGCGCATACACGCCACCCGCGAGGCCTGCGATTGCACCTCCCAGACCAAACGCCGATACCTTCGCCGCCGTCAGATTGATGCCTACGCTCTGAGCAGCCAGTTCATCCTCGCCAATCGCGCGCCACAGCGTCCCGACACGAGAGCGATCGAGCAGCCAGAGCAGCAACAGAACCGCAGACACCAACACCCAGATCAGCACATTGACTTCAAGCGTGCTCCAGCCGTTGCTCGGAAAGTAGCGTATGCCGCCAAAGCCCAGACTGCCATCGGGACCCGCCAGCCCCTGAGGCGTCTCGACCCGGTATTTCAGGTTGAAAAAAACAAGACGAACGATCTCGCTGAATGCCGTCGTGGCCACCACCAGCATCAGTCCCTTAACCCGTAGCGCGGGAAAACCGACCGCAATCGCGACTAGGCAGGCGACAGTCGCACCCATACCCAAAGCCAGTGCCAATGGCCAGTGCCAGACGGCGGTCATCATTCCGGCCACATAGGCACCGATGGCAAAGAAGCCGCCCTGCGCCAAGCTCACCTGCCCCGTATGAAGCACGCACCAGGCAGACAGCCCCAGCAAGGTGTGAATGCCGATGATCTGCGCTAATCCAAGGTAGAAATCCATGTGAACTCGCGAGTCGTTTAATCACGGCCACCGGGGACAGCAAACAGCCCACCCGGTCGGAATACCAGAAACACAAACAGCAGCAGCATCACATAGATGTCACGCTCGCTGACGCCACGCAAGAACTGGAAAAGATTCTCGCAGGCGCCCACGATCAGACCTGCCACGATCGCACCGGGAATGCTGCCCAGACCACCGATCACAGTCACCACCAAGCCTTTGATCGTCAGTGGCAACGCCAGTAAGGGCGATAGCACGCCGACTGCTGCTCCCGTCATGGCGCCTGCGGTCCCGCCCAGCAGACCGGCGATAACGAAGGTGCTGACATTGGTGCTGGCGATGCCCATGCCACAAAGCTGAGCGGCAACCGGCTGCTGCGCCACAGCCCGCGTTGCCAGACCAAGACGCGTTCGCTTGAGCAGCTGTATGAGCGCCACCATGACCATGCAGCCAAGCACAAAAACAAATAGCAGATCGCCACGAACAAAAAACGAGCCTAGCTCAATGTTCGCATTCTGGAACATCGCGGGAAAATTCAGCGGCATGCCATGCGTAATATGCGAAATGAACTCCTCAATCGCCAGCAGCATGCCCACCGTAGACAGTAGCGTGGCTCGGGGATTGTTGATTGGCAGGAAGCGAAAGCACACCAGATAGACCAGCCACCCGAGCACGCCTCCCATCAGCGCTGCAGCCATGTACACGACGGGGGTCGGCACGATGTTCACAACCACCAGGCTCAGATAGGCGGCCGCTACCGATGTGGCGGCATACGACAGGTTGATCTTGTGCATCACGCCAAAGATCAATGTAAAGCCGATCCCGATGAGTGCATAGGTCGCACCGAAAAGCAGTCCGTCAATGACGGACTGCGTGAGATCAATCAGATCCAGTAAGTCCATGCGGTGCCATAAAAAGGTTGTAAATGCGGCCAAGAATCCGGCCGCACAAGGACACTAACTACCCGACCGCTTACTGGTTAGGCGTGTGCGCGACCACCCAGTGGCCGCCTTTGGCTTGCACGAAAAGATAAGGCTTGATGGCTTCGCGGTCTTCGGTACGGCCGACTTTACCGATCAGCCCCTGGGATTGCTTCATGCCAGCGAGGCCATCACGAATCTTCTGACGGTCGGCTTGGACAGTCTCCGGGCGGCCCATGACCTTTTGCTTCTCGATGATTTCTTTTAGTGTGAAGATGTTCTCGAAGGCTGCCGCGTTGTGCAGGTCCATGTTGTACTTGGGATTGACGGCCTGCACAGCTGCTGCGGCTTTCTTGGCTTCGTCAGTGACTGGCGCAAAACTGGTCGGGATCACTAGTCCTTCGGCCTGCTGTGCGCAGCCGTTGAGGGTCTCCATGCTGGATGATGAAGTCAGACCGATCAACAGCTTGGGCTTAACGTTCTGACGCGCCATTTCTTTCAGCACACCACAGGTGGTGAACGGGTGAGCTGAGATCGCAACGACATCGGCATTGGCGCGCTTGATTTCACGCACTTGGTTGGAGAAGTTAATGTCATTGAGCAGCCATTCGCTCTGCCCTTTGACTTCGAGTCCGTTCGCGCCTGCCTGGGCTTTGATGACATTGAATGTGGCGTTGCTGTGCGCGAAGTCTTTCTCTACGCCACCCCAGAAGGTTTTGTAATCGGGCCACGTCGTCTTGACCCATTCGAACACTGCTTTGTACATGTTCGCTTCGCTGGGGACGTTCCGGAATGCCCACTGGGACATAGCCGCCAAACCGCCTTTGGCCGCCACATCGGTGTACATCGGGAACTGCACACCCGAGTCCGACGCATCGCCGACTTTCTTCTGAAGGATACCGAACACCGGCTCAGCTACATTGGAGCAGGTCGGGCCGACTGCCACGATGGCATCGGTTTGAGAGGCGATTCTCCGCAGCGCATTGATGCCCTCTTCCGGGTTGCAGCGATCGTCTAGATATTCGATCACCAGCTTGGCTTTTGAACCATCGCCGAGCGTCACGCCACCCGACTTATTAATAATGGCCGCTGCTGCCTGCATGGCCGCCTCGCTCTGCTGGCCGAATATGCCAACCACGCCACTCTTGGCACCGACGCCATAAATCTTGAGCGTCTTTTCCTGTGCTTGGACCGATCCTGCTGCGGCCAGCATGAGAAAAGCGCTGAGTAACTTGTTTTTATTGTTGAACTTGGGCTGCATGTCTTGTCTCCCGATGTCATGGGCCGATGCTCAAGCCCACACGCTAAAATTTTTTACGGTTATTTATTTTTTTGCTATTCGTACCAAATATAGCAACGAACATGGGAGGTACTCTGAATTCAGAATTCATCCACCTCGGAAAGATAGAGGGAAGGGCCCTATAACGTCAAGAAAAAACTTCGCTGAGCACCGAGCTATCATTCACCGGCCAGCGGGCTGACAAATGCGCTCGAGCTCGTATCAAAAACAGAATATTGTGACCCGCCCCCAGGTTGATTCGGGGGCAAACCGAGACAGACTCACTGGACAATTTGGCTTCGCCTCGAGATATCGCACTTCTCAGCCGTCTTCGGTGCGCTAAATTTTTTGTATGCCTTTTGGCAGGCTGAAATAAAACAATGCGAGTGTCCAGTCATTTCAGCGCTTGGCTGTATCAAGACTTACGCTGTAGCGAGTTTGATAATTAATCTTATTCCGAATTGATTTAGATAGATTTTCCTCTTCAGCAGAAAGCGATTTGCGCTGGATGCGCGCTTTGGTTCGAGCATTTTTCACACGACCTTCGAAACTTACTCCGGTTTCTTCCTCACTCTCTTGCTGGAGTGCTTTTGCGAACGCCTCGTAACCCTCGTTTGGGATAACCGTTAGCGCGTTGACCCGCTTATCTAGAACGCGCTCACCGTTCTGGTTAACGCATAGCCGCAGACCACGGACCAATGTCTTGACGTTTTTTCAGTACGCTCTTGGTTTCATTGAGGGGTACAGATCTGGAAAACGTTCGGGTTGTCCCAACCTTCCCGCAACGCAGAGTGGCTGAAGATGAACTGCAGTGGCCCGTCTGCACTAAGCAGTCGTTCCTTGTCTTTCATGATCAGCTGATAAATGCTGTCGTCTTTGGCGCGTCAAAAGACAAAAAGCCACGGCTAGCGTGGCTTTTGGGGGGCAACTTCATTTTTTGAGAGCTTTTTGGAGCTCTCGACTATGCCTTGGCGGAGAGGGTGGGATTCTTCGTCACAACACAAAAAGTGCTTTTACCTGTGTAAATTATAGTGTATTTTTGCGCACATGTGGTGAAAACATGTGGTGAAGCAGAGTTCTTATAAGAACAACTATTCGAATGCGGCACAGGGATTCGAACTGAAATATGGCACCCAAGTCCTTCAAACCCTCCCACGTTGAACTTAGATACAACACCTACTTTGCGGTGCTTTATGTGCCTGCTGATGTTCGCCATATCATCAAGAAAGTGAAGTTCTACAAGAGCACCAAGACCGACAATCTAAAACAAGCAGAGGCAATTGCTGCTGTCTGGGTCATCAACTGGAAGAATCAGATCGAAAAGGCTCGGTCAATTGTTCAGTCTAATGCTGCCGATAAGGATATCAACTCTGCCGTGAAACTGTACGAAGAATACCTCTCCAACGACAATCCAACACTTGTCAAAGAAATTATGGAAGAGGAAGAGTTCAGAATTCGGCACCAACAGGGTGAACGAGCAGCAGATATTTTCAAAGACTTAGCATCAGGTAAGCAGCGTTACATCAAGAGTCTTGAATCATCTTGGGTAAAGAATGAACGAGACAAAGGATTAGCTGACAAGACAATTGACCAGATGAAGAGCGATGTTGAATTACTTTACGATCCCTTCCCTACTGCTAATCTTCTGACACACAAGAATGTTGAAGTATTTCTGACTGCACTTGGAACTCACTACCAACTCAGCGCATCATCAATAAAACGCATCACTGGTTCTTGCAGGAACTTCTACAAATATCTTCAGAAAATCAAAGAAGTGCCACCTGACCTACCCAACCCTTTTGTTGTACCTGAAGATTTTCGTATCAGCAATAAACCAAACTCTAAAGCCAAGTTCAAAACAGAGCCCTGGCAACCATTCTCTTCTGAAGATATTGTTTATCTGCATGGTTGCGCTTCTTTGAAAGGCGATACCCAACTGGCAAACTTGATTTTCATCGGTGCGTATACAGGTGCAAGGATTGAAGAACTCTGCAATATCAAGTGTCAAGATGTTGATCTCAAGTCTTCGAGCATCAAGATTACCGACTCAAAGACGGAAGCTGGCAAACGATTGATACCGGTCCATTCAAAACTGAAAGTCATGCTGAAGCAGGTTATGGAGCAGTCAGATGATGGTTATGTCATCTCTGGACTATCAGAAAATAAATATGGTGATCGATCAAACGCCATTGGCAAAAGATTCGGTCGACTGAAAACTGCTGAAGCCTATAGTTCGCAGCATGTGTTTCACTCAATTCGAAAGACTCTGGTGACGATGCTGGAAAACAAGGGTGTTGGTGAAAACGTGGCAGCAGATATTGTGGGGCACGAAAAACCACGTATTACCTACGGTCTGTACAGTGGTGGCACAACCCTTGAAGTGATGCTTGAAGCAATTGAACGCATTAGTTA
>JACCDK010268741.1_pt1 | contig 10712 bp, 10 predicted proteins | sample 7445871 | NCBI WGS metagenome assembly JACCDK01 (sample SAMN15323436, study PRJNA562643) | freshwater metagenome | isolation source: river surface water | place: USA:Blue River Watershed | collected 2017-08-15
CAACCGAAATGGGAGCGATGCAAGAGCGTATTACTTCAACTAAAAAAGGATCGATTACAACTGTTCAAGCGGTATACGTACCTGCGGATGACTTAACAGATCCAGCACCGGCAACAACATTTGCCCACTTAGATGCAACAACAGTATTGTCTCGTAAAATTGCTGAGTTAGGTATCTATCCAGCGGTAGATCCACTAGATTCTACTTCAAGAATTTTAACTCCAGAAATTTTAGGTGCAGATCATTACAACTGTGCTCAAAGAGTAAAAGAGATTCTTCAAAAATACAAACAACTTCAAGATATCATTGCAATCCTTGGTATGGAAGAATTATCTGAAGAAGATAAATTGGCAGTATCTAGAGCTCGTAGAGTTCAAAGATTCTTGTCTCAACCTTTCCACGTTGCTGAGCAATTTACAGGTATTCCTGGAGTATTAGTTGACATTAAAGATACCATCAAAGGATTTAACATGATTATCGATGGAGAATTAGATCACTTGCCAGAAGCTGCTTTCAACCTTAAAGGAACTATTGAAGACGCTATCGAAGCAGGACAAAAAATGTTAGCAGAAGCATAATAAAGCTGGAAGATAGAAGCCAGAAGTTAGAATACTTAATTGTTTTTTACTTCCTACTTCTAACATCCAACTTCTAACTCAAAAATTATGATTTTAGAAATAGTATCACCAGAAGCTACATTATTTAAAGGAGAGGTTACTTCGGTTTCTTTACCAGGAGTGGATGGGTCTTTTCAAATATTAAATAATCACGCACCAATAGTGTCCATTTTAAAACAAGGGACTGTAAAAATTACAGCGGCTAGTTTTGATTTCCAAAAAGAAGTAGAAAGTAAATTTACCAAAGTAAATGATCAAAACTTCAATTTAGAAATCAATTCAGGTACTATTGAAATGAAAGACAATAAAGTAATTGTTTTAGCCGACTAAGACAATTTGTAAATAAAACTTAAAAGCCAAGCAATTTTGTTTGGCTTTTTTTATTTTTGATAGATGAAAAATTTCCCAAAAGCACTTGCTCATAAACTACAACAGCGCGAAGCAAATTATGCCTTGCGGGAATTGCCATTTTCAAAAGATAGTATCGATTTTGCTTCCAATGATTATTTGGGTTTTGCCAAGAATGAAACAATTTTTAATGAAACCCATGAGTATCTTGTGCAAAATAATCTAAAAGTGAATGGGGCAACTGGTTCTCGATTGATTTCTGGGAATCATTCTTTATATACCACCACCGAAAACTTTATAGCCAAGTTTCACGATGTTCCTGCAGCTTTAATTTTCAATTCGGGTTACGATGCCAATGTAGGTTTTTTTAGTTCGGTACCGCAGCGAAATGATGTAATTCTATATGATGAATTGTGTCATGCTTCCATACGTGACGGAATTGCAATGAGTAATGCCAAATCCTATAAATTCCAACATAATGATTTAGAAGATTTAGAATCCATTATCAAACGTTGTCACACTGAGCTTGTCGAAGTGTATGTGGTAACCGAATCGGTCTACTCAATGGATGGCGATTGCCCTAATCTAGAAGAATTGGCTGCTCTTTGTAAAAAATACGATTGCCATTTAGTGATAGATGAAGCGCACGCATTAGGCGTTTTTGGCGAAAGCGGACAAGGATTGGTGCAAAGTTTGGGTTTTCAAAATGATGTATTTGCAAGGATCATAACCTTTGGAAAAGGACTAGGATGTCATGGTGCAGCTGTTTTAGGAAGTGACGAATTAAAAAGTTACTTAGTTAATTTTTCTCGAAGTTTTATTTATACCACTGGTTTATCACCACATTCGGTTGCTACGATTTTTATTGCCTATCAGCAGTTACAAAAAGAAAAAGTAGCGATGCAAAAGCTAAAGCAAAATATTCAATATTTCAACCAAGTTAAAACCCAAAACGGATTAAAATCGCTTTTTGTATACAGTAAATCGGCTATCCAATGCGCTATAATTCCCGGTAATGAAAAAGTAAAATCTATTGCAGCTAATTTTCAAGAAAATGGCTTTGACGTGAAAGCCATACTTTCACCTACGGTTCCCGAAGGGCAAGAGCGTTTGCGATTTTGTTTGCATTCGTATAATTCGGAAGAAGAAATTTTCAATGTCTTACAATTGTTGAGTAACTTTGTATTTTAAAACTATGGAAAATTCTTTATTTACTCTAATTGGAAGATTTCAATATTCTTCGGAAGCTATGATTTATAAAGGTAAATTAGAGTCGGAAGGGATTGAAGTGTTTATGAGAGATGGCGCAACAATAGATGCAAATCCACTTTATAGCAATGCCGTTGGAGGAGTGAAATTGTACGTTAACAATGAAGATGCCGATGCAGCAAACCATATTTTATCTCAAATCAGTCCGTTTTCTCTAGACGATAACAATCAACTCATTAAATGTCCGAAATGTAATGCCGAAAAAATAGAAATGATGACCACGGTTAAAGACCTCAAATCATTTTTATTATTTGTTTTTTCAGCACTAATAAGTATTTTTCCATTTCATACGAAATACAAATACAAATGTCAAAATTGTAAATTTGAATTTAACTAAATGAAACTATTCATCACAGGAATCGGAACCGACGTTGGTAAAACCATTTCTTCTGCAATCATTACGCAGGCATTGGAAGCAGACTATTGGAAACCCATTCAAGCAGGAGATCTTGATAATTCAGATAGTCATAAAATTCAAAAATATATTTCGAATAATAAAACCCAAATTCACTCGAATAGCTACAAACTAAATACGCCTGCAAGTCCGCATTTGGCTGCAGCGATTGATGGAGTTTCAATTGATATTAAACAAATTAACGAGCCAAAAACCAACAATCATTTAGTTATTGAAGGTGCCGGTGGATTGCTAGTTCCTTTAAATGATACCAATTGTATTATCGATTTAATTCAGAAGGATTACAAAGTTATTTTGGTATCCCGACATTATTTAGGCAGCATCAATCACACTTTGTTGTCATTTGAAGCACTAAAAAGCAGAAACATAGCAATCGCCGGAATTCTATTTTCGGGAGAGGAAAACAAAGCTACAGAAGCTATATTATTGGCTAAAACCAAAGCCAAATTCATTGGAAGAATTGAAGAAGAGCCTTATTTTGATGCTAATGTAATTCAGTATTATGCCGATGAATTCCGAGATAATTTATTAAAACTATAGATTCAGAAATCGTAATAAAAACACAATGAGCCTTTCGCAAAGAGATCAAAAACACAACTGGCATCCCTATACTCAGCATAAAACGGCTTCCCCTGCTGTTGCTGTTGTAAAAGGGGAAGGAGCATTGCTTTGGGATGAAAATGGTAAAGAATACATAGATGCAATTGCCTCGTGGTGGGTAAATCCCTACGGGCATTCGAATAAATATATGGCAGATGCCATTTACAAGCAATTAACTTCTTTAGAACATGTTCTTTTTGGCGGATTCACACACGAACCTGCGGTGGTGTTGTCTGAGAAATTAATTGAAATTTTACCTTCCAATCAAAGGAAACTATTTTATTCTGATAATGGTTCTACGGCAGTGGAAGTTGCTATTAAAGCGGCTTTGCAATTCCATTACAATAAAGGAACTACTAAAACCAAAATCATTGCATTTGAAGATGCTTTTCACGGAGATACCTTTGGCGCAATGGCTGCAAGCGGAATTTCTTTATTTACAGAAGCATTTCAAGGATCACTTCTTGAAGTAGTTCGTGTGCCAATTCCAACCAAAGGGAATGAAGACAAAACCATGGCTGTTTTAAATGATTTTTTGGCAACTAATGCCTGTGCAGCTTTTATTTTTGAACCTTTAGTTTTAGGAGCTGCCGGAATGGTTATGTATTCCCCAGAAGTATTAGATAAAATGATTGCGTTGTGCAAAGTCCATTCTGTTTTTACTATTGCCGACGAAGTCATGACAGGTTTTGGTAAAACTGGAAAGAATTTTGCAACTGATTATTTGGTAAATAAACCCGACATGATGTGCTTGTCTAAAGCCTTAACTGGTGGAACCATTCCAATGGCTATTACGACATTTACACAAGAAATTTTTGATGGTTTTTATGATGAAGACATCAATAAGGCATTATTTCACGGGCATACTTTTACGGCCAATCCAACAGGTTGTGCCGCTGCAATAGCAAGTTTAGAATTATTGCAAACCGAAGAAATGCAAGAAAATTTAATCCGAATAAATAAGCACCATTTGGATTTTGAAAGTAAAATTAAAAATCATCCAAGAGTAGAAACTACTCGAGTGCTGGGTGTAATTTTTGCTCTGGAAATAAAATCAGATACTAAAGAAAGTTATTACGGCACCCTTCGCAATAAATTATACAATTACTTCATAGAAAATGGAGTGGTACTAAGACCTGTAGGAAATATTGTCTACATTTTACCACCTTATATTATAACCGATGCTCAATTACAAAAGGTTTATCAAACGATTGAAGCAGCACTAGAAAAAGTGTAATTCCAATAAAAAAAGCCCTTGCATTTGCAAGGGCTTTTTTTTACTTCTTACTTGATTAGTATCTGTAGTATTCTGGTTTGAATGGTCCTTCAACAGCAACACCAATATAATCAGCTTGTTCTTGGCGTAATGTTTCTAATTCCACACCTAATTTAGCTAAGTGTAAACGAGCTACTTTTTCATCCAAATGTTTTGGCAACATATAAACTTCATTATTATAAGCAGCACTGTTATTCCATAATTCAATTTGAGCTAAAGTTTGGTTTGTAAATGAGTTACTCATTACAAAACTAGGGTGACCTGTAGCGCATCCTAGGTTAACCAAACGACCTTCAGCCAAAATGATGATGTCATTTCCATTTACATTATAAATATCAACTTGAGGTTTTACTTCATTTTTAGTGTGACCAAAATTTTTGTTCAACCAAGCCATATCAATTTCATTGTCAAAGTGACCGATATTACAAACAACCGTTTTGTCTTTCATTTTCTCAAAATGAGAACCCAAAACGATATCTTTATTTCCAGTAGTAGTTACAATGATATCTGCAGTTGCAATTACGGTGTCTAATTTTTTAACTTCATATCCGTCCATTGCTGCTTGAAGCGCGCAAATAGGATCAATTTCAGTAACAGTTACAATAGAACCAGCACCTCTAAAAGAAGCTGCAGTTCCTTTTCCAACATCACCATATCCACAAACGATAACTCTTTTACCAGCCAACATTAAATCGGTTGCTCTACGAACAGCATCTACAGCCGATTCTTTACATCCGTATTTGTTATCAAATTTCGATTTTGTAACCGAGTCATTAACATTGATTGCAGGCATTGGTAAAGTTCCCGCTTTTACTCTTTCATATAATCTGTGAACTCCAGTAGTAGTTTCTTCAGATAATCCTTTAATTCCAGGAACTAAGTGTGGGTAACGATCAATTACCATGTTAGTTAAATCTCCACCATCATCCAAAATCATGTTTAACGGTTTTCTATCTTCTCCAAAGAATAAAGTTTGTTCGATACACCAATCAAAATCTACTTCATTAAGACCTTTCCAAGCATAAACTTGAATTCCTGCAGCAGCTATAGCAGCAGCAGCTTGATCTTGAGTTGAGAAAATATTACAAGAAGACCAAGTAACTTCTGCTCCTAGAGCAACTAAAGTTTCAATTAAAACTGCAGTTTGTATGGTCATGTGTAAACATCCTGCAATACGAGCACCTTTAAGCGGTTGTTCGTTTTTGTATTCTGCTCTCAAAGCCATTAAACCTGGCATTTCTGCTTCAGCTAATTCAATTTCTTTTCTTCCCCAAGCTGCAAGTGAAATATCTTTCACTTTAAAAGCTACATATGGTAACGGTTGTGTACTCATCTATTATGTATATTTGTTTTTTTAAATGTGGTTGCAAAATTACAACATAGGTTTCGATTTTTATAATTTATTTTCAAATTTGTGAAATGTTTAATTTATTAAGCCGCTGTATAACAATAAAATACTAAATGCCTTTACACAAAGAAGTTATAATTAAAGATGCCGCTGTTCTCTATCTTTGGAAAATTACTGAAGATATAGAATGGTTTAAAGGTGCCGTTAAACTCAATTTAGCTTCTCAAAAAAGAGTCAATTCGATGAAATCGGAAAGCCATCAAAAAGGATTTCTTGCAGTAAGAATGTTATTACAACACATTGGATACACCGATTTTGATTTGGAATACGACGCCAACGGAAAACCCCATTTAAAAGACACGAAGTGTATTTCTATTTCCCATTCGCATGAATTTTCAGCCATTGCAGTAAGTTCAAATCCAATTGGAATTGATTTGGAGCAAATGAAAGAAAAGACTTTAAAAATTGCTTCTCGATTTATGGATGTTTCACACTTGGATAATTTATCGGAAGCAGAGAAAATTAAAAAAGCAACCGTTATTTGGGGGATTAAAGAAAGTGTTTTCAAAATAAAAAGTAAGGAAGGAATTAGTTTTCTAAATCATATTTTTGAAAACGAATTTAATTTGGAAGACAAAAAAACCATTGCTCAATTGCGATTTAATTCTGAAATTGAGAATTTCAAAATAGTATTTAACTCAGTAGAAGATTATATCTACGTTTGCGCTTTTCAGTCGTAATTATGGAATCAATTTATTCTCAAATAGTAGCTGCAAAGGCAATAAACCAAAAACTTTTAGCCCTACTCATCGACCCCGATAAAGTGGGTATGGATCAAGTTCCTGTTTTAATTCAAAAAATAAATACCTCTCCTGCAACCCACATTTTAGTCGGCGGAAGCTCTTTTGATGGAGATTATTTAGAGGATTTGATTGCAAAATTAAAGTCGGAAATTGAGTTGCCAATTTTGCTTTTTCCTGGAAATCCTTCACAAATTTCTGCAAATGCGAATGCCATTTTATTTCTAATGCTACTATCTGGTAGAAATCCAGAATTTTTAATAGAGCATCAAATAAATGCGGTTCCGATATTAAATAAAACCAATCTAGAAGTAATTTCCACAGGCTATCTGTTAATTGAAAGCGGAAAAGAAACTGCCGTAGAACGCGTTAGTAAGACTAAACCACTAGACAGAAACAATCCCGAGTATGTTTTGCAAACGGCTCAAGCTGGAGAATACCTTGGAAATAAACTAATTTATTTAGAGGCCGGAAGTGGTGCAAAATTTTCCGTCCCAACAGACATGATTACTTTGGTTTCTCAAAACATTAAAATTCCATTGCTTGTTGGAGGCGGAATTCGTACAAAAAACGAAATCGAAATTGCTTTTAGTGCCGGAGCCGATATGGTGGTAATTGGTACCGCATTTGAAAACGATAGTAATTTTTTTGATTAACTTTAACCCAAAACTATTTTGATCGATTTCTTTCTTTCTCAATATAAAAATGCTTCAACACTTCAAATTCTTTTGGAGTTCTTGGCATTTGTTTTTGGAATTGTAAGTGTTTTTTGTGCCAAAAAAGAAAGTATTTGGGTGTTCCCAACTGGTTTAATTTCAACTACAATTACCGTTTATTTATTATATCAAGCGCATTATTTTGGGGACATGACCATGAATTTTTATTATTCCATAATGAGTGTTTATGGTTGGTACAAATGGACATCCAAAGGAAATCAAGCCGAATTAAGTATAACCAAAACCAATAAGAAAGAAAAATTTATAGGAATCTTCTTATTTTTCTTAACCATTGGGATTACCTTTTTGGTATATAAATTTTTTCATTATTCTCTTGAAATTCCTAATTATATTGATATTTTTACTTCAGGAATATTTTTTACAGCGATGTGGTACATGGCTCTAAAAAAAATCGAGAATTGGACCTTATGGATTATTGGTGATTGTATAGCGGTTCCGTTATTTGCCTATAGAGGCTTGGGAATGTTATCTTTGCAATATTTAATTTTTACAATTTTAGCTGTTTTAGCATACATAGAATGGAAGAAAATCTTAAACAAAAATCAACTCAAATAACTTCTGATTTTACAGAAGCACAAGAATTAGGATTTAATTCTCAGGATTTTAATGAAATTATAAAGCGAAAAATTGACTTAAAAACGGTTGCAGATCAATTTCAAGTACTAAAAAACGGCTTACCAAAAATAAATATAGACCGACCTGCCGTATTAAATGATGGAATTGAGCCACTTTCAGAAGAAGACGCCAATTATTTTGCGAACTATTTTGAAGAAAAAAAGAAAAATTTAAAGATTACGAAGTTTGTGCCTGCATCGGGTGCTGCCAGTAGAATGTTTAAATTTTTAAATGAATTCATCAATGAATACAACCCAGAGCAAGAAACAATAAATGCTTATATCAACAGAAAAAACGATAAAAACCTCTCTCTGTTTTTAGTTGGGAAAGAAAAATTTGCGTTTTATGAAGCTGTATTAAACAGCGCTAAGGCAATAATTCCTGGTTATGATTCCGCTTCTAAAGATATAAAAGACTATGCCTTTATTAAATCAATGTTGTCATCTGATTATTTTAATTTTGCAAATAAACCAAAAGGAGTTTTACCTTTTCATAAATATCCCAACAACCATATTGCCACCGCAATAGAAGAGCATCTTAACGAGTGTGTTGCCTATGCTAGTTCGCTAAAAGGTTCTTATCTTCATTTTACGGTTTCCATTGAGCATCAACAAGAATTTGAGTCTATAATTAACAGAATAAAATCAAAATTTGAAACTCAAAACCAAATTTCAATTCATGTAAATTATTCCTATCAAGATAAATCCACCGATGTAATAGCTGTGGATATTGAAGGGAATCCATTTCGAGATGAAAATAATCAATTAGTATTTAGGCCAGGAGGACACGGCGCCTTAATTAAGAACTTAAACAACCTTCAAGCGGATGTCATTTTTATCAAAAACATTGATAATGTAATTCAAAACCACATTAAAGAAGTGGCTTTATATAAAAAGGCACTTGCTGGGAAATTAACCCAACTTCAAGAAAGTACTTTTGCACATTTGAAACTTTTGGATAGTGAAGTCATTTCAGATGAAAATCTGAGCGAAATAGTAAATTTCATTGAAACAAAATTCAAAATCTCCATTACTGAAGATTTTGAAAAATACACTAATGCGAGTAAAATAGAATATTTACACACTGTATTAAATCGTCCGATTCGTGTATGCGGTATGGTAAAAAACGAAGGCGAACCTGGCGGAGGTCCTTTTTGGGTTTTTGACAAAAAAGGCAATTCTTATTTGCAAATAATTGAAGCTTCCCAAATTGATAGCGATCAAATAAAAATTCTTGAAAAATCTACTCATTTTAATCCGGTAGATTTAGTTTGCGGAACCAAAAATTACAAAGGAGAATATTTTAATTTGACTCAATTTATAGATCCGAATACGGGTTTTATTGTAGAGAAAAATAATAACGGCAAGCCTCTAAAAGCCTTCGAATTACCCGGCCTTTGGAATGGAGCTATGGCAAAATGGCTGACCGTTTTTGTAGAAGTTCCTTTGTTTACTTTTAATCCGGTGAAAACAGTGACTGATTTATTAAAACCGGCCCATCAAGCGGAGAATTAAAACAAAAGAATTTTTTTACAAGGAATTTTCTAAATTTCAAACATCATTTTATATATTTGCTCTGTCTCAAAAGGGGTGCTCTAAATTACGAGCTGAGATTATACCCAATGAACCTGGGCAGGTAATGCTGCTAAGGGAAAAGTGACTACAATTGTCTTTCTGAACTTATTCAGAATCTCGTAGTCACAGGAAACAAACAATTTATTTTTAACAAAGAATAATCACCTCTTTTTATTCGTAATAATTTTTTACGGATGGAATTTTTATTTAGTCAAAAATCAAAAATCAAACTGTTAAAGTTTGAAGCGCAAAGTCAAAAAGAATATTATTTACTAACTATTCTTTTTATTCTATTTTCTATTAACTCTTTTAGTCAAGAAAAATCAAAGGATTCAATTAAAGTAAAGCAGTTAGACGAAGTATTGGTATCTGCGGTTCGGGCAACGAATAAGACACCGGTTAGTTTTACTAATGTAACAAACAAAGACTTTCAAAATCGGAATTTAGGTAAAGATATTCCAATCTTATTGAATTATTTACCATCTGTAGTTACAACTTCAGATGCTGGAAATGGAGTTGGTTACACCGGAATTCGTGTTCGTGGAACTGATGCAACTCGAGTGAATGTAACTATTAACGGGATTCCCTACAATGATTCGGAAAGTAGTGGTACTTTTTTTGTAAACATTTCAGATTTTGCTTCATCCGTTGAGAGTTTGCAGTTGCAACGTGGTGTAGGAACTTCTACGAATGGCGCGGGTGCATTTGGCGCAAGCCTTAACCTATTAACCGATTCCTATTCAAAGAAAAATTTTGGCGAAATTTCTAACTCATTTGGAAGTTTTAACACCAAAAAAAGCACTGTTAAATTTAGTACCGGATTAATGAACGACCACTTTGAAATAGCAGGACGATTATCCCAAATTAATTCGGATGGATACATTGATCGAGCTTCTTCTAATTTAAAGTCCTACTTTCTTCAAGGGACCTATGTTGGAAAAACAACCTTAATTAAAGCCTTAGTTTTTGGAGGAAAAGAGAAAACATATCAATCGTGGTATGGTGTTGATGGCGAAACTATGAATGGAGATCGAACTTTTAATTTTGCAGGAATGTATACCGATGCTTTTGGAAACTTACGTTTTTACGAAAACCAAACCGATAATTATCAGC
>JACCDK010368170.1_pt1 | contig 10712 bp, 8 predicted proteins | sample 7445871 | NCBI WGS metagenome assembly JACCDK01 (sample SAMN15323436, study PRJNA562643) | freshwater metagenome | isolation source: river surface water | place: USA:Blue River Watershed | collected 2017-08-15
AAACCCAGGCCTGTGATCTAAAAGGGAACGTCAACCAGTGCGGGCCCATCACATCCCTACCCCAGTCCGTTTAAACGGGTTAGCACTTTAGCTATAGGGGTAATGACTGGGCACACCAGCTGACGTTACGTTAATGCAAGGTAGACCCGCTTACGCCCAAAACGCAGGGCGACCTTCTGTTGTCGAGCCACAGAGGTATGACTCCTACCAACCAGGCTGATCTAAACGTAACCAGCCTGACCGATAAAGGGGGCCCCAGGAGCTCATTCGAGCTCCAGCTTGGCACGCCAGGCCTTACGGCCCAGCTCCAGGCGGACCCTGGAGCTGAAAGCTCGGCAGGGCCTGGGGGTCGGTTTACGCACCGTTTTGCGGACCTGGGAGGCGGTCACCTTGAGCTTGGTTTTCATAAAGCTCTTAAAGGGGTGACGCTGATGCCCGTGCAGGTAGCTGAGAGGCTTGCTCCTGGTTTTTCAAGGCCCACCGTATTAAGGGCGGGGCTTGTCCAGGGCCTTGCTCAGGGCCTTACACTGTAGCACCAGCGTGCCAGGATCCGCCTGGCTCGGTTTAACCCCCAGCTTTATCAGCGGGGAAAGTGAAGCCTGGAGGGCGTAGGGCGTGCTGAGCTTCCCGCTTGTGGGGCCGGTAGACACGCCTGGTGGTCAGGAAAGTGAAACGGGCGCCGTCGCCGGCGGCCCGTGGGTCCCCGGATCTGGTGACACGGGGACGAAACAACTAACTCAACTTTCAAGGAGCGCTGCCGTTTCATGGGGGGTGAAGAGTCCACGCTCTGGGTGGAGTTCCGCACCGCCTGGTAGGCGGCTGATGGAGATACAATAGCATGCTGACTGTCTGGTGTCAATAGATGCACCCAACTTACTGTCAGTAATGGTAAAGTATTATAAAGGCACGTTAACGCCTGACCTTGAAGGTGTTAAGCGTTACTCTCGTGATCATCGGCATGTCGGTGCAGCCCCGCTAGGGCTTTAGCTGACAACGGTCACAGGCAGATTTCGTGATTTTCAGGAAGCGATCACCTCTTCGGGGCTCTCTGGGGTTATTGCTGAATCCAAAGTGAGATCGGCAAATCAAAGTCATGGCAGCTGTCGTGCTGTCGGCGAGGCTAGTAAGTTCAGGAAAGGTTAGGCCATAGGCGCCCGGAGCGTCGTCATTTTTGATGTTATGGCTGAAGGTGTGGTGGCGAGATAGCCTAAGGCGACCGAACGCCGGATGGTTACTTAGCGCCTCCCATGCGTCGATAGCCTCATCCATGGCTTTGCGTTTTTCATGAATAGTCGACTTTATCTCTTCGGCTTCAGGTCGGTATTCGTCGGTTACATTCCCCTCTGGATCCCTAAAAAATAGAACAGGCCGCCGTCCTTCCCACTTTGCGTTAAGGTAGGATCTGTTGCGAAGGATGTGCTTCCGAAGGGCGTCTCTTACCTTGTCGCCCCCTTTTATGAGATGCACAGCGTCAGAAAAGCAGGACTTATCATTCCTCATGATCGCCACTATCCTGCCGGCTTTCCCTCTCTTGGTTGAATCGAAGCAAATGGCGTATAGTCGGGTGACGATCGCAGTCACCAGGGCGGGGACGATAGCCGAATAACCCTTTCGTTCGTTGCTATGTTCTGGGTATTTTGACAAGGTGGATAAGGCTGCTTTCAAGAGGTGGACATTTTCTTCCACCTCCATCAGGTCGTATTCGCAGTCATTAACTATCTTATGCGCCCTGGCTAGGAGCACGAGATGCCTGGGTATCGAAGCGTGATCTGACATCAGGCCGCCGTTAGCTCAGCGACCATCGCCTCCAGGAGCTTCTCGCCGGTGGTGCGGGAGGCCTCGAGCTGGGCTTCTAGTTGGTCAATAATTGAATCAATGCGCTTAACCTTTTCTATAATTGCCCGCTGATCGTCTAGGCTAGGTAAAGGGATAGGCGTGTTTTTTACCGTCTCTTGCCCGATCTTGGGCATGTTCCCGGAAGTTCCCACAGCTTTCCCTCTGAAGTACTGTCTAACTCGTTGTTCACATAGAACCAGTTGAACGTAGTCCACGTCCGCTAATTCAGATAACCTCATTTTCATCATGAGATCGGGGTAAATAAATTGGTTGGGCTTACCTCTGTATATAGCTGATGTGCCCACCTTCTCGAGGGAGTTTGATCGTTGAATTAGAAGGTCACCATCTTTGAGCCAGAGATTGGAATCAGCAGGCACCTTTAGAGGTACGAATTTAAAGTGCTCACCCTTGAACACGCCAGATGTGGTCGCACTCAAGGAAAGGGATTTCACTCCTGTATCATGTGATACTGCTTTGGGTGAGACGCCATTAGTAGGGCCATCAGTTAATAGTGAGCCAAGAGGTACAATGGGTAAACTAGCCGTGGCAGCAATTGCACCAGGGGTATTTCGGGTGAGTGTGCCATTGATGGCTAACGTTAGTACCGTCTTTCGAATGTCCTTCGGTTCGACCGAGAACGACGGATGGAAGAGCAGTTGCAGGTTCTCCGGCGTCGGGTCCTCGGTGAACTTCGCCAAGGCGGCCTTGGCCAGGGCCGCCTGCTTGACGTCACGCTCCTTGAGCTGAGCCTCGAGCCGGTCGCACAGCGCCATCAGCTCGTCGACCTTGGCGACGATTCGCTTCTGTTCGGCGATGGGCGGGAGTGGTATGCGTAGGCCTCTAAAGTCGCTTCGTGCTATCCCGCCGATGATGCCGGCCATTTTTCCCTTAAACTCACCGTAGAAGAAGTTAGATTGATAGAGCGACAGGATGTATCTGGGTTCAATACCGTCCCAGGTCTCGTTCGCATAAAGCTTGTTCCCGAAGCAAATAGGCCGATCTGTCTGGCCGACTTTTTTCCCTGCACTGCCGCCTTCGGCGCAAATAAGTACGGCACCCGTTTTTGCCACTTTGTAGTCCTTGTCGCCATGTGGCACCTTTAGCCCGTTTTCATAGCAGAGCGGATCTCGGCCGTACCCGACGTCTTTGGTCGCTATGAAGGGGAGTCCGTCTGTGGTTTTTGAAAGCCTGATCTTTTCGCCTGCGCTTGCGCTCGTTCCGTTGAAGATCTTCCCTGTGTTTCCTAGCCGCACCCACTCCCATCCGCTAGGGACTTCGAACGGTTTCTCAGTGACTACAGGCTCCGCCGAAAACTTTCTGTCTTCATCCTGAGCAGTCCTGATTACTCTGGCGATAAGCACAGATGCAGGTTCGTCCTTGTCAGACTGGGTCGTTAATTGACCTCTTATCGCTAAGTCGAAGATGAGCTTTCGAATTGTTCCAGCGGAAGTCGGACTGGATAGCAGCCTTTCCAGGTTTGCTAGTAGCAGGTCAGCAGTACTCATCGTTTTCCTTCCGACAGCGCCTTTTTGAGTTCTGAGTTTAGCGTATCTCGTACTTGTGCGATTTGATTCAAGAGCGCATCAAATTGAGACAGTAGCTCGTTCACGTCACCAGATGCTTCCTCTCGCTTCCTCGGGTTTTTAAGGTCGAGGTTGAATCCGCCGGCCTTGATCTGCTCGAAGCTGACACGCCAGGCCTGATCGGTTTCGACTCGTCCCTTGAAGCCAGCCTTCTCGTTGCCCCACCAGGCACGTTCAGTTTCGAACTCTTCGATTCGTATGGGCTTACCCTTGTTGTAGCTCTTAGCGCCTTCGGGGTAGGGGTGTTCGTAGAACCAGACTTCCTTCGTGGGGGTGCCCTTGGTGAAGAAAAGGAGGTTTGTGTTGATACCTGTATAGGGGTTGAAGACGCCCTTAGGCAGCCGGACGATTGTGTGCAGGTTGCACTCGGTCAGCAGGGCTTCCTTGATGCGGGTCTTAACGCCTTCTCCGAAGAGGGTGCCGTCAGGAAGCACGATACCGGCCCTGCCGCCATCCTTGAGAAGGCGCATCAGTAGGACCAGGAAGAGGTCAGCGGTCTCCCTGGTGCGGAACTCTCCAGGGAAGTTGGCCTCGATGCCGTCCTCTTCGGTGCCGCCGAAGGGAGGGTTCATGACAATAACGTCGACCTGTTCCTTGGCGCTCCAGTCTTTGAGAGGGCGGGATAGGGTGTTGTCGTGCCGGACGTTGTAAGGGACGTCGATGCCGTGCAGCATGAGGTTGGTCATGCAGAGCACGTGAGGGAGGTGCTTCTTCTCGATGCCGTGGATCGTTTCCTGGATGGTGCGGACGTCCTTGGGCTTCTTGGACTGCTTCTTTAGGTGCTCGATAGCACAGGTTAGGAAGCCCCCGGTGCCGCAGGCCGGATCCATGACCTTCTCGCCGATACGGGGGTCGACCTGTTCGACGATGAATTGGGTGACGGCTCGGGGGGTGTAGAACTCGCCGGCGTTGCCTGCTGACTGCAGGTCTCTTAGGAGTTGCTCGTAGATGTCGCCGAAGAGATGTCGGTCGGCGGTAGCGTTGAAGTCGATCTCGTTGATCTTGTTGATGACCTGGCGCAACAACGTACCGTTCTTCATGTAGTTGTTGGCGCCGTCGAACGTGCTGCGGATCAGGACGGCGATGGGGTCGCTTCCGCTGAGGGTCTTGAGCTTCGGGATCAGGGTGTTGTTGACGAAGGTAAGCAGTTCGTCGCCGGTGATTCCTTCGGCGTCGGCCGCCCAGTTGCGCCAGCGAAGTCCTTTCGCCAGGGGGGACTTGTAGTTGTCCTCCATGACTTCGAGCTGACTCTCCCGGTCATCGAAGATCTTCAGGAAGAAGATCCATCCCAGCTGGGCCAGGCGCTGGGCGTCGCCATCGACGCCGGCGTCCTTGCGCATGGTGTCCTGGATAGACTTTATGACATTCGAAACGTTAGCCATTGATTATGCAGCAGGGGAGTAGAGGGCGTCTTCGAGTTCGTGCAGCGCCTTGAGGTAGGCCTCTCGGCCCCCGAAGACATTGACGATTTCCACAGGTGTGCCGAATTGGCTGATCGGGTCGACCTTAAGAATGTCCATCGACTCGACGCTGCTGATGCCATCGTCGGCATACTTGGCCAGAAGGGCATCCAGGACGGCCCGGGCCTTGTCGCCGTAACGGGCGAAGACGTGGCGCTTCTTGACCTTTTCGGCCCGTTCCTTGCGTGTCAGGGGCGGCTGGTCGAAGGCGATGTGGCAGATCAGGTCGAAGGGGTCGTAGTCGGCTCCGACCTGGCCGGCGAGCTCCTCGAAGAAGACCCCCTTGAGCCCCAGCTCTTCGATGATGGCCTGCTTCTTGTCGGCGTCCTTCCATGCGTTGAGGAAGGCATCTAGCGAGGCGTAGGTGCCTAGGACCGTCTTGCGGGAGTAGTCCGTAAGGGACTCTGTGATTAGCTTGCCGCTGGCGTCCAGGTACTGGACTCGCTCAGTGGCGACACGGACTTCGACGTGACCGACGTAATACTTCTTTGGCTTATCGTCTTCCGGGCCCCAGGGGTCGTCAGGGCCTGGTTCATCGACTATTTCCGGCGGAGGCAGGATTGGCTGTTCAGGCGTCGGGTCGTAGATCTGGACCGGGTCGCCGTCGAAGTCTGGATCGGCAAAGAGCGCAGTGGCCTGCCGGAAGTCGATGATTGTGAAGTAGAACTTCCCGTGGTCCGCATTGATGCGGGTGCCTCGGCCGATGATCTGCTTGAACTCGGTCATCGATTTGATGCTTCGGTCCAGGACGATGAGATGGCACGTCTGGGCGTCGACGCCCGTGGTCATCAGCTTAGAAGTCGTGCAGATGACTGGGTAAGCCATCTCGGGGTCGATGAAGTTGTCGAGCTGCGCCTTGCCCTCGTCGTTGTCGCCGGTGATGCGCATGACATACTTGGGGTTTGCTGCGGCCAGGTCGGCGTTGGCATTGACCATGGCTTGGCGCATGCGCTCGGCGTGGTCGATGTCCTCGCAGAAGATGATCGTCTTCGACATACGGCCATTGGCCTTGAGGAACTCCGTGACACGGGCGGCCACGGCGGCGGTGCGGCGCTCCAGCACCAGGTTGCGGTCGAAGTCCTTTGAGTTGTATTCACGGTCCTCAATCAGGTGGCCGTAGTTGTCGGTCTGGCCGGCCTCAGGGCGCCAGCCGGCGAGGTCCTTATCGAGGCCGACACGGATCACCTTATAGGGTGCCAGGAAGCCGTCGCTGATGCCTTGGCGCAGTGAGTAGGTGTAGACCGGCTCGCCAAAGTATTCGATGTTCGAGACCTCCTTGGTCTCCTTGGGCGTCGCCGTGAGGCCGATCTGGGTGGCTGAGCTGAAGTAGTCGAGGATCTGGCGCCAGTTGGCGTCCTCGGCTGCGCTGCCTCGGTGACACTCATCGATGACGATCAGGTCGAAGAAGTCCGGGGAGAACTGCTTGTAGATGTTGGACTCCTCTTCGGTGCCGGTCACCGCCTGGTAGAGGCTCAGGTAGATCTCGAAGGACTTGTCGGCGTGGCGGTTCGTGATCTTCGTCATCGCCGCACCGAAAGGCTTGAAGTCGTTGGTCTTGGTCTGGTCTGCCAGGATGTTACGGTCGACCAGGAAGAGGATGCGTTTCTTTGCTCCTGACTTCCACAGGCGCCAGATGATCTGGAAGGCCGTGTAGGTCTTGCCCGTGCCGGTGGCCATCACGAGCAGTAGGCGCTTCTGGCCTTTGGCGATGGCTTCGACGGTGCGGTTGATGGCGATCGTCTGGTAGTAGCGGGGCGGTTTGCGGGAGTCGTTCTGGAAGTAGTCCCAGGTCGCCACGGTTTCCTGTTCGGGGGTGTAGCCCTTGGCCCCGCTGTAACGAGCCCACAGCTCTTCCGGGCTAGGGAACTTGTCTAAGGGGATCTCCCTGGTCACCACTCCGGACTTTTTGGTGCGGTCGTGCTCCAGGAAGGCGTCGCCGTTGGAGCTGTAGACGAAAGGAACGTCAAGGATCTCGGCGTACTCGAGCGCCTGCTGCATGCCTCCGCCGACCGGGTGGTTGTTGTCCTTGGCCTCCACGATGGCCAAGGGCTGGTTCGGCTTATGGTAGAGGATGTAGTCGGCCTTCTTCGACGTGCCACGGCTGACGGTCTTTCCCCGGACGATAACCTGGCCGGCGGTGAAGAAGACCTCCTCACGGACCTGCGTCATCACATCCCACTTCGCTGCGATCGCAGGAGTGATGAACTTGGTACGGATGTCCGTCTCGCTGAGGGCTTTTTTGTTCATCTACGGGCTCCTACATCTTGTAGGAGATTCCCTTGGATGGATACCCCGGCCAAGACCCTTGGCAACCCCTTGGTAATGAGGGGTTATTATAATCTAGGGGGTTTTATTCTCCCGGCATAGTCCGCTTAGGCCGGCGCTGCTACGGTATGTAGGAGAAACTTTTCAAACATGGCGCATTTTTCCGAGGGGCCAGGGATGAGAAATACGCAGGCGTTTCGGGGGTGTACCGGGGGGGGTAGGGCGGGTCAGCCCGTGAGCTTCGGCAGCTTGAGGATGGCCGCCTTGATGGCTGCCTCCTCGTCGTGGCCGTAGATCTTGTGCACGTCGGGGTTGGAGTGGCCGACGATGAGCATGCGCACGTCCTCGGGTACGTCCTGGCCCTGGAGCATCGTGACCATGGTATGCCGGAAACTGTGGAAGCTCTTCTTCGGGAGCTTGTGCTTACCTTCGGCGTAGCACGGATCGATGCCGGCCTTTCGCATGACGTTGATGAATTGCTGGCTGTTGCCGGCACGGCCACCGGGCTTGAGCTTATGGATGTTAGGCAGCACCGGGTCCGTTGGCTTGGCTTGGCTCAGCAGCCGGTATTCCTCGAGCCAATCCTTCAGGTCGGGGTGCATGGTGATCCGGACCTTGGCTTGTGCTCCTTTGCGGATCTTGCGCTGCCGGTAAGCCACGGCGGGGTTCTTGCCGAACTCCAGGCTGGCCCAGGTCAGGTCGCTAATGTCCCGAATACGGCCGCCGGTGTAGAAGCCGAGATAGACCAGGGTGCGCCACTCGTCGTCCGGGCAGGCTTTGATGATGGCCTGGACCTCGTCGAGTGAGAAGGGGAGCTTCGGATCGGAGTCCACGACGGGTAGGTCGACCGTGGCCGCCGGGTTAAGGACGCAGACGCCCTGCTTCATTGCTCGCAGGAAGACGGAGTTGAGCACCTTGATGTCGAGCTTCACGGTCGCCGGCGCTGCGCCTCCCTTGATCCGGGAGCCGATGAAGCTTTGGACGTCGATCGGCTTGATTCGCTGGATGTCCTGGTCGGCCTTGGATCCCAGGTGCTCGAGGAAGAACTTCACGATCTTCCGGTAGGAGTGCATGGTCGCCTTGGTGGTCTTGGCCTCCTTGGACTGGAGGTACTCCGCCATGTAGGTCTTCGGCGTCACGAAGTTGAGGGCCTTGCCTGTGATCCGCTTGTGCATGTCCGCAGCGTTCCGGTTGATGACGGCGATCGTGAGCTCGCCGTCGATCCTGGCCATGGCGGCGTCTTTCTCGAACTGGAGCATGATCAGCTCGGCCTGGGCCTTGTCACGGGTGCCGGTAGAACGGTTGACCTGCTTCCCATCCGAGGCCGTAAACTTGGCGATCCAGACCTTGGAATGGTTGAGTTGGCGGAAGATGGAACCCATGAGTGGAAGCGTTACCTAATACGTTACCTATTCAGGGGGGTTGCGCAAGGTCTCATGCCACGATTAGCCCGTATTTATTGGCTAATTTCGACTTGGAAACTAATCGTGGGTTCGAATCCCATCCTCTCCGCCACTTTAACGCGTAGAGTCCGATCAAGGGCTTTGCGCGTGTTTTATGTGCTGAATTGGCTAATTACTCCGTCGATCGCTGGGTCTGGTTGCTCCGAAGCTACCTAAAACTCTACCAAAGATCGAGTGGGCCGGTCTGGCTATGACCATGATCTATGACCAGAACGTCTCTCATGCCCCGATGGCGCGAGGTAATGCCTTGGCCTGCTTGACTTCGCTCAGGTGGCTCGAAATCTGACGTCAGTGGCCTTTGCCCGTTCCAGACTCTTCGCCTGCCTCGCCTTCCTTCTGTGGTCGACTGTCGGCGTGCTGGCGGTCGAACATTGTGCCTGTAAGGACGTCTCGTCGGCTTGCGAGCACGCGGGCGAGGCCTGCGTCCAGCCCGATGACTGTTCGGATTGCTTGGTTCCTGCCTCTCCGTCCGCCCTCGCGGATGAGCCGGTGGCCTTGCTCCCTTCGGCAAATATCTGGCTGAGCGCGCCTTTGCTGGTTCCGCTCTTCGCTTGCGTCGAAAGGCCTGCCCTCGCGACCATCCGCCCCATTTTCCGTTCTAGCTGTTCAGCGTGTCGTCCGCCTGCCCTGAGTGCGGGGACGATGTGCCTGCGGATCTGAGGGTCTGAGCTTTGGCGGCATTCGCCGCCCGGTGCCCTTGCGTCCGCGACGGGTGCGGGGAGTGCCGTATGTCTTCCCGTCGTCCAAGGGGGCACCCTGGGCCTACGCCCGCATGCATACACTCTCATGAACCTTTCCAGACTTCTCATTCCTATCCTCATCTTTCCTTTTCTCATGCGCGCCGCTGAGGTCGCACCTCAGCCCGTCGACGTCGCCGAACTGGTGCGCCAGGCGGTGGCCACTAATCCCGAGCGTCAGGCTTATGATGCTGCCCTGGCTGCCGAGCGTGAGACGGCATCCGCTGCCGGTTCCAACCAGAACCCAGTGCTTTCTCTCGAGGTCGGCCGAAAGCGTTTCCGGGACGCCGGCGGTGTCTTTGCGGACGAAGGTCAGGTCTGGACTGCAACGCTAAGCCAGACCTTCGAGTGGCCGGAACGCGTGCGCCTGCGACGCGCGATCGCCGACCGTCAGGTCGAGGCGGCTAAGCTTGGCTTAGGTCGTTTCGAGCAAGCCATCGAGGCTAAGGCCACCGTGCTTGCCTACCGCCTGTCGCGCGCCCAACTCAGGGCCCAGGCATGCGAGGAGGTCGCCGAACGCTATGCTGGTCTCCGTAAGGCTTTGGTAGGCCGGGATCCTTCCGGGCCTGCCCCGATCATCGAGCTGCGCTCCGTAGAGGCTGCGGAAGTCGTCGCCCGTCGTCGTTCCGAGGAGGCACGGCTGGCCCTGCAGCAAGCCTTGCTGGAGATGAATCAGCTCCGCGGGGCCCCCTCCATGGCGCCTCTCGTGGTCAAGGCCCCGTCGCTTGCGTTACGCGATGCCCCGAAACTGGAAGAACTCCTGCTCGCCGCTCCGCAGGGCAATTTCGGCTACCGCATGCAGGTGCTCGAATCCGAACAGCTCAGCCTGCAGTCAGATCTGGCTCGTTCGGATAGCGTGCCTGGCTTCACCGCTTCGCCATTCGTTTCCCAAGACCGTGTCGGTGATCGTGAGACCATTCTCGGTCTGCGCTTTGATATTCCTTTGCCCGTGACCGCACGTTCGTCCTCCGCTGAGCGTTCCGGTTTTGAAAGGCGTCGCCAAGCCAAGGCCTCGCTCGCGGCCGCCTGGCGAGATGTCGAGCGCGACCTCGGTCAGACCTGGCTCTCTTACGCTTCCAAGCTCGACCAGCTCCGCATGCACAGGGATGACCCGGCGGTGCGGTTCGCCGAGGCTGCCCGCCTGGCTGAATCCCACTTCCGGGCCGGCGCGCTGTCACTGCAGCTCTTCATGGACGCCCAGGTCGGTTATCTCGAGGCCGTGGACTCGGCCCTGTTGCTCCAAGAGCAGGCCGTCGAGGCGGGCTTCCGCCTGCGCGAACTGAGCGGCACCACCTTCAACCCTGTCTCGACCCGATGAGGAGCCTCCTCCTGATTCTCGCCGCCGGCATTCTGGCCGCCTGCGACAAG
>JACCDK010407558.1_pt1 | contig 10712 bp, 9 predicted proteins | sample 7445871 | NCBI WGS metagenome assembly JACCDK01 (sample SAMN15323436, study PRJNA562643) | freshwater metagenome | isolation source: river surface water | place: USA:Blue River Watershed | collected 2017-08-15
ACTGGGGTTCATCGCTTTAGTCGTAATGTCATTAGTTTCTATTATTGGCCGCAAACTGGTTTCGATTCCAGTTCCTGGTGATATCGAAGTGATGCAAATGGGAACAGCGATTGCTTCCGCTGCCATGCTCGCGTACTGCGAGATGGAGCGACATCATTTGCGGGTCGATTTTTTTACTGCCTCGGTATCGCCTAAAACGCGTGAAATACTGGATGCTATTTCCCATTTGTTGTTAGCTATTGTGGCGGCGCTCATTGCCTGGCGCACTGCAGCGTCTGCGGTTTCAATAAAAGAGGCGGGAGAGACATCAATGATTCTTGCGTGGCCCGTATGGATTGTTGTCGCGGCTATCGTACCTAGTTTTATTTTGCTCGCTGTTGCTGGTTTGTATAACGCGATCACACACTGGCAGTTAGCATCAGCGGGAGAACCAGTATGAGCGGTATGACGATTGGCTTGATCATGTTCGCAGTGCTGCTGGTGCTTTTGGCTTTGCGCGTACACATTGGTATAGGTATGTTTTTAGTAGGTGCTGCCGGTTTCGTGGTGATGAATGACTATGCTTGGCTGCCCTTATTGAATGCGCTCAAAAATCTCGCGTATTCACGCTTTTCAAATTACGACCTAGCTGTTATTCCTCTATTTATGTTGATGGGGCAGTTTGCTACTCACGGCGGTTTGTCGCGCGCGTTGTTTCAATGTGTGAATAACTTTGTAGGTCATCTACGCGGTGGTGTAGCGATGGCGGCTGTGGGCGCGTGTGCAGCGTTTGGTGCAATTTGCGGATCGTCGCTCGCAACTGCAGCGACGATGGGGCAAGTCGCTCTGCCCGAGCTGCGTCGTTATAACTATGCAGGCTCATTGGCAACCGGTGCACTAGCTGCAGGTGGAACGCTGGGCATCATGATTCCTCCTTCAGTGCCTTTGGTGATTTATGCAGTGCTGACGCAAGAGTCCATCGGTAAGTTATTTATGGCCGCAATCGTTCCTGGTTTGTTGGCCATGCTGGGTTATATGCTGGTTATTCGAATCGTCGTGGCAATTAAGCCAGAGGCAGGTCCGGCTGGCGAGCGTGTACCCACCGCGGTAGCTTTTCGATCACTGGTGGGTGTCATACCGATCATGTTGGTTTTTTTAGTCGTCATTGTGGGTATTTATGACGGTTGGGCGAATCCAACTGAAGCGGCATCGATAGGTGTATTTGCATGCGGCTTGCTGGCGATTGTCGGTGGTATGCGGCTTCAGGGCATCGTCAAAAGTATTACGGGTACCGCGCAAGCGACTGCGATGATTTTTCTCGTACTGCTCGGTGCGGATATGCTAAACGCAGGATTAGCGATTACCCAGATGCCGACTGAATTGGCAACCTGGGTGCAGGGCAGTGGTTTGCCACCGCTTTCTGTGATCTTCGCAATTCTGTTGATTTATATTTTCCTTGGTTGTGTGATGGATTCGTTAGCGATGATTTTGCTAACGATTCCAATTTTTTATCCTATCGTTATGGGCCTGGATTTTTGGGGTATGACGGTAGCCGACAAATCGGTTTGGTTTGGCATTCTGGCGTTAATGGTGGTTGAGATAGGGCTGGTGCATCCGCCTGTGGGTATGAACATTTACATCATTAACAGACTTGCTAAAGATGTGCCCGTGATGGAGACCTTTAAAGGGGTGATGCCTTTTCTGCTTTCCGATTTGATTCGCATAGTCGCGCTGGTATTTTTCCCTGCTATTTCGTTGTATTTGGTGCATACCTTCGGCGCATAAACGTTTTTTTGAACACGACCATGACCATGAAGATATCGACACGTCGATTATGTTTAACACTCGCTTTGTGCAGTTTTGCGGGTGTTACCTTTGCTCAGACTGTGACGCTTAAGGTGCATCATTTTTTGCCGCCGGCATCGACAGCGCACAAAAATTTTATTGTGCCGTGGTGCGACAAGATAGCCAAAGAATCGGCGGGTCGACTGAAGTGCCAGATTTATCCCGCCATGCAGATGGGCGGGGCGCCACAGCAGCTATACGATCAAGTCAAGGATGGTGTGGTGGATATGGTTTGGACGGTGCCTAGTTATCAGGCGGGCCGTTTCCCAGTCATAGAGGCGTTTGAATTACCTTTCATGGTTCAGGATTCTGAGCGAGCCAGTCGCGGTCTGTGGCACTACGCGGCTCGCAATGCCGCGGCTGAATTTAAGGGGGTAAAACCTATTTTGTTTCATGTGCATGATGGCTCGCTTATGCACACGACCAAAAAACAGATTAAAACATTGGAAGACTTCAGGGGTTTAAAGTTGCGCGCGCCCACTCGTCAGGGATCCAAGATGCTTGCAGCTTTAGGCGCAACACCGGTTCCCATGCCCTTGCCGCAGGCAGCGGAGGCACTCTCAAAGGGAGTTATTGACGGAGTGATGATTCCCTGGGAGGTGGTGCCTGCAGTGAAATTTGATGAGGTGACTAAATTTCATACAGAGGCAGCACCGGGTGAACCACAAATGTCGAACACGGTATTTTTATTCGCGATGAATCCTGCGAAATACGATTCACTGCCGCCCGATCTTAAAAAAATTATTGATGCCAATAGTGGTGCTGACCAATCGGCGTGGGTTGGAAAGGTATTTGTGGATGATGCCTTGCCAGGGAAAAAATCGGCTGAGGCTAGAAAAAACACGTTTTACACGTTGCCAGCGGCCGAGCTCAAACGTTGGGAGGCTGCATCAGCGAGTGTTACCGAAGAATGGATTAAAGACATGACGTCCAAAGGGTTTGATGGCAAGCGTTTGTATGAGGAAGCCAAAGCGGGCAGTAAATAAACTGAAGTTGGCGCTTGCAAAAAATAATCGTTGGTCGTTTTGAATTGATAAGTAGTTTGCTAATCGATTATTTGTCGAGTTGCTTCTTAACTACTGAGTTCGCACGCCGAGCGCGTTCGTTTGTATTATTTTTTACTTATTAAAATTCACCACAATCATCCTCTGCCGCAGTTCTTCTATAAAACCTTCTTTCTTGCGCGCAGTTTTTTGTATTGAATCAATTTCTAATTAGATGAAGAGCCTGACTGAATTTTTTCTATTTCAATTACTGCTTCGATTGATTCTTGCAAGTCGTTGATTCGATTCACACTGTTTGTAATAGCGGTGTTGGCTTCGACATTATTGGAGTGAAATTAAATAGCCTTTAGGGCAACATAAATGCCGATGGCCAGCTGTAAAGACTGTCAATAGTGCCATTTAGAAAATAAAATAACAACTCATTGATTTAAATGGATTTTTTCGGATGTTTTTATTTTATTAGTTGTTTTAAAGATACGTTATTTTCGCAAAAATGCATCATTAACGGTTTATTTTCAATCAAGCACTTGAAAATGTTGCAGCGATGACATATAAATTAACATTCGAGTAATTGCTCTCGGGCAAGTCGGCCCTTTTTAGGCCGTTTGTCACCTAATAAAAACCTAAGGGGAGATACACCATGGACAAACATCCTTTGGTTTCGCAGGATGGCTACGATCCGAATCGTTTGTTGGATGCTTTAATCCAAAAATTGAATCTGAAAAATGATGCTGCGTTGTCGCGCGCGTTGGAAGTGCGTCCGCCAGTAATTAGTAAAATTCGTCATCGTACGTTGCCAGTTGGCGCTTCGTTGTTGATTCGTATGCATGAAGTGACTGACTTGAGCATTCGTGAACTGCGAGAGTTAATGGGCGATCGCCGCAAGCGTATGCGTATCAGCGAAGTTGATGGCAGACCTAGAAAAATAGACGACGATCTATAGATAGCTGCTGTATTGAATATTAGTAGGTTGCACCAATGACGGTTGCCGACTTTTTAAGCGGCAACCGTTATTTATTAGTGCGAGCTCACATAAAATTCTTGCTGTCGCTACTGTCCTAAAGATTTCTTTTGCGGCAGAGATTTTGTAATGTGCGCTTGGCTGGAAAGTTTCCCGAATTTTCGTTTAGCCCTTAATTGGCTTAGGTTTGAGCGATGTCTTTTTGGTATGCTGCGTCGCATGATGACTTTCTTGGTTTTCGAATGCAGAATGCTGCGCGAAGTACTAAAAAATCTATCGCCGGAAGAGCGTGAGGAGACGTGAACCCGTCATGTGAAAGCATGACGGGTTTATTTTTTTAGGATCGCGATGAGAAGTTAGTCGCAAGCGTGTCTTTGTATGATGTAAGGTTTGAATAGATTCTTCGGCGCAATCATAAACAAAACTTATATCAGGCATCACAAACGAAAAGCAGACATCTTATAGGACAGTTGCTACAGTTGTACTTGTCTCCTCCAGCCTTCTACAAGGATGGATTTATCCCGACCCAGCGCATGCTCGGTCGGGTTTTTTTTGCCTTCCTTCAGCCATGGTTCTGCGCTGGATCAAGTTCAGAAAATCACTATAAATCAGTCAGTTAAGAAAGCTTTTGCTGGTTTATCCACATAACTGTCCACCGACGAATACGGCCATGATCCGCGTTGCTGTTAGCGCGGTCTTGGTGTAGCTTCTGCCCACCGGTTTATGAACATGACCGATCTCGGTATCTTTAAAGGAGGAGCGCATGTACCAAACGATCTTGGTGGCTTACAACGGGACTCCCGAAAGTCGTGTCGCCTTGCAAGAATGCCGTCGAATGGCGCTACCTAAAGCCGCGACTATTCATCTTTTGGCGGTGGTCAGCCCACCTCCCTACTTATTGGTGGGTGAATTCGCTGCGGCAGCGGTTTTGAGCGTAGAAGAGGGACTGACCGTTGAAAAAGAAAAAATGGAAAAGGAATTAGAGGCCGGTGCCGCCATGCTGACAGCTGCCGGCTTGAATGTGGTGCCTCATCTGGAGGTGGGTGAACCGGCCAGCGTGATAGAAGAGCTTGCCCATGATTTGCAGGTTGACCTGGTAATCGTTGGGCATTCCAGACAAAAGCCTGCGGCGTTACGTTGGTGGCGCGGAAGCACAGACACGCTACTGGTTGAAAAATTGCGTTGTAGCTTGCTGGTGGCGTCAGGGCTGGCTACCGCGAGTTAGGGCGGGAGTTTTACTCAGGCTGCTCCAACGACGCCACGCTCTGATGGAGTGGCGCAGCGCATGTATGAAACGAGCTATGCCTGAGCTTTCAGAATTGGCTGATTGATCTTCCAGCCAACGATGAAGGTGATATTTGGCTGCGTTTGTGGCCAGTTGTAGTGTGAATTTGGGATCGCGCAGCATATCAACGGGGCTGCGATATACAGTCAGGTGTTCTAGTGTTTCGCGAACCCCGAGCGCCGAGCGTTTACTGCTCATATTGCCACCCAGCAGATGAAAACGTTTCGCGCCTGTTTGTATCGAATGAATGATCATCAAGTGTCGACTCAAGGTGCCGAAGCCGAGTGAGTCATAGGTGGGATCATGTGCTGTGATCAATGAAAAAATATCGTCGCCGAATCGACATGCCAAGGTGCCTGCGCCCACACCCTTATCTGAATTAACTAATCCGACGATGCCGTGCGAGCGGATGACGGCAAGGAGTTGTTTCGTCGTTTGTGAATCGAGAGCAGAGAGCTTTTCTTTGCCTGCCATACGCGAGTGATTAAATCCTACGATTTTCATGAAAGCTTCTTCAGTTACTTGTTTCCCCGCCTGGATACTGTGACTGAAATTCGGTAATTCACGTTGTGCTCGAGCGAGATTTTTTTTTATCGATTTACGCGTAGCTTTACCAAGTTGATTCAAATAGTGCTGTTCATCGTCGGGTAAGGTAATAACGATATCTTCAGTACATGCCCAGCGTAAATTAGTTCTTGATAGACGCTGCTGAGGCGGAACGACGGCATGAAAATCAATCCGATTTATTTCTTGATCGTTCGCAAAAATATAGTCGCAAAAATTATCGACGTCGTTTTTTTTTAGGCGCATACCTTCATTCACCACGCGTAGCGATTCCCCTAGTTTTTGAAATAAAAAAATCGATTCAGGATTATTTGAATTACTTTCTTCCATCCATTTGACATAGGTACTGGTTTCAGAAAGATTGATGAAGTTGAGCGTGGCTAGAGAAGAGTGCAGATTGCCGTATAGATCATCGAGCGCCTTTGCTGCAAAGTCCGGTATGCAGTGTCGGTAGATGGATTCCGATGCGGCGGGTGTTGAGCAGAAGCTCGTCAAGCGGTTTAGTGACATGGGGTGGCTGTTCCTCAGGGCGTTAAGACTATGTAATCAAATGACTCGGCGGTAAGGCGGTGGATTCCGAGTATTTCGTCGTTAATCAATCTTGGTCGAACTACGGAGCGCCTGTTAGAAGTAACCGAAGCTTTGGGCGGTTGATGCTTGATGGCGATCGCTAGATTTGCGTTTTGCGCCGTGCTATTTTGGCAAAACACGATGAGTATTAGACTTGGTTAACCAAACTGGCTAGACTCTTGGACTTTTTCCCCGAATGCAATGACGGATCCAGGCAAACTTCAATCACACGATGATCACCAGGCGCAGGACGCAACGTCTTCAGCCTCGGTATCTCGCGAACAGATCGCGCACGAAGTGGCGCGCCGGCGTACTTTCGGCATTATTTCTCACCCGGATGCGGGTAAGACTACGCTCACTGAAAAGCTATTGCTTTTTTCTGGCGCTATTCAACTCGCTGGTACGGTCAAGGCACGAAAGAGCGGGCGTCATGCAACCTCTGACTGGATGGAAATCGAAAAGCAGCGCGGCATTTCTGTCGCCAGCTCGGTCATGCAGTTTGAATACCGCGATCACGTCGTTAACTTGCTCGATACCCCGGGGCACCAAGACTTTTCTGAAGATACCTACCGTGTACTTACCGCAGTCGATTCGGCGCTGATGGTGATTGATGCGGCCAAGGGTGTGGAAGCACAGACGATCAAGTTGCTAAATGTCTGTCGCATGCGTAATACGCCGATCATTACTTTCATGAACAAGATGGATCGCGAGACACGTGATCCACTCGAACTACTCGATGAACTCGAGTCGGTACTAGAAATTCAATGCGCACCGGTGACGTGGCCGATAGGAATGGGTAAGTCATTTCGCGGTGTGTACCATTTGATGCGCGATGAAATCATGTTGTTCACGCCGGGTAGTGAGAAGGCTGATCAAGAGTTTGAGGTTGTCAAAGGTTTAGATAACCCACGTTTGGCTGAGATGTTCCCGATGGAAATCGAGCAATTAAAAATGGAGGTAGAGCTGGTTCACGGAGCTTCCCATCCTTTTGATCTTGAGGCTTTTCTGAGTGGAAAACAGACGCCGGTATTTTTTGGTTCAGCGATTAATAATTTTGGTGTGCGCGAGATTTTGAATGCCTTGCTCGATTGGGCGCAGCCGCCTAAAGAGCGTGACGCTACCTTGCGTAATGTGCGGCCGGATGAGCAACCTTTCTCAGGTTTTGTGTTTAAGATTCAGGCGAATATGGATCCCGCGCATCGCGATCGAATTGCTTTTCTGCGCGTCTGCTCAGGACATTTCGAGCGCGGTATGAAAATCCGCCATTTGCGTCTTGATCGAGAAATCAAGGTGTCCTCTGTTGTGACGTTCATGGCGTCTTCGCGCGAGCAAGTCGAAGAAGCGTATGCGGGCGATATTATCGGTTTACCGAATCACGGCAATATGCAAATTGGCGATAGTTTTTCTGAGGGTGAGCCATTGCAGTTCACCGGCATTCCTTATTTCGCTCCAGATTTCTTTCGTTCAGTCCGCATTCGTAACCCACTCAAAATCAAACAGCTTCACAAAGGCTTGCAGCAACTAGGCGAAGAGGGTGCGGTACAGGTCTTTAAACCCATGCACGGCGGCGAATTAATTTTAGGTGCTGTCGGTGTTCTGCAGTTTGAAGTCGTGGCCAGTCGTTTGATGAATGAATACGGTGTGGACGCTGTGTTCGAGGGCACGAGTATCAATAGTGCACGCTGGGTATCATGCGATGACAAACGTATGTTTGCCGATTTTGAAAAATCGTCAGCGGGTGCCAATCTCGCTCATGATGCAGCGGGTAACCTGGCCTATTTAGCTAGTTCAGGCGTTAACCTGAAACTCACTCAAGAACGCTGGCCTGGAGTCACATTCCATGCCACGCGGGAACACGCCATCAAAGTCGGCTAAACCGATCTTCCTCCAAAGGCTACCCTCGTTGCTTCACGCAGCGGGGAAGGTCTCAGCTTGCTGATTCGAAGAGAGTTATAAGAAACAATTTATGCCTTTGAGGCATCTCAATCAGAGTCGGCGACTTGGTAATTACACTACGTGTGTCCGAGGTGCAGGCCGCAATAACAGAAACATTCCATTGTTCATGTGGACCTCGGTCACGGAGGAGATTTTGTTCGCTTTTCGGAGGTCGCATATGCTTACAGTCACTTATTCAATTGTTGCGCTCGAGTTAGAGCAAAAAAAAATACGCTGGACCTTTTCTTCGCTTCAGAAATATATCCGTAACAGCATTCGAAATTTTCGTTCTGCTGATGGTGTCGATTCAGAACAGTTAGTCAATAGAATTTCGCAGTTTGAGCAGTATTGTCAGCAGCGGCGGATGGCAGTATTTTTGATACCTGTTTTAAGGCAATGTACTCACGAGGCAGATGCCTTACTTGATGAGTTAGAAAAACTCAACGCTGCCAGCGTTACTTTGGTTAGGTCATTGCAGCAACGATTGCAGTCGGCCTTGACAAAGGGGGCGGCGATGATAGAAGAGTTATGTGCTTCGCTCGAACAGTGCTGCTTAAATTTTTGTCTGCGTTTAAGTCGAGAGGAAGAACTGGTAAAACTCGCAGAGCGTGTTATCCCGACCGAAGCTTGGTTTGGATTGGCTACTATTTTTTTATCTGAGCACGCAAGTAAATCACGTACACCTAGGCCAGTCATATTTGACGATGACGACTAAAGAAGAATTTTTCTTAAATAGTTTTTCATGTGGGAATGCTGGTTGAAATGATACGGTGTAGTTACCAGTAAGGCTTGCTTATCTTTCCAATGTTTGGCATGGTTCGGGGAAAATTATTTATCTCAGAACCATGCCAAAATTCCTTAGATTTACGACTTTGTCGCTGCGCGACTTAATCATTACTTTCGGCCCACCGCTGTTGCTGATTATTCTCGTCGGCGTGATTGCCTACCGAATCATTGATCCTTCGCCTCCCAAAACAGTCACCTTATCCGCTGGTCAAGAAAGTAGTGCCTACGAAAATCTTGCTAAACGCTACGCTACGGTTTTGGCCAGAGAGGGCATACAAGTTAAGGTCGTACGATCCGAAGGCTCGTATGAAAATCTGGATCGCTTAAAGGATCCCGATTCGGGTATCGATATCGCTTTTGTTCAAAGTGGCTCTACGGATTTAGCGCAGGCTGAAAAAATTGGCTTGATTTCGCTGGGGAGTTTGTTCGTAGAGCCGGTGTGGCTATTTTACCGAGCCGATGAAAAGCTTGATCATCTGCGGCAATTTCGCCAATTAAAAATTAATGTTGGTCCATCGGGTACGGGTGTTCCCCAGTTATTTGGGAAGTTATTAGTTGCGAACGGTGTTAATCCTTCGCAGCTTGCTTTGACTGACATGGAGAATACCGCCGCCACAATGGCTTTGTTGTCTGGAAAAATTGATGGCATGGTGTTTAGTTCTGCGCCAGAAGGTCTGCTAATACAAATGTTGTTACAAACGCCGGGCATACGGTTGTTCAGTTTTTCTCAGGCGGAGGCGTACTCGCGCCGTTTCCCATTTCTTTCGAGCGTGACACTGCCCAGAGGCATTATTAATTTGGGCCGTAATCAGCCTGCGCGTGATATTCAGTTGATTGCACCTACCGCCACCTTGGTAGCGCGAGAAGACTTGCATCCTGCGTTAATCGATTTGTTTGTTCAAGCAGCGGCTGAAATTCATGGAGCGCCAGGTTGGTTTCAACGACGAGGCGATTTCCCCAATGCCTATTTCACAGAAATTCCTCTGGCGCCCTCAGCTGAAAAATTTTTCAAGAATGGTCCACCGCTGTTGAATCGATATTTGCCCTTTTGGTTGGCGAATTTCTTTGATCGTATGTGGCTGGTGATGGTCGCGTTGGGTGCACTGCTGTTACCTTTGTCCCGCGTGGTGCCGCCGCTGTATGTGTGGAAAGTGCGATCACGCATCTATCGTTGGTACGGTCAATTGCGTAGTGTTGAAGTCGCCGTTGAAGAAGCCAGTGATGCGGATAAGCGCGATGTCTGCATTCATCAACTGCTACGGTTGAACGAGATCGAGCAGCGTGTCAATCAGCTGACCATACCTTTGTCCTTCGCAGAAGAGTTGTATGAGCTGCGCAGTCATATTAATTTCGTACGTAAACGAATTCTTTGGTTACAGCAGGGCGCTGAGGAGAGCGCAGTAGCAAAAGCTTCGTAAGCAACGAGCTTTGAAAGCTGGGTCTAGGAGCCAATTGGGCTTAGCTCAGCGTTTATTAGTTGGCGCACCATGTTCGCTACATAGCCAAAAAACGCACCATAATAATGCAATAAAGAAATAAAGCACCAATATAGTGCGCTTAATATTTGCTCAGTGAATGTGAATTCGGGCGGGAGAAGCTAGTGAATTCACCCAAGCCATTGCTTAATTAGGGGAAATTTGGCCCGCCTATTTTGGTTCAGACTTGGGCTTCTCAGCCTTGTTAATGGCATGGAACCTGCTATCATCCCGCCTCGAGTTCCGGTCGAAAAGACGATTCCCATCGGTTAGATTTCAAGTTGGCAATGGTTCGACCCACGTTTTTC
>JACCDK011584698.1_pt1 | contig 10709 bp, 1 predicted proteins | sample 7445871 | NCBI WGS metagenome assembly JACCDK01 (sample SAMN15323436, study PRJNA562643) | freshwater metagenome | isolation source: river surface water | place: USA:Blue River Watershed | collected 2017-08-15
AGTAAAGAAGGTACAGCTGATACAGATGGAGATGGAGTCCCTAACTTTAGAGATACGGATTCAGATGGGGATGGCGTACCGGATAATTTAGATGATTGTCCACTGTTAAGCGGTCAAGGTTCTGCATCAGGTTGTCCACCAGATTCAGATGGAGATGGAGTAATTGATTCGGTTGACCTAGATGATGACAATGATGGAATCTTAGATAGCACAGAAGCAGCAGCTTGTACACCAAGTGCTACAGATTGTGATACAGATGGAGATGGAATTCCAAACCGATTGGATAAAGATTCAGACGGAGATGGTATCAATGATTTAATCGAAGGTTCGCCTAGCAATGCAAATATTGCGTCTTTAGATGCAAATGGTGATGGCAAATTGGATGCAACAGTAGATGCAAACGGAGTTCCAGGAAGTGCAAATGGTGGCTTAACTCCTCCAAACACAGATGGAACAGACGGAACTGACCCATATGATGTAGACTCTGATGGAGATGGTATCTCTGATAACATTGAAAAAGGAAGTGGAACAACACCAGTAGATACAGATGGAGACGGAGTACCTGATTATAGAGATACAGATTCTGATAATGATGGTATTCTTGATGCGGATGAAAAAGGTAATACACCTGGTAAATTAATTGACACAGATGGAGATGGTGTTCCGGATTTCAGAGACTTAGACTCAGATGGAGACGGGGTATTAGATAATCAAGAAAAAGGAAGTGGTAATACGGTAATTGACACCGATGGTGATGGAATTCCGGATAACCGCGACTTAGACTCTGATAACGATGGAATCCTTGACCGTGTTGAAAACGCAGCATGTAATCCAACAGATCCAAACTGTGACACAGATGGAGATGGTGTTCCAAACCGCTTAGATTTAGACTCCGATGGAGACGGTATCAAAGACGTGATTGAAGCTGGAGGAACTGATGCCAACAATGATGGCAAGGCTGATGGAGCAGTAGACGCGAACGGTGTACCTGGAAGTTCTAATGGCGGCTTAACGCCACCAAATTCAGACGGAATAGGTGGAACAGATCCATATGATACCGATTCAGATGGGGATGGAATTTCTGACCAACAAGAGAGAGGCAATGGAGTAACTCCAGCTGACACAGATGGAGATGGTATTCCAGACTACAAGGATCTTGATTCAGATAACGATGGTATTCCAGATCAACAGGAGAAAGGAAATGGATTAACACCAGCCGATACCGATGGAGATGGTACACCAGATTATCTAGATAATGATTCTGATGGCGATGGTATTCCAGATAACACAGAAGATGCAGGTTGTACAGGTACAGCACCATGTACACCAACCGATACGGATGGAGATGGTACACCAAATTACCTTGACTCAGATTCTGACGGAGATGGTATTCCAGATCAACAAGAAAAAGGCAATGGAGTAAATCCAGCCGATACTGACGGAGATGGTACCCCAGATTACCTAGATAATGATTCAGACGCTGATGGTATTCCAGATAATACGGAAGATGCGGGATGTACAGGTACAGCACCATGTACCCCAACCGATACAGACGGAGATGGTACGCCAAATTACCGTGACCTGGATTCTGACGGAGATGGTATTCCAGATCAACAAGAGAAAGGTAACGGAGTGACGCCACTTGATACCGACGGAGATAGTACGCCAGATTACTTGGATTCAGATTCGGATAATGATGGTATCTCAGATACGATCGAAAAAGGAAGTGGAACAACACCAGTAGATACAGATGGAGACGGAGTTCCAGATTACAGAGATACGGATTCAGATGGAGATGGTATTCTTGATTCGGTTGAAAAAGGAAGTGGCACAACTCCTAAAGATACGGATGGAGATGGTACACCAGATTATAAGGATCTTGATTCAGATAATGATGGTATCCCAGATTCAAGAGAAGGTACAACAGATACGGATGGAGATGGAACTCCAAACTACATGGATTCAGACTCTGACGGTGATGGCATCTCTGATAATTTAGAAGACGCTGGCTGTAATGGTACTGCACCATGTACCCCAACAGATACTGATGGAGATGGCGTTCCGAATTACTTAGACAAAGACTCTGATAATGACGGTATCTTGGATTCGACCGAAAACGCAGCTTGTACTCCAGCCGTTGCACTTTGTGACACCGATGGTGACGGTACGCCAAACTACTTAGACTTAGATTCTGATGGTGATGGTATTAAAGATGTTACTGAAGCCGCTGGTTTCCAACAAAACTTTGATACGAATAACGATGGAATGGTTGACGGAAATGGCTACACCAATGGAGTACCGAACAATGCCAACAATGGAAATGGTTTAACGCCACCGAATTCAGATGGTACAGGTGGTTCTGACCCATACGATACCGATGCGGATGGTGATGGATTACCAGATGCTACAGAAGGTACTGGAGATGCAGATGGAAATGGCGGCGGCGTCCCTAACTACCGAGATACAGATTCCGATGGTGATGGTATCGCTGATAATTTAGAAGATGCTGGCTGTAATGGAGTAGTTCCATGTACCCCAACGGATACGGATGGTGATGGTTTACCGAATTATTTAGACAAAGACTCTGATAATGATGGTATCTTGGATTCGACTGAAAACGCCGCTTGTACGCCAGCAGTAGCACTTTGTGACACTGATGGAGATGGCACACCAAATTACTTAGACTTAGATTCAGACGGAGATGGCATCAAAGATGTAATCGAAGGCTCATCTAACGGATCTATTTTAGATGCGAACGGTGATGGTAAAGTGGATGGTAATACCAATGCAGACGGCGTGCCAAGCAATGCTAATAATGGAAACGGCTTGACACCTCCAAATTCAGACGGTACAGGTGGTTCAGATCCATATGATACAGACGCTGATGGAGACGGAATCTTAGATAGCACGGAAGGAGCTGGCGATATTGATAGAGATGGAATTCCGAATTTTAGAGATTTAGATAGTGATGGAGATGGAGTTACGGATGCACAAGAGAAGTTAGATGGAACAAGTCCAACGAATCCATGTGATTACAAGGCCTCTCATCAAACAACTCCAAGTACATCATGGAGAGCTCTAGATTGCGATGGCGATGGCTTAACCAATGGAGAAGAGTTCACTGGTATTGACGATCCAAGTACGCCTGTGGCTCCAACAAACCCAACTAATCCAATCAATGAGGATACGGATGGCGATGGAGTGACAGATGACCAAGAAGCTTTAGATAGAACCGATCCAAATAATGCTTGCTCGCTCAACTTGGCTTCTCAATCGGTGGCTTCCGTTCAATGGTTAGCAGCTGATTGTGATGGAGACGGGGTAACGAATGGTCAAGAGTTAAGAGATGGAACTGATCCGGCAAACGGATGTTCGGTGAAGACCTCTTCTCAAAACCCATCGATCTTAACCAATGCGTACAAAGCGCTTGATTGCGACGGAGACGGAGTAACGAATGGTCAAGAGGTATTAGATGGTACTGATCCTAACAATGCTTGTAGTTTCAACTTCAAGTCACAAAATATGGCAACAGTTTCTGCATCGTGGAAAGCTTTGGATTGTGATGGAGACGGAATCAGCAATGGTATGGAGATGAATCAATCAGATACTGCAATTGACACTGATTACGACGGTATTCCGAATTACTTAGATCTTGACTCTGACAACGACGGTATCCCAGATGCTGTTGAACAGAACAAAGACAGTGATGGAGATGGTATTGCAGATTACCAAGATCTTGATTCTGACAATGACGGAATCAGCGATAAAGAAGAGGGAACTGTTGATACCGATGGAGATGGAAAACCAAATTACTTGGATCTAGATTCAGATGGTGATTCAATTCTAGATGCTTGGGAAGCGTTACCAGTATATGTTCCAAATCGTGATGACAATTACGATGGTAAGATCGACAAAGATGGTGCTTTCATTGATAAAAACGGAAACGGATGGGCCGACATAAGTGAAGGGCAATCTGCAACAGATACAGATAAAGATGGAATACCAGATTACAAAGATCTTGATGCTGATAACGATTGTATCCCAGATGCAGTTGAGTTAACGAATGATCCTGATAAAGATGGTTTACAAAACTATCGCGATACGGACTCAGACGGTGATGGCTTATCGGATTCAACGGAAGCAGGAGACTGTAACAATCCTGTGGATACAGATGGTGACGGCAAACCAGACTATGTAGACAATGATTCGGATAATGATGGTATCCCTGATAACATTGAAGGTACAACAGATACCGACGGTGATGGTAAGCCAGATTATTTAGATACAGACTCTGATAATGATGGTATTCTAGATGCAACTGAGGCAGGAAAAGATCCTAAAAATCCTGTAGATACAGATGGAGACGGTACACCAGACTTTAGGGATTTAGATTCTGATGGTGATGGCATTCCGGATTCATTTGAAGCAGGAGCAGATCCGAAGTCTCCAGTAGACACTGATAAAGATGGAACACCGGATTACTTAGACTTAGACTCTGACAACGACGGTATCCCAGATACCATTGAAGCAGGAGCAGATCCGAAGTCTCCAGTAGACACTGATAAGGATGGAACACCGGATTACTTAGACTTAGACTCTGACAACGACGGTATCCCAGATACCATTGAAGCAGGCAAAGATCCTAAGAACCCAGTGGATACGGATGGAGACGGTACACCAGACTTTAGGGATTTAGATTCTGATGGTGATGGCATTCCGGATTCATTTGAAGCAGGAGCAGATCCTAAGAACCCAGTGGATACGGATGGAGATGGAATCCCTGACTTTAGAGATACAGATTCTGATAACGATGGTATACCTGATTTCATTGAGGCGGGTAAAGATCCTAAGAACCCTGTTGATACAGATGGAGATGGTAAGCCAGATTACTTAGATACAGATTCTGATAATGACGGCATCTCTGATGCCATCGAAGCCGGAAAAGATCCAGTGAATCCGGTGGATACAGACGGTGATGGTACGCCAGACTTTAGGGATTTAGACTCAGATAATGATGGTATCTCTGATAAGATTGAAGGTAACGTTGACACAGATGGAGACGGTACACCAGACTTTAGAGATACAGATTCTGACAATGATGGAATTTCTGATAAGATTGAAGGTACGGTTGATACAGATGGAGATGGTACCCCAGATTTTAGAGATCTAGATTCAGATAATGATGGAATTGCCGATAAGATTGAAGGTAATGTGGATACGGATGGAGACGGTACACCAGACTTTAGAGACCTGGATTCAGACAATGATGGATACTTGGATAAAGTTGAAGGAAATGTGGATACGGATAAAGATGGATTACCAGACTTTAGAGATCTAGATTCCGATGGAGATAGCATTGTTGATAAGTATGAAAACGACATCGACTTTGGTGGAATGCCAGATTGTGATGGTGACGGAGTGGACAACCGAATTGATCCTGATCAATGTCCGACCTTTGCCACTCAAGGTATCTCGCCTAACAATGATGGTATCAATGACTTATTGATTATTCCAGGTATTAAATCGTACAAGAACCATTTGACGATCTTTAACAGATGGGGTAATGTGGTTTGGGAGCAAGAAAATTACCAGAACAATTGGGGTGGCGAAACCAACCAAGGCGACACGGTACTTTCTATAGATCTTAAATTACCAGATGGAACGTACTATTATGTAATTGACTACTATGGTGTGAAACCAAGTGTTGGAACGTATGTGTACATAAACAGACAGGCGAAGTAAGATAAGAAACTAAGAAACTAAGAATCTATGAATCTAAGAATTAAAGAAAAGAATTTTAAAAACGAATTTCTTAATTCTTAGGTTCTTAGGTTCTCAAACACATAGTTTCTTTTAGTTCTAAAACATTAAAGTAAAAATTACGAACAATCATGAAAAAAACATTGAGAGTAGAAAAGGTGAGTACAAGGATGAGGGGCCTATTGGCCCCAATGTCCCTTTTTTTAGGGATGTTGCTGGCAAGTGAATCCAAGGCTCAAATTGAAACGATGTATAATATGTATCGCTTCAATCCTCAAATATTGACTCCCGTACAAGCAGGTAGTACACAGCACTCAGAGGTCATCTTTCTTCACAGAAATCAGTGGGTTGGAATTGAAGGAGCTCCTCGTACCTATTCCTTGTCTGGAAATATCAAGTGGGGCGAGAAGAAAGGTGTTGGATTAGTTGGGATGGTTGATGAAGTAGGACCCATGCGCGCTACTGTGTTGTCAGGTGATTTTGCCTATCACACACGTTTAAATGAGAAATGGAGACTTTCGGGCGGTATTCGTGTAAGCGCTGCTAATGTAGTCTTGAATTTTTCTCAATTACGTTTAACCAACACCAGTGACTTATTGTTTCAAGGAGATCGTACCACGGGAATTCAACCCAATGCCGGATTTGGATTGCGAATCCATAAAGGCGATGGTTTTTTTGCAAGTTTCTCAATGCCTCGTTTGGGTAAATATAACTTTGGACAATACAATGGTTCGTTTAAAGACGTGAATTACATGTATGCAAATATTGGAACTAGAATCAAGTTGGGCGGAGAAATTACTACCAAGCAAGGAGATGTGGTGTCACGTGTTACTTTATACCCTAGTGCTATGGCTCGTATTGCAGTGGACGTACCAATTTCATGGGACGTGAATTTGCAAGCCAATCTAAAAGGTAAATTAGACCTTGGAGTAAGTTATAGACGGGAAGACTCGTGGGGTTTCAGAGCAGGCATTCAAGCAACTAAAAAGTATTATTTGACTTATGTGTATGAAAAGCCAATTTCTGACTTAGCCAAAGTTACCAGTCAAACGCATGAGTTTGGTGTGAGGATGTTTATTTTTAAGAAGGATAAAAAGAGTGATCAGAGTGAGGTAAGTGTTGTAAGTGATAAGAGTAACTACAGTGATCCAGTGCCTGCTAAAGCACCAGCAACGGTGCCTTCGAGTGCCTCAGGCACCGTTGAGCAAACTCCAGCACCTGTTACGAAATCAGAAAGTGTTCCTTTAAATTCTAAAACCGAGTTAGCGCCTGCCCCTTTGGCCCTTCGAGAGCCTCAGGGTAATTCATCAGGGACTGTTTCTTCAACTAATTCAGTAAATGCTAAGTCGGTGCCTGAGGCACTCGAAGGCACCGTAGCCAAACCGGCTGCTGCCCCTTCTGCAACCACAGCTCCTGAAGCTAAACCTGCAGAAGAAGATGAGTATGAATATGTGACTGTAACGAAAACACGTGTGGTAAGAAATCGCCCGAAAGTTGCCGCTAAAACAACTTCATCAACAACAAACATTAAGACTGCGGCGAAGCCAAAAGTAGTACAAACTGCCCCTGCTAAAAAGGTAACGACAACAAATAAGCCGAAATCGGCTCTGCAGACAAAGGCAAAAGTTGTAGCTAAGCCAGCTGTGTCAGTTCCTGCCAAATCGGAGCCTGAGGCACTCGAAGGCACCGAACCTAAAGTAACTCGTAAACGTTTGTCAAGTAACGTAACAGAAACTACCGTAGAAACAAAAGGCGGATCGGAGACACAAGTAGGTCAATCTGGCAACCAAAAAGTAACTAAGCGTAAGCGTAAAGACGGTACAGAAGAGACGGTTTATACGACTACGGAAGTGGTGAAGAAGAGGAAGGTTGTTAAGTAAGAAGTAATAAGTAAGAAGTAATAAGTAATAAGTAAGAAAGATTCTCCTTCCTTCTTCCTTCTTCCCTTCTTACTTCTTACTTATTACTTCTTCCTTCTTACTTATTCCTTAAATAAGATATAATTTAGAACACGGAGTTAAAACAAGCCGGATACCATTGGTGTCTGGCTTTTTTGTTGTCAAAAAAATGTTTTTTGTAAAGTTTTTGTTTTCAGCAAAAAATTGGACAAATGGTGTCAAAATATATATTTTTTTTGCGTGGGGAAATTCCCATAAAATATATCATCTTCATGAATTTGCGCACTAAGAAAATTAGCGTTAAAGCTATTTTTTTAAATTTATTTTTCTGTGTTAGCTATTTTGTTACGACTGCACAAATCAGTAATATCAAATATTCTACTTCGATTGGGACATATTCATCCTTAGGGAGTTCCAAGGTGCAATTGATTGCAGGGGGATCTGTTTTTACAAGTACAGGTTCGGCTTCTATTGGATTTACATTTAATTTTCAAGGAAAAGATTATACCACTTTTGGGGTAGGTGCAACAGGTTCGGTTGCTTTGGGGGCTTTACCTTCCAATACTAGTGCAAATGATATCGTATTATCTTCCGCAGCTCCCAAACTGATGCCTTATTGGGATTATAATACCGTAGGGAACTTGGCAACAGGTGGAGGAGTGTTTTATGAGTTAGGTGGCTCAAGTCCGAATAGAGTGTTAACGATTCAATTTAATTTGGTAAATGCCTCATCAACGGCTGCAACGAATTTAAGTTTTCAAGTTAAATTATATGAAACAAGTAATAAAATTGAATTTGTGTATGGTCCCGGGACAACGACTGCGGGTGCATCAATCGGATTGGCTGGCTTAGCAGCTGCATATGAATATCTGTCTATTTCATCAGCTTCACATATTGCATCACGTTATAATTATTACAATGATAATACGGCTTGGCCTGGCACAAATAGGGTTTATAGTTTTACTCCAACAGCGGTTCCTTCAGGGAATAAATTAACAACTTTAACCGGAGCACCAGTTTTGTGGGCAAAATCAGATGCAAGTAGTTTAGCGAATTATACCTATACCATTGTGCCGAGTCCGGCAGCAAATAGAACAAGTTCATCTACTTGGGCAACAAACTGGACGGTTGCAACTTCTGAATTAGCAAGTACCTCTACGGGATGGATTTCTTCTAGTGCAGATGGAGGAAATGGCTCGAATCCAAAAGGATGGATTCAGCTAGATCTTGGTTCCGTGCAAACCATAGATGGTATAGCCACTTTAGGTGCGGTTGGTTCCGATTATTATACACGCGATTATACCGTTGAAGTGTCCTCAGATGGAAGCACTTGGACTAATTTGGGGCTGATGAATGGAAATATGGATTATCAAACGATACGATATTCCGATTTCAGCGCACCCGTTACCTGCAGATATGTGAAAGTATATCCCGGTGGTTATAATGTGTATCGTGCGATTCGTTTGGATGTTTATCGCAAAACACCTACAAATATTTCAGACGGAGGCAAGGTGGAAATGTGGGTTGATCAAAGTGGAAATGGTTTTCATCCCTTTCAAGCTACAGAAAACAATCAAGGCATATTCAAGATTAATCAGCTGAATTTTAATCCTGCAGTCATATCTGCAAATACGGCTAATTTAACAACAGGTTCATGGTACGACATCCCCGATTTGACGAATATCCGTCATGCCTTTTGGGTGGCACAAGATGTAACACCAACGGGAGGGACCTATAACCACCTCTTGTACGCAAGTTCAGGAAGAGGTTTTCATGGGGGGGTCAATGGAACCTTGAATAATTTTAATGTAGGTGCTTGGAGAAAAGATGCGGCAGCAGCTACCATCTCAACTTCATACAATTTTGGAGCTATAAATTCGGGAAAGCCCAATCTGATTTCTACAAGCTTTACCACGTTAACTTCGCCTGCTGATGTCATTTCCATGGGATTCCAAACCGGACAAACCCGAAATTGGAATGGACCAATTGGAGAAGTAATTTTATTTAATAATGCCTTAACGTATAACCAAGCCAGTGAAATAGAAACGTATTTGGCCTTAAAATATGGAATCAGCAAAGGCGATTGGTATATTGGAGGCTTGGACCCAACCGGAGCCACAGCCTCGGTTAATCTTTTTGCAACAACAGCCAATGCCCCCTACAACCAAAATATTTTTGGAATTGGTAGAAACGATACCTGGGGCTTGCACCAACGTCAATCAAAATCTGCCAACACCTTTGATTTTTTCTGGTTGGGGAATAACAACATCATCAATACTACTTTAGGGAATGATGCCAGCAGCGGAAACGATATTTCTGCTAATGGATCTTATTTTATTACGGGCGATGACAACGGAACCTTGGGTTGGACGCGCTCTGCCTCGCCCATCAATAAAAGATTGTTAGGAAGAACTTGGTTGTTTAGAGAAACCGGCACCATAGGTTCTCTGCGTGTGAGTTTTGCTTCGAGTAGTTCTACTTCTCCAATTCGTCTTCCCGGTGTAAACCAAGGAGCCATCAGTATTATTGTTTCTGCGAATACTGATTTTAACGATGGGCTAGACCGAATTGTTGACTTAAGCTATAACGGAACCAGCAAGCGTTGGGAAGGAAATATTGATTTTTTAACAGGAGAAAATTATTTCACTTTGGCTGCGCCAAGTGTGCTGTCGCCTGGTTGCGTAGTGGGCGCCTCAGGATGGTGGACCTCAGATAATTTAGATTTGGCCGACGGATCTGCTGTTTCTTTCTTCCCAGATATGATTACAGGTAATCACTTTGTCCAAAATACCACCACCGCTCAACCAACATTTAGAAAAAATGTTTTGAATTTTAATCCATCCTTGGTATATGACGGAACCAGTGATTGGATGGATGTTTCTACTGCCACAATTACAGGTGCAAAATCCGTTTTTATGATAGCGGAGGATCAAAAAATAGCTGCAGATTATAATCATGTACTTTTTGGGGCAAAAGGAGGTGGTAGCGGAACATCGCCCTATTTCCATGGCGGATTAAGTACAATTGCATTTGGACCAGCTGGTATGACCA